>Ga0160465_100015_pt1 | contig 310162 bp, 264 predicted proteins | sample HID1971K_E11MG_FD_108209 | JGI IMG/M metagenome (GOLD analysis project Ga0160465, IMG submission 108209) | Enriched millipede-associated microbial communities from UW Madison campus, WI, USA - HID1971K_E11 MG | ecosystem: Host-associated > Arthropoda: Insects > Digestive system > Unclassified ...
AAAAAAGCCCGACTTTCGTCGAGCTTTTTTGTCGGGGTGGCAGGATTCGAACCTACGACCTCCACATCCCAAATGTGGCGCGATACCGGGCTACGCTACACCCCGAAAAGGTATCACCTTTGTCTTGTGTGGCACAAATATACGGCGAAAAAATAGTGATATCAAAGAGAAACTTCAGCACAACCCATAAGTGACTGAATAATTGCACAATAATTTTTTATTTACTTTCAAAAAAAGCCACTTCAGTCGCTACTCCTCCTATTTTAACTAAAAATCATCATGCAACCATCATATAGAATGCTTGATTCTCTACAGATGCAAAGATTTGAGTGACACTAATGATTCATCACGCAAAATATCGGCAACTAACGGGAGGATCTCTTTCCTTAGTTTACTATTTAGTCAAGAACAAATGTACCGTTCTAACTGTTACCTATTAGTAGCTAACTATTCACATCATCATGAGAAAACTGTTCATACTATTATCCATCGCACTTCTATTTTGTGCTGTTTCGTGCAATCAGACATCGGACAGAAAAGATAAAAATGAAAAATACACTGCAGCAGATTCATCAACTGTTCCACCGTCAGACAACACCGCATACACTACCTATAAAACGTTTATCGCCACACTTGATACAGGAGATATACAGTCGATTGGCAAAGCAACAGCACAATACAAATCATTATTTAAAGAGGGAGATAGCACAATTAATGACACCGCATTTTTACTATTTGATAGTCTATGGGATAAGGTAGAGTTGAATGCCTACCGCGCACTACCTGCCGATGTTGATCTGACCGCTTTGGTAGATATTGAAACAGGCCCGGCCTCTATATCCATTCCCTCCCATCTGCAACCTCTCTATCAACAGATTCATACGAATGGTTACCGTATCTCCTCTTCTGAAGGCATGTTTACGGTGATCCAAAATGGTGATTTTCTGCACGAACACTTTTATCCCTATCTATCCAGGACTATGCAAATTATGCTGGGTCAACTTAATCAAGAGAATAAGCTAGGCTTTGCGGATGACGGGGCTATCATTATTAATCCGGAAGAGTTTACAGCACGACTGATTTGGTGGGAAAAATTTATTGAGGACTTCCCAACTTTTTCTTCTTTGCACGTCGCCAAAGAAAAATATAAGGATTATCTTACTTTCTATCTATTGGGAATGAATAATACCCCAGCCCGATATCATGACAAAGAGGGTTTAGTTGCATATTTTCAAAAGGCATATACCGAATTACAAACTAAATATCCCAATTCCAAAAGCAATAAATTGGTGCATCCATACTTTGAGGCTTTCCAGAAAAAAGACTACACTACCGTAAACCGGATTATAAAAGAATATCGTAGCCAGGGATTGATGATGTAGCTGGTACAGAACCGATACCTCTTAAATGTGATCTAAGGATTTTCGTTGTTCCATCCCCAACCGTTGGGACTTAAATGCTGTTGGTGTCTGTCCGGTTATTTTTTTAAATTGTGTGGAAAGATGCTGCACACTACTATAGTCCAGTTTATAGGCAATCTCTTTTAGAGACAATTCGTCGTAAAATAGAAGTTCTTTTACGCGTTCGATCTTTTGTCTAATGATGTATTGCTCCAAGGTAATCCCTTCCACCGATGAAAATAGTGAACTAATAGAGGAGTAATCTGATTTCAGTTCGTTAGCAATTAGTGAAGACCAGTTGATTTTCAGGTCTAGCTCATCTTCATGATGAATGCGTTGAATGACGATATTTTTGATCCGTTCGATCATTTTGGCTTTATCCGAATCTAATAACTCAAAGCCAAAAGTACTCAAAGTGGTTGCAATTTCCTTTTTCTCTGCCTCAGTGATATCCTGCTGTAGTCTTACATAACCCAGTCCGATTTCTGATGCTTCAAATCCGATACTGGCTAACTGCTGTTTTACGACCATTATGCAACGGTCGCAAACCATATTTTTCACGTGAAGTTCACTCATTTGAATACAAATTTCTCTACCTAAATATAATTGTATTTATCCCTAACCGGATTAACAAATCAAATCTCACTCAAAGAAACGCATTAATCCTTACATGCAAGGTATCTGCCATAAGGATTTTACCAAATAAAAAACGGACAATATAATTCCCATTAATAGAAATAAGTTTCCTTTCGAGACTAGTTTTAATTCTCACAAAACTTTATATTCGTATCATAAAATCCGATTATTGACATAGCAGTATATTCATGACCAGACTCCTCCTCGCAATAGGCCTATTTATAGGCTTAATCCACCTTGCAAATGCACAAGATCCCGCTTTTAATGGACTATCCATAAATGACTTTAAATACGATGTCCTCTCACTGGATTCATTTGCCAATGCTGTTGTTCTGGATGAGATTGGTAAAAGCAGATTCTTCGTGGATGATCATGAGGGTCGCCTCTATATTGAGCACGAGTATAATGTTCGAATCTTAATCCGAAATAAAGAGGGCTTCAAGAAGGCAAATTTCACTATTCCTACTTATAAAGACGATTCCAACAAGGAATATCTCAGTAATATTGTCGCCAATACTTATAATCTTCAGGATGGCCGCATAACAACTACGCCTCTAGGTAAAAACAGCATATTTAAGGAAAACCATTCTAAATATACCAACTTAACCAAATTCACTCTTCCCAATATTCAAGAAGGGAGTATCATTCAAGTGAGCTATATTCTAAAGTCTCCACATATCTTCAACTTCAAAAATTGGGATTTTCAAGATGATATTCCCAAAGTAAATAGTACATATATAGCCTATGTTCCTGCCAATTATAGTTATCATGTGGCCCTGCGAGGTCCGTTAAAACTTACCGATCAAAAGGCGGAGGCCCTGAGAGAGTGTATTGTCATGGGAGGACGCAGATTTGACTGCTCTAAAATGACATATATGATGAGGAATATTCCCGCATTTGTTGAAGAAGATTTTATGACGGCTCCTTCCAATTTTCTATCGGCTATCCATTTTGAACTATCTGAGGTATATACATTGAGTGGTTCAAAACAAAGCTATACTAAGAAATGGTCTGATGTGGACCGAGAACTGCTGTCTGACAAGAAATTTGGGGGTCAATTGAAGAAAGACGAACTATTCAAAGATGCACTTCCGACTATTGCGCCTGCATCACTTCCTCCATTAGCGCGGGCAAAATTAATCTACGATTATATAAAGAGTAATATCAAATGGAATAAATATTACGGGAAATACAGCGAAGAGGGAATCAAGAATGCATTGGAAAAGCGTACTGGTAATATTGGAGATATTAACCTGGGACTTATAGCGGCATTGAATGCCGCCCAGATCGACACCTACCCTGTCATTTTATCTACCCGAGATAACGGGCTTCCAAACAAACTGTTCCCAGTGCTATCTAACTTTAATTACGTCATTGCTAAAACGACCATTGACGGGGTGGATTATCTCTTGGATGCCTCCGAAGATTTACTTCCTTTTGGAGCCCTTCCCCTTCGCTGTATGAATGAAGAAGGAAGAGTTATCCATTCTAAAAAATCATCTGACTGGACTCCGATAAAGTCTCTCCTACGAATTAATAAATCAGCTTCAGTCGAGGGGGAGTTGACAGCTGAGGGAGTATTAAAGGGAACTCTCTACATCACTAGCTCGGAGATGGAGGCATTTAATAAGCGAATCGAGATCGGAAAGTACAATTCGATAGCTGAATACGTCGAAAAAATGGAAGAAAAAACACCCAATCTAACCATACTCAACCATCAGATAAAGGGGATAGAGGAGTTAGAAAATTCGCTACTCGAGGTGTACGAAATAGCCTATAAATTATACGATGACTCCATCAGTGGGTCATATGCATTCAATCCCAATTTTATGTTCAGACTATCAAAAAACCCCTTCAATCTGACCGACCGCACCTATCCTGTGGATCTCGGCTTTGCCAGGGTTGACAACTACACCTGCAAGATAAAATTACCAGCAGGATATCATTTAAAAGAACGGCCGAAAAACATAGCGTTAACGTTACCAGACGGTGCCGCTAAATTTAAGTTCAGCGGTCAGTTACAAGGTGACCAATTTCATTTTGAACAACAACTCAATCTAACCAAACCGGTCTATGATGTCGAAGAGTACTTTCATCTTAAAGAACTCATGTCCCGTATAATACAACAACAAAAAATTGATTACCATTTCAGTAAAGACTAATGAGAACAGCTATCCTAATTACTTATCTAACACTTCTATCTTTCCAGCTATCTGCACAAGAGTATGCTGTCGACCTCATACCGAGCGCGTTAAAGAGTAGAGCATCAGCTACGATACGCTATGCTGAAATGAATGTCGAAATGAAAGCGGACGACAACGTGATTATCCGCGCCACGAAAGCCACAACTGTATACAATAAGGCGGGGAATGAATATGCACGCACAGTTCTCTTTTACGACAAAAGCACAGATATCAAATCTATAAAGGGCAAAGTTTATAATGCTGCAGGTATACCTGTTTCGGAGTTTACACAAAAGAATTTCACAGATGAGAGCGCAGGGGACAATGTAAGCATGTTTAACGATGGGCGTGTAAAACATTACCTTCCTAACATACAGGACTACCCTTTTACGGTCGTCATCTCGTACGAATACCGTAACAAGCAAAATCTTTCTATACCCGTATGGAATCCGAATAGCAACGACGAAATCTCTGTCGAGAAGAGTATATTCAGATTCTCGTACCCCACACAAGAAAAAATAAGAATCAAATCACAGGAATACAACGGAAAGGTCAAAGAGGAAGAAACAAATGGTATCCAAACACTTACCTGGGAAGTAAATGACATCGCCGCGAATAAGCGGGAGGTTTATAGCCGGCCCAGACACCTTACCTCTACCCTTATCCGGGTTGTCCCCGAGAGATTCAGCTACTATAACAAAAAGGGATCATTTACCAATTGGCAGGAATTTGGAGATTGGGTCGCCAAAGATCTTCTGGCAGGTAAACAACAGCTCAGCGAGAAAACCATTCAACAGGTACGGGAAATGACTAGTACTGCAAAAACCGATAGAGAAAAAGCCAAGATTCTCTATGAGTACATGCAAAATAAAACACGTTATGTCAGTGTACAAGTGGGTATCGGTGGGTTACAGCCTTACTCTGCATTGGCTGTAGATCAAACGGGTTATGGAGATTGTAAAGCACTGGTAAATTATATGCAGAGTTTACTTTCTGTGGTGAATATCCCTTCCTACTACTGCATCGTCGAAGCCGGTGACACAAAGATGGATGTCGATTCTGATTTTGCAAATGTCTCAGATGGGAATCACATCATCTTGGCCTTACCATTGGCCAATGACACGACCTGGCTGGAATGTACCAATCAAAAGATTCCCTTTGGATACCTGGGATCTTTTACGGATGACCGTGCCGTGCTAGCTGTCACGCCCGAGGGAGGACGAATTATGCGGACACCGAAATACGATGAGCAGGACAATATTCAAAAACGGAAGGCAATCTTAAAAGTGGAAGGTGATGGATCTATTTCGGGTACGGTATCCACTTCCTTTCGCGGGAGCCAATACTTCAATCACTTTGAGGCGACTTTGTTGAGCGGAAATGAGCAACTGAAGGAACTAAGTGAATATTACGACATTGACAATATCTCTTTTCAAAAGGTAAAATATCAGGAGTTGAAATCAGACACCGCAGCCCTTCAAGAGGATCTTACCATCTTCATCAAAAACTACGTGGTTTTAAATGCGAATCAAATGATCATTCACCCGAATCTATTTAATATCAAGGGCAATATTCCTGACATCAGGAATCGCGTAAATGAATTGTACATCAATAGAAGTTATACAGATTTAGATGAAATCTCCTATCATTTACCTAAAGAATATGCTGGTTTGGTCAAGCCGGAATCTAAAAAAATAGCATGTGATATGGGCATCTACGAGTTAGAGTCGTATGTAAGAGAGGGCACTTTATTCTTCAACAGGAAATTACAGATTAAAGAGGGCGTCTATCCGCCCGAAAAATATGCAGAGTTCAGTAACTTTATTCGGGAGGTGCACCAATTGGACAAAGGTAGATTTGCATTGACCAAGCAAGCATCTGCGGATGGTACGGAATAATTCCTATTCAATCACAAAGGCCGTCTTTTTAGAGACGGCCTTTGTTGTGTAATTTTATGCAAGTTCAAATTTATATCCTACACCTTTTACGGTAGCGACATAATTTTCTCCGATTTTTTCGCGAAGTTTCCGGATGTGTACATCTATTGTACGATTTGTGACGACCACAGAGTCTTCCCAAATACTTTTTAGAATCTGTTCTCGGGTAAAGACCTTATTGGGTTTTGAAGCCAGCAAGTACAACAATTCAAATTCTTTTTTTGCCAAGACAATTTTATCATTTCCACGATAAGCCAAAAAAGAATCCCTATCGATCACCAGGTCCGCAACTTCTAAGCGATTTCCTTCATGAATTTCCTCTTCACTAGTATTCCTTCTTAGGATTGCATTGATTCGACTCATCAGTGCACGAGGCTTGATAGGTTTGGCGATGTAATCATCTGCCCCTACATGAAAGCCCGCTATCTCAGAGTACTCTTCACTCCTAGCAGTCAAAAATACCATAAAAGTATGTTTGAATTCAGGCATGGCCCGCATCAATCGACAAGCCTCGATACCATCCATCTGGGGCATCATGACATCTAGAATAATCAAATCTGGATTTGCCTCTTTAGCTTGCGCGATGGCCTCCTTTCCGTTGTTGGCCGTAAATACCTGATATCCTTCTCTTTTCAGATTATAAGCAATCAGTTCAACAATGTCCTGCTCATCGTCTACCACTAGTATTTTATGCTTTGCAATACTCATACGTGTTTTTTTGCTAAATTATGTACTTAATGGCAATATAACGTTAATCTAATATTATCAAATCGTTAACTAACATAATATTAATTAACATAACACTTTGATTAATTTAATGTTTTCTTCAAGAAATCTTCAAGATCCTTACCTCTCAGGTTTTTGGCGACGATCTTACCCTCTGGGTCAAGGACATAAGAGGTAGGTATTGCCTTGATCCGATAGAGTCCAACGACTGTAGATCCCCATGCCTGCAGATCTGATATATTGGTCCATTCCAATTTATCATCTTGAATAGCCCGCATCCAAGGTCCTGGATTGTTATCCAGTGAAACCCCCAAAACCTCAAATCCTTTCGCTTTAAAGGCCTGATATTGCTTGACAATATTTGGATTTTCCTGTCTACACGGTGCGCACCAGGATGCCCAGAAGTCCACCAATAGATACTTCCCTCTTAAATCAGCGAGTTTGACCAACTTATTTTGAGGTGTATATCCTTCAAACTCTGGAGCCGGCTGACCAATCGCTAAGACTTTTAGTTTTGCAGTCTCCGCTTTGAACTGTTCGACATATCCATTTTCTTTAAACTCATCTTTAATCTCCTCCGCATAGGCAATAATCTCCGCTTCGGCAACCTCAGGATCTAAGGTACTCATGGCATAAAATCCAGCTAAATTTGGATGTTTAGTTTTAAATGCGACCGCCTGATTGTTATAGTATTGAAGCGCAGCCTTAAATTTAGTGAGGTACTCCCCTCTAAGGCTCTCTATTTGTTCGGCATTGAGATTATCCGTCTTTTTGGCAAATTCACTTTGCAGGGAGTCTTGAATGACATCTCTTCTTAACCTTACAGGTGCAAACTCTTTTACCGCAGTAGACAAATCGGACCCATCGACATCATATACAAAAGGTTCCTTTTGAAGATCTGCTTTGAAGGTCAATTTGTCACCAGGTTGAGCGATGATATAATAGCGTTTCTTTCCTGCTTCTAAAAACAACAAGCGAGCCTGAGTCGTCGCACGTTTAAATGTAAATTGCTGATTTTCGTTTAGATATATAGAATCTAGTTTTCGATCCCCCTCATAAAGTGAGACCACTTTTATGTTCCCCGGATTTTCGATTTGACCTGAAATCACATATTGATCAGGGTCTGAGCATCCTATCATCATTAGGTTTAATACGGCAACAAAAATTAGCAATCTATTCATTTTTTCCTCCTTAATTAATGTATGTTTTCGCTTTAGCAATTACTTTTTCCAATCCATCCGGATTTTTACCTCCTGCAGTAGCAAAGAAAGGCTGCCCTCCACCTCCTCCGTTGATTTCTTTCGCTAACTCGCGCACGATATTTCCTGCATTTAGTCCTTTTTCTTTTGACAACTGTTCAGACACGACCACGGCAATACTCGGTTTTCCTTCGAAGTTGGCACCCAATACTAAAAATAAATTATCGATAGCTCCCTTCAGTGCATAAGCTAAGGTTTTCAGCGCCTCGGCATTGGGTAGATCCACGATAGTAGCTAAGAAACGGACACCGTTTACATCTTCGATTTTCTGTTCGAGATCCGCTTTTAAGGCAAGTGATTTTTCTATAATACTTTTTTCGATTTCCTTCTTCAGGGCAGAATTTTCATCAATGACCTTGGCTAAGGTCGCGACAAAATCCTTCGGATTGTGCAATAGCTCTCCCAGTTTGTGCACCAGATCAAAATGCTCACGGATTACGGCCGCAGCCACTGTTCCAGTAATAGCTTCAATTCGGCGGACCCCCGCTGCAACAGCTGACTCTGAAGTAATTTTAAAGAATCCAATCTGTCCGGTAGCATTGACATGAGTACCACCACAAAGTTCTTTTGAGAATTGGTCGCCGAAGGTGATAACACGGACATAATCTCCATATTTTTCACCGAATAGAGCCGTCACCCCTGATTCCAATGCTTCCTGAAAAGGTACATTACGCTCTTCTTTCAGGAGAACATTTTCTCGAATCTTAGCATTCACGATATCTTCTACCTGCTTCAATTCATCTTCGGTTACTTTGGCAAAATGCGAAATGTCAAACCTCAGCATATCTGCGTTGACTAAAGATCCTTTCTGATTAACGTGATTACCGAGCACCTGTTTCAAGGCTGCATGCAGTAAATGCGTCGCCGAATGGTTATTTTCGGTATCTAATCGCTTTTGTACATTTACTTTAGCTTGAAATATCCCGGTTAACTGTGAAGGCAATTGATTTGCAAAATGCACGATCAATCCATTTTCTTTCTTCGTATCGGTAATGGAGATTTTCTCGCCCGTCTCTTCAGCGATCAGCAGTCCGGTATCTCCCACTTGACCTCCTCCTTCTGGATAGAATGGCGTTACCGAAAGTACAAATTGGACTTGCTCTTTTCCTTTAGCGGTTACTTTTCTATATTTTAGAATTTCGGTATTGGCCGTCAAAGTATCATAGCCTACGAATTCGGCATGTTCGTCTTCATTGACGATCACCCAATCGCCAGTATCGATAGCTGTAGCTGCTCTAGATCTTTCTTTCTGCACCTGTAGGGCCTGCTGAAAGCCATCCATATCCACGGCTAAGCCTTTCTCTCGGGCCAGTAACTCCGTCAAATCGATTGGGAATCCAAATGTATCGAAAAGCTCAAAGGCAAATTCGCCATTGACTGCTGTATTGGATTCTGCGTATGTTTCGAATCGTTGCACACCTGCAACAAGTGTACGGAGGAAAGAGACCTCTTCCTCCAGAATTACTTTTTGCACAAAATCTTGCTGGCTGATCAGCTCATCAAACACCCCTTCAAATTCTTTAGCCAGCAACGGCACCAGTTCATTAATAAAGGGAACTTTAAAGTTCAAAAACGTATACGCATAACGTACAGCCCTACGAAGGATACGACGTATGACATATCCAGCTTTGTTATTAGATGGCAATTGTCCATCTGCAATTGCAAAACTCACTGCACGTATATGATCGGACAATACGCGCATAGCGATATCCGTTTTTTCATCGGCACCATATTTAATCCCTGACTTTTCGGCAATGAAAGCAATCAATGGTTGAAAAACATCTGTATCATAATTGGATGACTTCCCTTGAATAGCTCTGACCAATCTTTCAAATCCCATACCTGTATCCACGTGTTTTGCGGGTAGTGATTCGAGTGCTCCGTTTTTCAAACGGTTGAACTGCATAAAAACAAGATTCCACACTTCAATCACCTGTGGGTGATCCGCATTGACCAATTCCTGTCCACGAACAAGCGCACGTTCTTCCTGTGATCGCATATCATAATGGATCTCGGAACATGGTCCACATGGCCCGGTTTCTCCCATTTCCCAAAAATTGTCCTTCTTATTTCCGAGGAGTATACGATCTTCAGCGATCCATTTCTTCCAAAATTCATAGGCTTCCATATCCTTCTCTAACCCCTCTGACGCATCTCCCTCAAAGATCGTGACATATAAGCGGTCTTTATCCAGTTGATAGACATCAGTGAGTAATTCCCAGGCCCAATCAATCGCCTCCTTTTTGAAATAGTCGCCGAAGCTCCAGTTACCCAGCATTTCGAATAGTGTGTGGTGATAGGTATCTATTCCCACTTCTTCAAGGTCATTATGCTTTCCGGATACACGGAGGCACCGTTGTGTATCCGCGACCCTTGTATACTTAGGCTGAGTTTCACCTAAGAAAAAGTCTTTGAATTGATTCATCCCAGCATTGGTAAACATCAATGTGGGATCATTTTTAACAACTACTGGAGCTGAAGGAACAATCTGATGAAGCTTACTTTTGAAAAAATTCAAATAAGCGTCACGTATTTCTCTATTAGTCATGGAAATCTAAATAATCTTCTTATAAATCAAAGGCCAAAGTTACTCAAAATTGCCACCTTATGCAATTGATGAGCAAGATATTACTCAATAACACCGAATTAAATACAGCGCTTTAGAAACAGTGATTAGCCGATCACATTTCAGTACAATTAAAAAGAAATAACCGTGTCAGTCCTCATGGACATAGGAGATAAAATATTTTTTACACAAACCGTACATTAACAATTGACAAAAAAGACAAACGGATGAAAATAAATCACTAAATTGGGGCAAGATATCAGCGTGAGTAAACGTTGATGGATCACCGTGTAATTATTCAGATGAACCATCATAGGTGCATATTCACCAACAAAAATGAATTGCCTACTCATCATAGCGTCATTACCATTAAAAGATAATTTATTCCAATGAAAAAGACTTTATTAGTCCCCACAGATTTCTCTAACAATTCGCTCTCGGCGGCCAAGTACGCCTCAAGATTAGCAATTGAGAGAGACTACGCCGTACATTTAATTCATTATTACACTGTTGATTCTTCTTCATTTGCCACAGAAGAACTCAGTAAAGAATTTGAAAATAGCGAAGTATTAAAAGCGGATTTAACAATAGTCGAATTCGAACGCAAACTGCAGGAGGAATTTCCAACGGTGAGATATACGCATCGTACGAGTAGAGGCTTTCTTCCGGACACTCTTCCGCAGGAGGCGAAAAAACCTGAGTATGAGGCAATCGTCATGGGTACAAAGGGTCACAGTGACAAGAAAAGTGTCAGATGGGGCAGTAACACGTCTGCAGTAGCGGCAAAGTCGACCATCCCCCTACTGATTATCCCGAACTATTACAGCCAGTTCAAAATTCAAAAAATCGGACTGTTGACTAATTTCAAAACAGATGAGCTCACAACATTGCGTGAATTTATCGATACCTTCGGCCCTGTCTCCCAACTTGAACTCATCCATGTCTACAACAAAGACGAGGTAGAAGCTACTGTCCACCAGAAATTGGACGACTGGTCCCAGAAGATTAATCAAAGCACTTCTATTGATAAGATCAACCATTGTATAGACAGTCTTCAATCTGAGAACAAAGAAATGGACACTGTCGCAGAAGTCATCCACAACCTCGTAGAATCGAACAATATTGATATAGTCTTAATCACGAAAACCAGGAAGTCATTTTTTGAGCGACTCTTTAATCCTTCTGTTTCGAAGGCTGTAGTCCTAGATATTAATAAGCCATCCTATTTCTCAAAAGTATAATTATTATGAACAAGCCACTTTTAGTCCCCGTAGACTTTTCTGAAAACGCAAAAATTGCGACAGAATATGCTGCACAGATAGCTGCCGATACCCAACGCGATGTGCATATCATTTATATCATGACCGATCATACCAATCGGTTTGCTAACGCTACCTGGAACAAGGATCTTATCGAGCCTCTTATTCAAGAAGCACTGAAAAACATGGAGGAGATGCTGGTCCCCATCCGGGCAAAGTATCCGAGTGTAAATTTCACGACATCGACACGGGATGGTGTACTTGGAGAGCAGCTTCTCAGCGAGGCTAAAAATGAGAAGTATTCCGCAATCGTGATGGGCACGAAGGGCTCTTCGGGTCTAGACTCGGTCTTCATCGGCAGCAATGCGTATGATGTGATCAAGACTACCGAAACACCTGTCCTGACTGTTCCTAAAAGCATTACAACTTACACAAAAAACAATATAGGCCTGCTTTGTAACTTCAAAAATGGTGAACTAGAGGTCCTCAAACAGGCAATTGCTCTATTTGGCAACACATTTCACCTTCAGCTGATCCACATTAATAAGACAGATGAAGACGTTGAGACGGTCGACCAAAAACTCCGTTCGTGGATAGACCGCATCATCCAGGAGACGGGGATTGATGACATCTCCTATACGGTGAAATCTCCCGCCTATTATATCAAGTATAAAGAAACGATTGCGCATGCGATCCAGCAGATTCTGATTGACGAGTCTGTGGATATCCTTCTGGTAACGAAAGGACGTAAAAATTTCTTCAATTATATTTTTTCGGAAAACATCACGAAAGAGCTTGCTTTCCAGAGCAAAATTCCTAATCTATTTGCTAGAATCTAATCCCGAAGGCGAGTAGCTGGAACGCTCATAAATACTAAAAAACAGACACATCCCGACACATATTGTCCCCATTAGGAGACATTATGTGTCGGGATTTTTTATGTAGACACACTTCTACAAAACGAGGATTAAAGAGCTTATATAAAGCATATTACAAACTAAAAAAAAGTTCTCATCCACCCTTTTGGCAAATAAATTGCATATGTGGTAGAACAAATATAATTACACCTTTTAAAAAAGAATATATGAACATTAATTACAAAAAAGCAACATTATTTGCACTTGCAGGAATGATCGGAGCAACATCATTTGCGCAGGAACGCAACAACTCAAGCGTAGAAGGAACAACTCCGTTTGGATCATCGCAACAATACCGTACATGGTCTATAGGTATCGGTGCAGGTGCTACTAGTCTGATGAACATTGCTAAGTTCAATACTGGTGGTTACGACAAGATGGATTGGAATCTAGCGTACAATGCGTACATCAAAAAACAAATTTCTCCATCATTTGGAATTAAGGCACAATATTTTGGTGGTAAAGTAGGTGGAACAAACGAGAATGTTGGGGTTGCAAATCCAAATTCTTCTTTCGAAACTAAGACACCATGGTCAGCAGCGATCTCAGGAGAGTTCTTAGCGGCAAACACTAACTGGAGATTTTTCAACAGTTTCATCAAGCCTTACGCTGCTATCGGTGTTGGAGCATTGAATTTCGAAACCACCACTACTACTGGCGGTACGGATATGAAAGCGAAGAAACAAACGAAATTGTATGTACCAGTTGACCTAGGATTCAAATTCGCAGTAGCTAAAGGTATCAACTTTGAATTAGGTTACCAGTTGAACTGGGCTAATCAAGATTTCGATGGTGTACAAGGCGGTCAATACAAAAATGATCTATTCTCTTACGCACATGCTGGTATCGAACTTGCATTGGGTAGCGGAAGCAAGCCAGCTTTGAACAACTCTAATCCTGTTGCTACATTGGTGAATGACTACAATGCTAAATACGACGAGATGAAAGCTGAACGTGACAAATTAGTTGCGTCTAACAACTCACTACAATCTCAAGTTGATCAGATGAACAATGACTTAAAAGATGACGATGGTGACGGTGTAGCTAATAAATTTGACAAATGTCCAGACACTCCTACTGGCACACCAGTAGATGGAGCAGGATGTCCTATCGTGTTGAAAAATGAGACTAAGATTGTAGAAAAGGTAGTCGTGACTGAGGCTGACAGAAAAGTTGTAGATGAAGCCATCAAAAATCTAGAATTTGATTTAGGTAAATCTACTATTCGCTCTAGTTCATACCCAAGCTTAGACAGAGTAGCAGCGCTATTGATCGAGAAAAACTTCAGCTTGAAATTGGCAGGACACACGGATAATACTGGTTCTATGAAAACGAATCTAAGATTATCTAAAGAACGTGCTGAATCTGTAAAATCATACTTATCAAGCAAAGGAGCTAATCCTTCTCGTATTGAAGCTACAGGTTACGGACCAAACCAGCCTATTGCTACAAATGCAACAGCAGCTGGTCGTCAAGAAAATCGTCGCGTAGAATTTACGATATACTAGTCTTTAGTATAGACGATTAAATACCAAATAACAAGGCCTATGGTGATACCATAGGCCTTGTTTATTTTAACTCATTCATTTCAAAATAATTAACACTGAATAATATTTGTTTTTATCAATTATTATTCTGATCTTTGCACCGCCTTAGGCAATAGAGCCTATTGTATATATTATTTCATGAACCCATTTTTAGAACTGGGAATCCGTCATGAAGTTGTTAATGCCATCTCTGAGTTAGGTTTTGAAAAACCTTCTCCTATTCAGGAAAAAGCCATTCCTGTTTTACTGACTGGTAACGACGATTTTGTCGGATTAGCCCAAACTGGCACAGGAAAGACCGCGGCATTTGGTCTTCCATTATTAGAACTATTAGACTTTTCTCAAAAACATCCTCAAGCGTTGATCTTATGCCCGACACGTGAGCTATGTTTACAAATTGCAAGAGACTTAGAGAGGTTTGCCAAAAACCTAGACAATGTACACGTAGTAGCGGTGTACGGTGGCGCTAACATTTCTGACCAACTGCGTCAGATTCGTCGTGGCGTACAGATTGTAGTTGCGACTCCGGGTCGTATGCTTGATATCATCGGACGTAAAGCCATTGACTTCTCCAGCGTAAAATACGTTGTATTAGACGAGGCTGATGAAATGTTGAACATGGGCTTCCAAGAAGACATCAACAATATTTTATCGGAGACTCCAGATGAGAAAAAAACTTGGTTGTTCTCCGCAACAATGCCTAAAGAGGTACGTCGTATAGCTCAAAACTACATGACAGATCCAGTAGAGTTGACTGTAGGTACCAAGAATACTGGTAATGTAAACATCGAGCATCATTACTATCTAATCAAAGCGAAAGATAAGTATGCTGCTTTCAAACGTATTGTAGATTCAAATCCCGAAATTTTCGGTATCGTATTCTGCCGTACAAAAATTGAAACACAAGAAATTGCTGAATCTTTAATCAAAGATGGTTACAATGCAGATTCATTGCATGGTGACCTTTCACAGCAACAACGTGATAAAGTCATGAAACGCTATCGTGACCGTAGCCTTCAATTATTGATTGCTACTGATGTTGCGGCACGTGGAATCGACGTTAATGACGTGACACACGTCATCAACTTCTCCCTTCCTGATGAAGTTGAGAATTATACCCACCGTTCAGGCCGTACAGCCCGTGCAGGAAAAACAGGTATCTCTTTATCATTGGTGAATGTGAAGGAATTGAACAAAATCCGTCATATCGAAAAAATTATTGGTAAAGCTTTCGAAAAGAAACAAGTACCTCAAGGTGCTGAAGTCTGTGAGAAACAGCTTTTCTCAATTGTCAGTAAAATCGAGAATGTGGAGGTAAATGAGGATCAAATCACTCCGTTCCTTCCAGCGATCATGGAGAACTTAGAATCTCTATCTAAAGAAGACATCATCAAAAGATTTGCTTCTTTAGAATTCAACAGATTCTTAGATTACTACAAAAATGCTCCTGACTTGAACATCGATGCTAGAGATGCAGGTCGTGGAGAGCGTGGCGAACGCGGCGAAAGACGTGATGATCGTCCTCGTGGTGGCTCTAAAGGTTACACTCGTCTTTTCATTAACTTAGGTTCTGTAGATGAGTTTAGCAGAGGAGACATGTTGGGATTCATCTGTAACAACGCTAAGATTTCTGGAAAATCTATCGGTAAGATTGACTTAAAGGGTGTATTTACATTCTTCGAAGTTCAAGATGAAGAGGTTGAGAAAGTATTTTCAGGCTTCCAAAATGTAGATTTCAACGGACGTAATGTGCGTATTGAGGTCTCTGGAGAAGCTAGAACTGAAGGTGGTGGCGGAAGAAGTCGTGGTGGAGACCGTGGCGGAAGACGTGAAGGCGGATATCGTGGTGGAGAGAGAAGAAGCGGTGGAGGTGGCGAAAGACGCGACCGTCGTGAAGGTGGAAGTAGCAGCGGTGGTTTCCGTGACTTTTCAGGAAAGAGAAAAGAATCCAAAAGCAGATATTAATCTGTAAGCATAAACTATTGAAGTCCGGGTGTCTACACCCGGACTTTTTTATTTTATAACGTTTTGAGCCACCAACGGGTGTGGTTGATCAGTAGATTTTTTTAGCAAAAGATATACTAGCGTGATACTTTTTTGAGTTAATTTTTATAAATTGAACTCAACTTAGCCCAATAGTATGGATAGACTCGATGTCATTAACAAAATTATTCAACAAAAAAAAGCAAAAACCTATTTGGAAATCGGCGTTCAGACGGGTGCCATTATTTCTAAGGTGGTTTGTCCTCGAAAAATAGGGGTAGATCCTGAATTCCTCTTTACCTGGCAGACGAAAGTGAAACGACTGATCGGTATGTACAAGTTCGAGACATATGAGCTCACTAGCGATGATTTCTTTACGACCAAGGCTGCAAAGGTCTTGGAAAAGGGTGTCGATGTGGTACTTGTAGATGGCTTACATACTTATGAACAGGCTAAACGTGATGTTGAGAATAGTCTATCTTATCTTAATCCAGGTGGAGTCATCATCATGCACGATTGTAACCCCCTGAACGAAGCTGCGGGCTACGCGATAAAAAATCATTTCAGTGAGGTGACCGATAGGGTAAAGAACTGGGAGCTTGCCGGATGGCAGGGCCAATGGAATGGGGATGTCTGGAAGACAGTAGCGGACTTGGTGGTTTCCAGACCAGATCTGAGCGTATTCACGCTAGATATGGACTATGGACTAGGTGTCGTGACAAGGGGCCATCAGGAGATTGCTCATGAGTATACGATTGAAGATATTGTGGAGGGAGATTATCCATTCTTTGACAAGAACAGAAAACAGTTGCTGAATCTTAAGCATCCAAAATATTTCAGCCAATTTCTCAGCACGCTAAAATAGACGTGATGCGTCACTTACATGAATATAAGGGTCAAAAAAAACAGCCTTTGCAAAAGCAAAGGCTGTTCTATATCATTCTTTGATGTCTCTATCTACTTCGAGGCTACACGTTGGCGAATGGCTTCATATAGCACGACGCCCGCTGATACGGATACGTTTAATGAACCTATCTCTCCAAACATGGGGATCTTGCCTAGATGGTCAGCTATACGGATCAAGTCATCTGATACTCCTATATCTTCTGCTCCCATAATGATACAGGTAGGAGCTGTATAGTCGACATCATATACGCTGGAATCTGTTTTCTCTGTACTTACGACGAGCTGGATTCCGGATTCGATTAAAAATTTACCAACCTTCGAGAGACTCTCATGTCGACATACAGGTATTTTATACAATGCTCCTGCGGAAGTCTTGATAGCGTCGGGATTAACCTCTGCAGATCCTTTATTTGGGACAATTATAGCGTGTACGCCTGAACATTCTGCAGTCCTGGCAATTGCACCCATATTACGCACATCTGTCACGCCATCCAACATCAGTAATAAGGGGGTTTCTCCTTTTTCATAGATCATCGGAATGAGATCCTCGATCTTGTGGTAAGTAATTGGAGAAATGATGGCAATTACACCTTGGTGATTCTTGCGTGTAATTCTATTCAGTTTCTCAATAGGTACTTGTTGAAAACCAATCTCCCGTTCTTTCAACAAATTCCTTAATTCCAGATATAAGCTTCCACCTAGACCGCGTTGCACAAATAGAGATTCAATCTCCTTACCACTATCAATGGCTTCTATCACGGCACGTATACCGAATACCATTTGATTCATTTCCCGCTTATCCCCTCTATTGTTATTTTGAAAATTATGCATCTCTTTTTACTATCGTATGTATATAAATTTGTGGGCCCAAAGACTTACTAGCTGAGGCCGAGATTAAACTCTTGTCTTAGCTTCTCCAATGTTGGATTTTTGGCAACCATAGCCTGATATTTTTCCTGAGAGGTGTAAGGTTTGCGAGATACCTGATGCTCAATCATGGCACCTTTGATATCTAATGAAAAATTTTGGAGTTGTACTCTCAGAAAATTAAGCATATCAATCTTTGCGGAATTCAACACGTCCATTTGAATGGCATTCTCGACTTCGACTTCAATCAAATTGCCTCCAGTTAATTTAGGCTGACTTGAGGTCATCAATGTAAACAAATTGATCTTGTTTTCATTTTTAAGACGTTCTGCAAATTCCTGCCATTTTTGCAAGAATTCATTCAATGTTATCTCCTTGTTAGCATCTCCCCGCACGAGACTTGGTTCATTGTCTTCTTCGACTTCCTTTTCTTCAAATATAGCATTCAGATTGGGAATGCTAGTAGCTACTTTCACACTTCCCCACCCTTTCTTTCCAGAGTCAGAAACTTTGGGTGGATGATTTTCTACAGGCTTGGTCAATCCCGGAGCCGAAATCACAACGGGTGGCACCTTTACAGGCTCCACAGGGTTCGCTGTTTGCTTCGCTTCTATAGCCGGCGTGTTAGTCTGAGCTACCGTTGGTTCAGGTCGTTTTTTTTTTTGTTCAGCTAAAGCTGAAAATGTACCATTGTCACTCAGGATGATCGCACTGGCGATGTGGCACATCTTCAATAAAGCCAGCTCAACCTGCAGCCTTTGATTTTTACTACTTTTATAATTGATCTCGCATTGATTCGAAATATTCAGTGCTGACAACAATAGTCCTGAGGACAATTGCTGAGACTGCTCCAAATACCGTTTTTTGATATTATCGCTGACATCGAGCAGTTTTAGTGTCGATGGATCTTTGGTGACCAGTAGATTACGAAGATGTGAGGACAAACCTCCGATAAAATGATTTCCATCAAATCCTCGATTGAGGACCTGATCAAAGATCAAAATGGCCTGGGCCGCATCTTCCTTATAAATAGCATCAGTCAGCTTAAAATAATAATCATAATCGAGGATATTGAGATTATCAATCACGGACTGATAGGTAATCTGCTTGTTTGAGAAACTGACGATCTGATCAAACATAGACAACGCGTCCCGCAATCCACCATCAGCCTTTTGCGCAATGATATGAAGTCCGTCTACTTCGTATTGAATAGATTCCTTATCTGCGATACGGCCAAGATGCTGAGCCATATCGTCTACTCTTATCCTGTTGAAGTCAAAGATTTGACAACGCGACAAGATCGTAGGCAATATCTTATGCTTCTCGGTAGTTGCCAGAATAAAAATTGCGTAGGAAGGAGGTTCTTCCAATGTCTTTAAAAAGGCATTAAAGGCCTGCTGAGACAGCATATGCACCTCATCGATAATATAGATCTTATATTTACCGGATTGCGGTGGGATACGTACCTGATCGATTAAACTTCTAATATCATCTACAGAATTGTTTGATGCTGCATCCAACTCATGTATGCTGAATGAATTACCGTTCTGAAAGGATTTACAGCTGTCGCACTGGCCACAGGCTTCGGCCTCAGGGGTAATCTGTTCACAATTTATTGTTTTTGCTAAAATCCGTGCACAGGTCGTCTTACCAACACCACGTGGACCACAAAACAAGAATGCCTGAGCCAACTGATTGTTGAGGATCGCATTCTTCAGGGTCCCTGTAATATGTTGCTGGCCAACGACCGAGTCAAATGTGACCGGACGGTATTTACGAGCAGAAACAATAAAATTATCCATTGCACGAAGATACACATTTTGCAAATCTACCGCAATATAAAAAATTACAGCCCCGCTATGGGTCAGACTCCTTTTGCCTAGATAGCATTTCTGCGGTGGCCTACATGTTGTTCTGAGCACCGTCATCCAGCTAAAAGGGAGATTTATTTTTGCTTTTTACGCTATAATTGCGTATATTGACTACACACCTATAACCATATCAATTGCTAGCGCAGCATTTGATCTGCATCACTCATCAAGTCCGTAAAAGTCCGTAGAAGTCCGTGAAAGTCCGTAGAAGTCCGTAATTTCTGTGGATTAACTTTGACTTAGCTCTGACTTAGCTTCGTGTTAACTCCGGCACGGCTTTGACTCCGCTTCGAGTGGGCTTCGGGTAGGCGTCGGCATCTTCCCGACGACAGGTCGAAGCCCACCCGAACCACTCCCCTAGCATTCTCGAATACGAACCAAGCATAACCCGAAGCCGCTCCGAATAGCATGCCTACAACGGATCAGATGTGTAATGTGTCTGTCTATACGGAAAGCTAGTGTCAGCCCCCTCCTATCCAGATTATTCCTGGATGTATTCTACCGCTTCTTCACGCCATTCCTGCTACAAGCTGGTCTTTTTGTTGAAAGACGGTAAGCAGAAATAGATGTACTTAGCGCCTGTTTAAAATAGGTTCTTAATAAAAAGTTAAGGGTACGTGCATGATTCTTTGTCATAGCATAAGTACGCATATCAAATGATCAAGTTTTTAAAATGAAGAAAATACTATTTTTAGTACTCGCAGTTGTCCTATACGCTAATGCGACTGCTCAGGTCCAAGTGGAATTAAAATCCGAATACTTAGGAAAATCAAGCTATCGAATGACTGAGGGCGAAACAAATAAAAAGGTCGGAGACAGCAAAGGTTCGGCAATGGTCCATCAAGCTGATGTAAGTATTCCAATATCGTTGAAATTGAATGAACTGAAACGTCCCACGATGTGGGCAATAAATGTGGGGGCAGCATATGCCAAACTTGACAATGAGAATTTTACAGAGCCGCTGGTGATCAATAAAATCATGAATATAGGGCTGAGCGTAAACCATCTGCGTCCTCTAAATGATAAATGGTCGATGGCTGCGACCTTAGGTGGCGGAATATATATGCCAAGTAGTAATTTCTCCGACATGGAACTAAAAAATCTACTTGGAAGTGTGGGTGTTGTCTTTATTCGTCATTTAAAACCGAATTTAGATTTGGGAGGAGGGCTTGCACTAAACAATTCCTTTGGTGTCCCGATGGTCTTTCCAGCGTTCTATCTCAACTGGCGAACGGAGGGAAAATATGATTTTAAGATCGCGTTGATGAAGGGATTGGAAATGTCCGTAGGATACAATTTGCACCGAAACTTACGACTGAGTGTTATCGCTGAAATGAACGGACAGACGGCTTTATTGGAACAAGAAGGGAAGGACAAAATATTCTCCCATCTGTATATGGTGACGGGCTTCCGTCCGGAAATAAAACTTGGTAAAGCCATATCAATTCCCATTACAGTGGGTATGAATGTCTGGCGCCCAACGCAAATGACAGATCGTACGCTAAAAAGTATATTTCAGGATAAGGAGCACTATTTCCAAGCTTCGCCTTATGGATCGGTGGGATTAAAGATGAGGTTTCCGCGTTAGCGGACTGATGCTTAGGATCTCCAACAGTAATCTATACGGAAGATACATAGTGCTGCGCATCTACTGGGCAAATAAAGATAGTTTTCTAAAACCTTCAAGACAAAAAAGGGTGTCCACACATGGACACCCTTCATTTATTTTTCAATAAAACTTACTCTTAGAATGTGTATTTAGTCCAAGCGAATGGAGTTGTAGATGCACCAGTTTGTGTATCATTCTTCGTCAATGTTGCTCCGTCAGGATTTTTGATTTTAGCTGAATCAAATATAGCTGTAGGAATAATAGAATAAGTTACATTCGATTCCTTATTACCATTGTCTTTAGAATCGGTAAGATCAAAAAATGCAGTGAACTGATCAGCATTATTTCCTTGGATAAGTAGATTTGTAATCGTCGCCTTCGCTTTCCTTCTAATTTTAACAGCTGCATTCATCTTAGCGTTAGACTTATTAACAATCGTCATGTCTTTTACTACAAAATTCGACTGGTTAATATGATTCGTTCCATTTCCATCTAAGTTACCATCAGCTTCAATTCCACGTGGATCGCTAGATGTACTAACATAACCTTCCTTCCAAACTCCATAAGCATTTGTTAGTGTACCACTGTATCCTTGTGAGAAGTCAAACATATCATCTTCTGAATTCACAACTAATAGGTTAGTCACATTCACCGTTCCTCCAAAGAATTCTATTCCATCATCCGCGCCATCAGTAATGAATATATCACTGATCTGCGTACCATTACCCACTCCGTTTAATGTCAAACCGTTGTGTTCCGCATCCGCATCGATTTTTGCGCCAGAGTATTCAATTTTGACAAATTTAAGAATACCTGAATTATCATTTGGCTTATCACCACCAAACATGATGTCTTTGGCAATTTCGGTTGCAGCCTCTAGTGAACCACCTTCCGCACGAGAAAGAGGGGCGTAACCGTTGATAATCAATCCACCCCAACTCGCAGACTTACCACCTGTCGAAGTAAATACAATTGGCTTATCAGCTGTTCCTTGGGCAATAATCTGTGCTCCACGCTCAACCAACAAGTAAGTACCAGTACCGGCCGCATCGGCTGTTATTGTTGTTCCTGCTGGGATAGTCAATTTAGCTCCTGCTTTAACGATCGTAGCACCAGTTAATTTCACAGAAGTAGACCCCAAAGTTACGTCGCCAGTTATATTTCCTTTCAACTCTTTTAAGCCATCTACAGGCGGAGTTACGATTGGATCGTTGTCATCAGAACAAGCTACGAATGTAAATGCCGAAGCGGCTAAGATTGCAAGAAATTTTGTTTTCATCATCATCGTTTTTTTATATTACAATATTATTTAATCATTTTAATCACCTGGTTAAGGTAATGTTATATAATTGTTAAAATTTATATGATACTCCTACACTAACGTCAACCCCTCTTTTGTAAGACTCCAATACAATATCCTCACCTGAATCCGACTCCCTACTAAGCTCAATTGCTGCGTTCAGGATATTGCGAGCTTTCAAATTGAGGCCCCATTTCTTCTTGATGGTTGCTGTTGTCACGAAATCTAGTATGGGTACACCTTTCTCCACGATATTGTTAAAATCATTTGTACCAATTGCGTAAATGCGGTCACTAAAATAGTTGAAGACGAAAGAAGAGTTTAAGTTCCAATTTGCTCCTTTAACCATGTACGATACATCAGCATTGGCTAAGAAAGGTGAGGCTCCTTGTAAAGCACTTTCATCTTTTGTGAATTGAGCAATTGATGTAGCTAGATCTTGTTTCGAGTATAGGTAAGATAGATTTGCTCCCACTGACAACACATTCTCTCCATATGTCGACTCTGTTTTAAGTAAATTTTTCTTAACCTCTACTTCTGCTCCTACGACTTTTGCTGTAGATCCAACATTAAAGTAGGTAACTGTATTTCCAGCAACTGGAATTTCGGAACGAGCAATGGGGTTTTTCAACTGCTTATAAAAAGCGCCGATAGCAAATAACTCTCCATTTGATGGGAAAATTTCCCATTTAATATCAAAATTCAAATTCTCTACTGGAATCAAATCTTTGTTACCTTCTGATTTATATGTTGCGAAGGAGTTCCGGAAGGGTGCCAATTCGATAAACTGTGGTAGCGTATAGGATTTACTTGCCGATGCTCTCAAGTTACTTTTGTCGGTAAGATTATATTTTAAATTCAAACTCGGGAGAAAAAAATCTTTGTCTATCTTAGAGGGACCCGCCAACTCACTGTTATAACTTTGCGTCACGAATTCTACCTCTTGAAGAACCTTATCATAACGTATGCCTAATAGAGCAGTCAATTTTTCGTTAAATTGATACGTTCCTGTAATCGCCGCCGCGTGGACTTTTTTATCTCCCGTATACCAATAGGGGTCCAATGAGGTTCCTCTAGCGGTCTCCAAATCAAATTTGCCAGAACTCAATGATGACTGATTGAAGATATTATCGATTGACGCATCGATATTATCGACAACAAGCTCATTTCTCAGGTTATGAACAAAAAGTGTTGCATTGAAATCTCTTTTGACAGCATTCCCGTTATAACCAAACTCAATCTTTCTGTCTAGATTATCATCATTATTAAATTTGTAAGTTGCAAACGCTTTTGCAGTCCATCCTTTTTCGGAGAGATTAGAGTAATAGCGTTCATTATCTGAGCCTCGTCCGTCATTCAATACACGAATTACACCATCCCGTTCATATAAGTTAGTCGTACGACGGTCTGGTTCATTTCCATCAACTATATTGTATCCAGCGCCAAGATCAAGTTTCCAATTATCGGTCAAATTCAAAGTAGATAATAGCTGATTGACATACAAATTATTATTGACCACATGGCTCCTTCTAAACAACCGCTTGTCTCCTATATCAACTGATTCATTTTTGCCATAATAATTACCAAAATCCTGATTTTGATTACCAATAAATAACGAGTTAAAGGATACGTGATGTTTACCAAACGAATATTTCAGATTGGCCATGGCAGTCTTAGACACATTGTATTGGGAGCGCTCCATCTCTTGATCAATAACCAGGCTACCTCTTTGGGTAGTTTGACGGGACACGCCGTTAAAATAGCGATATTCAGAACCAAAATTAGCGGTGACAAAAGCGTCTAAATTACCTTCGCCAACTTTAAATCTCTTTCCACCAGCTAGGGAAAAGGCTGAGTTAACTGGGTTTTTAACATTTTTGGGATCCCAGTTATTCTTAAAGCTATATTTAGAAAAGTCGTTGATTGCGTGCTTGCTTTCTTTTAAAGAACCAAACCAGTTTGTACCTGAAATCCTTTTAAAATCATTCGCTCTCACCGCTTGTGAATTAATACCTGCTGATGCTCCTATTTCAAAAAAGGGTTGCTCTGTTAATTCCTTTGCTAATATATCAATATTGGCACCTGCAACATCTCCCGATAATTGCGGATTAAAGGTCTTATTAACAGCGATACTTTGAATAATGGAAGTTCCAAAGAAATCTAAAGAAATATTCTTATTCAAAGGATCTTCTGATGGTAATGCTAAGCCATTAAATGTTGTACTATTGTACCTATCTCCAAGCCCTCTGACGAATACATTGGCCCCGCTGGCCGACTTTGTAACACCGCTCATCTTCGTCAATGCGCCTTCGGCATCACTGACACCTTTTCTAGAAAGCTCTTGTGCACCAATCTTTTCAACCATTAGGTTAGAAAGCTTCCGCTCTTCTAATAATGCAAGTTCGGTAAATCGTTCTCTTTTCTTTGTGATGACAACCTCGTCCAATGTTGAGCTTTTGCTCACTAAAAAGATAGCTGCTGTAAGCAAATTCCCAGCGTTAACAACATATTTCAAAGAGTCCGTCTCGTACCCTACGTAACTTCCTACTAGTACAATTTCTGTGTTGGCATCTGGCAGATTAATCTTAAATTCTCCATTGGCATCTGTGGTTGCTCCAAATTTCGAATTGGATATCATTATAGAGGCTCCTAAAATCGGAGTTTGGGTTTCTAAATCTAAGACACGACCCTTCACTGCAGTTTTCTGAGCAAATCCTGCAACACTTATGGCCAATAGCAATAATGTCAACAGGGCATTTTTGAGTTTTAATTGCGATTTCAATTCTTTGAGTTTTTTGTTTCTGCAAAACTATTACCACAGTATTAGCATTGTGTTAACAGCGAATTACCATTACATCAATTGGTTGTTAATAAATTATTAACACTCGCAAATCAACAGATCTAAGTCGCTATTCAGCAATACACTTTCATGTATTCAAAAATTAAATGTTAAGCCCAGCCACATTAACACTATCCCAACACTGGATGTGTAACACGATAGCGGAAATGTTTTATATAGTCATTCTTGACCTCATCAAGCAGCTGTAATAGTAATGCACTCACTCCAAGGACTGCTACCCCCCTGGAAATATTGACTCGATCCTGTGCGCCCTATCGAAGGTAATTGGGTTCATAATGGCTTGTGCTGACGGAATCACAAAGACTTCACTGCAATTTTGCAGAGACAGGACAGACACCCATCATTAAAAAACAGATAAACATAGACTACTGGAGCTTGTTTAAAATTCGTTTAATAAATTTAAACGGGCTCTTATTGTATTTTTTCTATTAGGAATTGGCGAATGCGAAGCATTTTATCTAGTTTAGAGCGTTATATTATATCGTATATATAAAATTCTTTGCCATGGATCACATACTAAAAGCTAACGACTTATCCTTTCAATATCAAAATGGGACGTCTTTGCTTTTCCCGAATATCGAAATCGACAAAGGCCAGCATACGCTATTATTGGGTGACTCGGGGAGTGGTAAGACGACCTTGCTTCAACTTCTAGCGGGATTGTCGCTTCCAAAAACCGGCGCGATCGCCATCAATGGCCAATCCATCTATACCCTTAGTTCGTCTCGACTAGATGCGTTTAGAGCACGTCATGTAGGATTTATCTTTCAGGAGGCACATCTCCTCAAAAATCTCACTTTGCTAGAGAATATCAAACTAGCTCAAAGTCTGGCCAAACTTCCCGTGGATGAGAAGTCAATCTTAGCTACATTGGACAAACTTCAATTGGGAGATAAAGCAAAAGCCTATCCCAATGAACTTAGTCGAGGGCAAAAGCAAAGAGCTGCTATAGCAAGAGCACTGATCAATAAGCCGCTCCTGCTCATTGCTGATGAACCTACTGCTTCCTTGGACGACAACAATACCGAACGGGTCCTGGAATTGCTGACCAGTATAGCGGATCAATATGGATCTACCCTCTTGATCGCGACACATGACAAACGTATTAAAGATCAATTCACACATACTTATCACTTACAGTAGTGGTCAAGAAATCAACTTGATCTGCTCCGGTATGCCGACTATCGGATAAGTTTCAAGGAGAGAGGGAAAAGGGCAACTCCATCTAATGGTGTATAAAGCTAAATTACTCCTTGTATTTTTTCCGTTTGGCATTGATGAATGCCAGACATTTTATCTAAGTTTAAGTTACAAAACATGAATATATTACAGATCGTTTGGAAAAATATAACTAAACAATTAGGATCTACCTTATTGAGTATCATATTAACGGCCTTTGGGGCGGCTATCTTATGTGTACTGTATGTGACGGGCGATAGCTTCGAAAAACAACTGGATAGTAACAGTAAGAATATAGATCTAGTGGTGGGAGCAAAAGGTAGCCCGCTGCAGCTCATCCTCAGTGCAGTCTACCATGTAGACAATCCAACTGGTAATATTCCACTATCAGAGGCTAATCAACTTAAAGATAATCCATTTGTCAAACTAGCAGTACCACTATCCCTGGGAGACAACTACAAAGGGCATCGCATCGTCGGCACCAATGCGGACTTCCTAACGTTATATAATACGGCGGTCGTAGAGGGAAAACTCTTTAGTAAAACTTTTGAAATCGTTATCGGCCATGAGGTGGCCCGAAAAAGAGGATTAAAGATAGGAGATCAGATAAATAGCTCACATGGTCTTACTGAAAGTGCCGACCACCACCACCACCACCCATTTGTGGTGACTGGAATTCTTAAAAAGAACAATAATGTAACGGACAATCTGATTCTTTGTAATCTGGAGAGTGTCTGGGACGTACACGGAATAGCACATGGCCACGAAGCTGAAGAGCATCGTCACGAAAAGGAAGCCGTGGAAGAGCAACTAGATGCACATCAACATCACCATGGTGAGGGAGAGGAAGATCATCATGACCACCCTCATGAGGAGTATGTCAAGAACATCGGGCAGGACCTAATAAAAGATCAAGGTGAAGAAATAACAGCAATGCTGATCCAATACCAATCTCCAGCTGCCATCGGTATGTTGCCTAAAATGGTCAACCAGAGCACAGCTATGCAGGCAGCTTCGCCGGCAATTGAGAGCGCACGCCTATTCAGTTTACTTGGGGTAGGTATCGATTCGCTGACTATATTGGCGTATATCATCATGCTTATGGCAGGTTTTAGCGTGTTTATCAGTTTATACAACGCATTAAAAAGCCGCAAATACGACCTAGCCATCATGCGTACATTGGGAGCTTCTAAGCAAAAATTATTTGCAATGGTGCTTTTAGAAGGTTTCTTGATCACTTTCTTGGGCGGCTTGCTGGGTTTAATTCTAGGGCATATTGCGCTTCTATTGATCAGCCAACAGACCGGACAGAGCATTGATTTTGTAGAAGTGTTCCAACTTCAGCCAGCCGAATTTGGTATATTAGCACTTGCTTGCCTTATAGGTATATTGGCAGCTCTATTACCTTCATTGAAGGCTTATAATACAACTATATCCACTATTTTAGCAGACAAATAACCACCGCCGTATCCATTGGGGTCTGCCGGAGTAAAGAAATAAAAACATGAACAAATATCTGATCGTTAGCTTATTTATATTCGCATTGTCAGGAATAGCAAATGCGCAAATTGGAAATAGAGATCCTGGAGTACCTGACCATACCCCTATGATGAACAGTACATGGGAGGCAATCGATAAGATGATGTATAAGGTGACCTATGAAGGAAGTAAAAAAATCTATACACCTTCCTATCCACCTCCGCTCAAAGCTCTCGAGAATAAAGTCGTGACATTACCAGGATACTTGGTTCCCCTAAACAGTGGACGTAATCATAAAGTATTCATGCTATCTGTCCTGCCAGTCATGCAATGCCAATTCTGCGGTTCAAACGGAATCCCGCCCATGGTTGAGATTTTCATGAAAGACGGAACAGTAAAATTTACGGATGAACCTATTAAAGTGAAAGGCAAAATGAAATTCAACCCGAAACCTTTGGAAGGAAATTCGGAGATTCAAATCATTGATGCAGTCTTGATTAAATAGTAGTCAGATATGAGATGTTAGACAGGAGATGTTAGACATTAGATTAGATATAAGATGTTATCGAGTTGACACGATAACTCAATAACTTGTTAACTTCATCACTGGATAACTTGTTAACTCAATAACTTGTTCACGCACTTAACGATTGAGTAGTGCGACTTCTACACATGCGGTCAACGCCGCGGTCTCTGTGCGTAGTCGGGCTTCGCCTAGTGAAACGGGAGCATATCCGGCTTCCAAGGCTTGGGTAATCTCTTCTTTTGAAAAATCGCCCTCGGGTCCAATGAGCAATAGATAGTTTCCCTGGGGTATATAGATCTGGTTAAGATACTTTTTGTCAGTATTCTCACAATGGGCAATTGCTTTTGTGACGGAGTCCTGCTCCATCTTCTTTAGAAAGTGTGCAAAGGAAATTGGGGGGTTCAATTGGGGGAAATACGCCTTGTAAGATTGCTTCATCGCAGAGACAATGACTTTGTTAAGTCGTTCTAACTTTACCTCTTTACGTTCAGAATGCTCACTTATAATGGGTGTTATCTCCTGAATACCAACTTCTGTTGCCTTTTCCAGAAACCACTCCAACCGGTCTATATTCTTGGTGGGTGCTACTGCTATATGTAAACGATAGCTGGGTTTGTGAAACTCCCGCTCTACACTTAAAATCCGGAGCTCAGTGCGCTTGGGATGCGCATCGATAATCTGGGCCAAAAATAGATTGCCTCTACCATCAATCAGGTTGATATGCTCATCGACATCCAATCGTAGAACACGTATAGCGTGCTTACTTTCCTCCTCATTCAAGGTGTAGGTTAGAGCCTCAGCGGGGACATCGGGTGTAAAGAAGAGTTGCATAGTGGGTAAAAAAGTCTATTCTTCGTTATCATCATTGGCCGTCTCAATCATCTCCAATTTGACGAACTCAATATTCTGTTGCGTCTTCTTCATGATCGTGAACGTATAGCCATAGACTTCTTTGTACTCTCCTACTTCTGGAATCTTATCAAACAGGTCGCTTACCAGTCCTGCTATGGTATCATAATCCGAACTTTCAGGCAATTCCAATGGCAGGTAACCGTTGACATCGTGTACACTAGCGCCTGCATCTACCATATACTCTGTCTCAGAAATACGTTCTACAACAGGTGTCTCTTCGTCGTATTCATCCTGGATCTCGCCCACAAGCTCTTCAACGATATCCTCTAGCGTCACCATACCTGCTGTACCTCCAAATTCGTCAAGTACAATGGCAATCTGAATCCGTTTAAGCTGAAATTCGGCCATTAAATCATTGATCTTCTTGGTCTCCGGAATAAAGTAAGGCTTGCGCATGATATTTTTCAATACGACCTCTTTGCCTTTTACAATAATTGGCAAGATATCCTTCGTATGCACAATTCCTACGATCTGATCAATATTATCATCATAGATAGGTATTCTTGAATACCCTTCTTCTGTGACGGTATTGATAAATTTATCAGCAGTAGCATCTTTATCAATTGCGATGATCTTCGTCCTTGGCACCATGATATTTTTAACGATACGTTCGTTAAAATCGAATACATTCTTAATCAGCTCATGTTCGGAGATATCTAATGCACCACTTTCTTTACCTTTATCCAATAAGTACTGAAGTTCTTCGGATGAATGCGAAGATTCGCTGGAATGCTGCTGAATTCCAATAATTTTTAATAAGAAATTAGCGAAACCGTTGAGCAACCATATGAATGGGATAAAGAGGTAATAAAAAATACGAAGCGGGATTGCCAGTCGCATAGTCGTTGCTACTGGTTTTTGGATGGCAATTGATTTAGGAGCTAATTCACCTAGCACAACGTGAAGTATCGTAATAATCGCGAATGCAAGTACGTGTCCGAATGTTTTAGCCCATCCTGCGGAAATATCCAATCCAACAAATTGAAAGAAGTTCCCCACAATCTCGGTCATCACTCGCTCACCCACCCATCCTAGGCCTAGGGAGGCTAAGGTAATACCTAGCTGGGTCGCAGCTAGGTATCCGTCTAAATGGTCTGTAATATTTTTAGCTATTTTTGCTACCTTACTGCCTGATTTGGCTTGCAGTTCTATTTGTGAAGCCCGAACTTTTACGATGGCAAATTCGGCAGCCACAAAAAAACCATTAGCAAGTACTAACAAAAGGGTCCAAAAAACGTCCAGCGCCATTATATAATTTATTTGTTAACAAATGTCTGCTTGTACAATTCAAGGCTTTCCAACAAAATCTCTTTCGCTCTTTCGCGACCTTGAACGCCCTCTACAAGTACTTGCTTATTTTCCAATGCTTTGTATGTTTCAAAGAATTGAACAATTTCCTTCATAGTATGTGGAGGCAACTCTTCGACATTATTGATATAGTTCATGACAGGGTCATTCTTGGCCACTGCAATGATTTTATCATCCTGCTCGCCTCCATCAACCATATTCATTACGCCAATAATTTTGGCTTCTACAAGGCTCATCGGCATGATGTCCACTGAACAGATGACCAAGATATCCAATGGGTCATTGTCATCACAGTATGTCTGCGGAATAAATCCGTAGTTGGCTGGATAGGTGACTGCAGAACTCATTACACGGTCTAGTAGTAGAAGTCCACTCTCTTTGTCAAGTTCGTATTTCCCTTTGGATCCGTTTGATATCTCGATAATTGCATTGACTGATTCTGGCATATTACTTCCAGGGGAGACCTGATGCCAAGGATTTTGTGTACTCATTTAATGTTAATTACTGTTTATCTGTTGTTTTATTTTTCTTGTTTGTAATCGCTCGCTTAATCAAGGCTATGATAATAGGAAGGAATGCAATAACTATCAATCCCACAATGATATACTCTACATAGTTAATGATTCCTGGGAACTTAACACCTAGAAAATAGCCGGACAAGGTCAACAGTGAAACCCACAAAAAGGCGCCAAAGACATTGTACAGGACAAATTTCTTGAAATCCAACTTCACAACTCCCGCGAATATAGGGGCAAATGTACGAATAATAGGAACAAACCTACCAATAATTAAAGCGGTCCCGCCATATTTTTGGTAAAACTCTTCGGCCATAATCACGTACTTCCGCTTGAATATCCAAGAGTCCTTCCTTTTGAACAACATGGGTCCGGCTCGGTAGCCAAACCAATAACCGGCAAAGTTACCAGCAATCCCGGCCAATATGATACCGAAATACATCGTTTCGATGCTGACATCGACCTTATTCAGTGCGCAGAACAGTCCGGCTAAAAATAACAAGTAATCACCTGGAAGAAAGAATCCAAAAAACAGTCCAGTCTCGGCAAAAACAATCAATACAACTAAATAGAAACCACCCGAACTCAATAAGTGCTCGGCGTCCATTAACTGTTGAAAAGACATTAACAAATCTTGCATATAAAATAAAATACGGAGCCTCTCACCGCTTTCTCGCTGACGCCATCAGATACATTCAACGTATTCCTATAGCGTATGTGAAAAATAGTGCGATGCGATCATCCGTCTGGGTTAAATTTTCAAACTAAATATTAGTTGCCGTTCGTCACTGATGCGATGGCTTCTCTGATATCACTCGCTATCTGCTCCATCTCTTCCTCTGGAAAGGAAAGTTTCGGCCTTTCAAAGTTCATATCTTGAACATTATTCAACGGAATCAGATGAATATGAGCATGATTCACCTCGAGCCCAACGACTGCTACTCCTACCTTGACACAGGGAAAAACTTTTTTCACTCCTTGTGCAACAATCTTGGCAAATACCCAGAGTCCCATATATTCGTCATCAGCAATATCAAATATATAATCCGTTTCTCTCTTGGGGATGACCAAAACGTGTCCTCTTGTCAAGGGTTGGATATCCAAAAAAGCCAAATAATCAATACTTTCTGCTACTTTGTAAGCAGGGATATCACCGGCAACAATCTTTGAAAAAATAGTTGGCATATTTTATATCTATTAACGTGCAATGACAAATATATGAAAAACGGTCACAATATAATTGTGACCGTTCAAAAATATGTTATTGAAATTATATGCGGTTATGGCAAAACCGCGCATAACCTCATTTAATCTTTACCGAGATATCTCTAAGATCTCCAACTCGATTTTACCAGCTGGCACGTCAATCGTCGCGACATCCCCTTTGGATTTCCCTAACAATCCCTGGGCAATCGGGGATTTGACTGAAATCTTACCGGATTTCATATCTGCTTCTGTCTCCGAGACGAGCTGATAGGTCATTTCCATTCCATTCTTCTTATTTTTGATCCGCACGATAGACAGCGCTAGAACCTTTGATGTATCTAACTTCGACTCATCGATTAATCTCGCGCTGGAAAGCACATCTTCAAGTTTAGCAATCTTAGCTTCATGTAGGCCTTGCGCTTCCTTAGCAGCGTCGTACTCTGCATTTTCAGACAAATCACCTTTGTCTCGTGCCTCGGCAATCGCCTTAGCAATGTTAGCCCTTCCTTCTGTCTTTAGATAATGTAGCTCTTCTTTAAGCTTATCTAACCCCTCTTGGTTGTAATAAGTTACTTCTGCCATAATTATTTAACTTTTAACTTTTCTAACTTTTAAAAACATAAAAAGACAAGACCACACTGGCCTTCCGGACAATATGGTCTTGCTATTTCTACGAAGATAATGATTGTTTTGAAATAAACAAAAACTATCTATCGATTCTTTTTCTATTCATCCTCATCGACAAACTTGTATCCCAGCCCTCTAACTGTCTGCAAATAATGTGGTTTATCTGGATTGCGTTCGATCTTCTTACGCAGGCGTACTACATGCATGTCCAAGGTCCTGGTATTGACATTTGAACTGTATCCCCATACGACTTCCATCAGTTCTTCCCTGGTAATTTCCTTGCCTATATTCTGCAAAAAATGAAGAAGAATTCTATTTTCCAAAATCGTAAGCTCAATTTTCTTCCCATCCCTGACCAAAGAGTGAACATTGGGCTGGTGCTCAGTATTACCAAAGTGATAGACCTCGGCATTATTCTTCGGAACAAAGAAGCGAACTTTATTTTCGATCATCGCCACTAAGACATCCATATTGAATGGTTTGGTAATATAGTCGGTCACACCAAAGCTATACGCATCAATCTTATCAATATCTTGCGACTTGGCGGTCATCATGATAATGATGTTTTCGAAACCAGCTTTTCTGACATCCACGCACACATCGTTCCCCTCCTTACCGGGCAACATCCAATCCAACAATACAATATCAGGCTTTTGATCCAAAATCAATTTTTCAGCATCAAGACCATTTCCAGCTTGAATAACTTTATAATTCTCGGACTGTAAACGATGACTTACCAAAAATCGTAAGTTCTCATCGTCTTCTATTACGGCAATAGTAATATCTTTTTGCATATCTTCTCTAATTCTTTTAAACCGGGAAGGTGAGCGTAAATGTGGTACCTTTTCCTAACTGACTCTCTACACGGATTTCTCCTCCCATAAACTCAGTTATTTCTTTACAAAATGCCAACCCCAATCCGATACTCCCCTGTTGATTATATTGATTTTTTACTCGATAAAACTTCTTAAAAATATGATTGTGCTCCTGCTTACTAATTCCGATCCCTTCATCCTTAAATACAATAACAAAATTCTTCTTATTTTGTTGGATATCAACATCTAAAACTTTGTTCGATGGATTAGAATATTTATATGCATTGTCAATCAAATTCTGAAAAACACTGGACAACAATACCGGATCTGTAATCATATCATTTTTGACTTGAATCCGATAAGAAAGTTTAAGATCGGGATAGCTCAATTTTGTACCCGAAAACAGCGTTTCACATAATTCCTTTAAATCTACTCGTTCTCTTTTAAATTTAATCGATTTATTTTCAATTTGCGTAAACGAGAGCAATTTATTCATCAAACTGTTCAATTTGTCTGCTTCCTGATCCAAGATACGTCCATACATGGTACGTTCTTCATCGCTGATCTTCTCGGCACTTTTGATATTATTACCTGCAATCTTGATAACGCTTACGGGTGTCTTAAACTCATGGGTCAGATTATTAATAAAATCATACTGCAATCTATACAGCCGCCCATTGGTCATGACATTGCGATAGATCAGATACGCAATCAACAATAGAATGAAGTATATGATTGAAATACCGAATACCACGGGAAGAAAACGACGATTAGTCTCTTTTTTGATAAAAGATTCTGATGAGTTAAAAGTAATCTTATAATCGGACAAAGCACCAGGTAAAGAGACTTCGGTATATAGGTAGGGTTTCTCTCCCGTCAAGTTGACACTCACCAACGGCACTACATCAATGTGCTCATATAAATTAGGGTAGACATTCGTAATCCTTATTTTCTTGGGATCGATAAAAAAAACAAATAGGTCTTGATCGTAGCTGACCGTCTGTTTGATAGCTCCACGGTACAGTTCTTTATAAGATACAAGGTCGCTGATTCTCGGTATATTCATGTATGTGACTTTACCGGGTGTCATTTCGTAGAATATCTTAAAAATCGTATTGTCGGTCAATTTTGTGGATTCATTGACGCGGTCCAGAAAATTACCTAGCTTCATGGTCATCGTACTGAAGTCCTCATAGTATTCTTTGAGCTGATCTCCGGCTATTCTTTTGGATATTAAATGGTAACTGTCATTTAACGAATAGGAGTATACGGATCGGGATTGGATGAGTAGGTTGTTCAGTTTGATATCATAAGGCTCTTCCACATCATTGGTAAAGGCTATATCATAAAAAATAGTCTCCCTAACAAATGGATATTTGCGTAGGACATTGTCCATCATACCTCTTGCTTCATTCGTATCTAGAAAGCCTTGATAGTAGGAGATCTCGGGAATACGATTTTGGAAGAAATCATTGAAAGGCACAAGTGATTTGTCATACACTTCGACCTTACGATTTGCAAATTCGCTATCTACAAAGTTCGAAATCATGGTACGCGCAAAGAACACGGAGACGACAAAAAGTATAGTGACGAACACCACAAAAGCGATGAGCAGGCCAATATTCTTTTTATACGTATACTTTGTTGAAGTGGTCATTTTTGATTTATTGACAAACCGCTCACGCAGTTATTTCAAATACATGTCTAAGAATTGCTCCAATTCCTGGTAATAGGTAACCACATTCTCTTCATTTCTAAATCTTTTGCCTTCATCTTCTTTGACAATATACCTTACTGGGACATTGTTATTTTTCAGCCGTTGAACAAATTGATTGGCATCATTGACTGAGCTAAATTTGTCCCGCCCTCCTTGCACCATAAAAATAGGTATTTTTACCTTATCTGAATGAAAAACGGGGGATATTGCTTTGAACAAATCTGATTCTGTCTCCGGATTACCAATGACTTGGTAATAAAACTGCACGTAAGGCTTAAAATAGGGTGGCACCTGCTTAAAATAGGTAAATAGATTTGTGTATCCGGAATTCGATATTGCACAAGCGTATAGTGAGGAATTGAAGCACGCGGCATATAATGCCGAATAGCCACCGAAACCGTAGCCCATAATTGCGATCTTGTCCCGGTCAGCTATCCCTTCGTGAATCAACCACATGACCCCGTCGGTGATATCATTTTGAATCTTCCCCCCCCATTCTTTAAATCCAGCGGCCCAAAAATCTTTTCCATATCCTACCGATCCCCTATAGTTCATTTGAAAGACTGCATATCCCCTATTGGCAAGAAATTGTGCTTCGGGCTGAAATCCCCAGTCCACACGACCATTAGGCCCATCATGCGGGATCACGACAACAGGAAGATTCTTGCGGCTTGTATTCAGCGGGTAGGTGATATATCCTTGTATGGTCAGTCCATCACGTGTCTTATAACTAACGGGTTCCATGGCCGCCATCTGCTGAGAGGCAATTTTCGAATTTAGATCAGTGAGTTTCTGCAACTTATCTTCCTGAGCATCATAGTAATAAATGGCCCCAGGATTTTTGTCAGTATAACTTTTGATGATGAATCGGTTTAGCGCAGCGTCACGATCGAGAAAATCAATCTCCGCCCCTTCTATCTTTTTTTGGATACGATCGTTTATCTGTTTGATTCTGTCATTAAAGAAGAATCGCTTTTCTTTATCCAAAGAATAGCTCGTGTAAATCATTTCCTGTAACTCGCTAACGTATCCGCTGGAAGTCAGATCAACATCTTTATTACTGTAAATCTCTTTTACCTCCTTACCTGTAGAGACATCGTACTCAATCAGGGCCAATTTGTCTCTTCCAACATTGGAGAGCGCATATATATGGGAGTTGGATCCTTTGGTAAAACCGATCGGCAATACAGTAGTTTCGATATTGTTGGTCACCATTTCTCTAAAATGTCCGGTACCTTCAGGTCGGTAGAGAATAGACTCTTCAACACTATCGCTTGTCAGGGCTAGGCGTACCTGTCCGTCAGGCGAACCGTACCAAGAGATGACATTCCCAGGATTGTGCTCCAAGAGTTCTTTGGGCCGACCATCCAAATATACTCGATACACATCAAAGACTGAAGAATCGCGCTCATTTATGGCGGCTAACAGGCTATTATTATGTGGGACTATAGGGTGAATCCAACGCAATCTTTTCTTCATGGGTTTGAATAAAGGCGTCGAAATCTCCGTGTTTACATTAATGGAATATAACCGTAGACTATCTTCTGCGGACTGTGTATTGGAATAGATAATCTGGTCATCACCTGTCCAGAAAAAATATTGGACATTCATATCTGCCTGATAAGTAAGCTGCTTGGACTTAGCCTTATCAGTTAGATTCAAAATAAAGATATTCTTACAATGATTTTCCAAACCCAGATAGGCAATCTGCTGTCCATCGGGAGAAATCTTATAATTACTCTTGTCTGGAAGGCTAAAGAAATCTTGCACAGGTATATGACTACTGCTCTTTTGCCGAGAACAGCCAATCATCCCTAATAACAAGCCTATCACGGCATATAACAAAATCTTACTCATACGCTAAATGTCCCCTCTTCCAAATATTCAAATTATTAATGACACTGTTGGAAATGCAACCTTATTTTTACATAAATTATTTATTAGTTGGTACATTTGCAATATGTATTTATATAATGTTTCTATCATTACGGAAGACTCCGTACACGAATCAATCATGCAATGGGTAAAAGCTGAAATCTTGAGCAACTCGGACTACGAGATCAAATTTCTAGAATTGCTGGATTCTCCTCATGAAGGACGTACACACTGTATCCAACTGGTCGTACAGGACGAAACTGAAATCGAACGTTTTAACACTTTGTACCTGGCTCCTTTTCAAACTTACATTGCGAGCTCTTTTCATGGAAAAGCATTCATATTCAACAGTGTAATGAAATACCTATAGTAGGCATCTAACTTCAAACACTTGACCTACCCACTTTGTTGAGGAGGAGTCTAATAAAGTTGATCGACGGTACTAGCTTCCACTCGGTTAGCGAATATGACACCTGTCAAACCTCGGCGCTTCTCTCAAGATGTTGATTGCTCTTGTTCGTATCTTGGATTGTATTCAATTTTGGGAGTCATATAATGAAGAAGTACCAATCTTGCGTATCTAAAATTAAAGGGAGAAAACAGCAAAATAGTAAATACGAGGACGCCGAGATACACCCAAGGAGACTCACTCTTAGTGAAAACATAAGTGGCAACAGCAAAACTTACGACCTGTGCTACTGAAAATGCATAACTGACATACATCGCTGCATAAAAGTAGCCGGGCTCAACCTCAAATTTAACACCGCAATGTGGGCAGCGTTCATTCATTTTCTGTTTTCGAAAACCGTAAACTGGTCCTTCAAATACGTGTCCGATACGACATCTTGGGCATTTTGACTGTGTTAAAGCACTAAATTTGGATGTAGCCATGTGTCGTCCGTTTTATAGGTATACCTTATTCTCGTCTTTGTTACGAAATTTTTTATACCATAAAAAACCAACGGCCGAGACAATAATGAAGGGGGCTCCCAATAAGAAAAAGATACCATTATTCAATCCACGTCCTTGTGTATTGCCACCTTTAGTACTATTCTCGGCATTTAATGAGCACATCGCACATTGTGCATTTGCAACTTCTACATTCGCTGCTACCAATAGTAGCGCGCAGAATATCACAGCTATACATCGCTTTATTGTTTTCATCTGAATATGATATATTTTATTAATTGTATGCCGCCGGCATAAGCAAATCTTTCACCGAAACAGCTAGCACTACTACTATCTCTAGGAGGATACTACTGATTACCAGAAAGTCTCCTATGTTACAAAGCTAAGCATTTCTACTATAAAAACGGTCTCTTTCCGCAGATGGGTGAATGATACCAAGAACGTCTGCTTACGTAGGAATTACAGCAGCACATTGAACTTCTCCCAAAATCCATCAATGGGTAGATCTGCCGTTATCTCGATTGGCTCGCCTTTCACGGGATGCTCAAATGTCAACGCTCTGGCGTGAAGACAGATACTGCGTCGTAGACTTCCTCTCGGATATCCGTATTTATTATCTCCTACAATTGGACAACCCATCGTTGAGAGCTGTACACGTATCTGATGTGTCCTGCCGGTCTTGGGCTGTACCAAGAGCAGATAATAACCTTCCAACTCTCCTATCACCTGATAATCGAGCTCAGCATGGCTACTTCCTTTAACCTCGCGATTGAAGGCTTTGGTAATCATTTTCTTACGGTCACGTAAAAGCCAGTTCTCTAATTTTCCTGACATGTGGGGAGGTTGGTTGCGTACGATAGCCAGATAAGACTTCTGCATGTCTCGATCGTGAAAAAGCTTATTCATACGATCTAAGCCCTTACTGGTTTTCGCAAAGACAATAAGTCCGCTTACTGGACGGTCTAATCGATGGATGACACCGATGAAAGCATTGGGCTTATCGTACTTGCGCTCCAAATATTCTTTGACCATAATGTCCAACGATTTGTCACCTGTATCATCTACCTGGACGATATCACCCGCCCGCTTGTTGATTGCAATAATATGATTGTCTTCGTAAATGACGTCTTTATCTGTAATCTGCATAACTGTTAATATTACTGCAAAAGTAACCTAAACTTAGATAAATAGAGAAATAGATTGTGATTCTATTCGAAAGGCAACAAAAAAAGAGCAGTCAACTGACTGCTCTTCTCTATCATATCTTAATTGAAGATTTAATCAACATTTGCCCCACTCGCTTTCAAGCTATCTGCTAAGGCCTTTTCCTGGTCTTTTTTCTGCTTTTTGAAAAATCCGCGAAGTAGAAAATTATGCTGCAGCGCTTCCATATTCTGATCTAACTTGGCTGTACTGACATTCAGGTTGCGAAGGATTTGCTTGATTTCAGCTGCTCCTTCAGGATCATTTGTCAATGCACCGACTACATTATTCTTGTCATTAAGCCTTGCGGATGTCGCATTAAGATTGGACATCAATGCGTTAGCTGTCTGGGTAACTCCCTGCAACTGAGCAGCTGACTCTCGTAGACTTGCAAATACTGCAGTATCTGTTGACAAGTCATGGATAAGACCATGATTACTGTTTAATTTATTAGTGACTGTCGCCAGATTAGCAGAGGCAAGATTGGCATTGGACATCAGTTTGTTCAATTGATCCAAAGACCTACTCAGCGAAACAACCATGGTCGAGTCAGTCAACATAGCGCCGACCATGCCCTTTCCATCCACAAGATTTTTGGAAAGTACGGCAAAATTCTTCGTGATTTCCACCAAATTGTCACTATTAACAGCGAGTGTTGCCATCATCGCTTCCATATCCGCGCCTTTGGCCGACGTCAGTACATCACCATCTTGAATCGAAGCGGTAGCCTGCGAGCCCCCTACAAGTGTAATAATTGAATTACCAATCAGTCCGTCCGAACCTAGCTTGGCAACGGCGTCTTTCCGGATAAATTCACTAGACTTGGCCTCAATACTCATCACCACCTTCACAAACTTGATACTTTCAAAAGAGATATCTTTGACAATACCAACCTTGACTCCTGAAAACCAAACATTATTCCCAACTTTAAGACCTTTGACATCCTCAAATTCGGTGGTGACAGTAAGTGATTTCGTAAATTTCTTCTGTAGTCCGCCTAAGATCAGTATACCGGCAATCAAAATAATCAATCCGATAAATACAAATAGGCCTACAATTAATGTGCGTTTATTATCTGCTGCGCTCATATTCTTTTATACTATAAAATTGTAATCATAAAACGCCTTTACGCGTTTGTCTTCTGTCTCAAATATTTCATTAAATGTGCCTTGTCGCTCAAACTTCCCATCTAAAAGCATGACTATCCTATCTCCAACGGTCTTGGCACAAGCTAGATCGTGCGTGATGATAATAGAGGAGGTCTTATATCGCACCTGTACTTCATTAATCAAATTATTGATATCCAAGCAGGTAATGGGATCCAGACCTGCCGTCGGCTCGTCATACATCATGATATCGGGTCTTAATATGAGTGTCCTAGCGATACCAATCCGCTTACGCTGACCTCCTGATAACTCTGAGGGCATCTGATTGATCGCTTGGGACAAACCTACTCCCTCCAGGACATCTTCTACCTCAGCATCGATTTCGGCTCTCGTCAGGTTACGTTTGTTCCGTACAAGAGGGAACTCTAGGTTTTCACGTACGGTCATACTATCGTATAGCGCACTATTCTGGAATGAAAATCCGATTTTCAACCTAAGCTTTTGCAATTCTTTGACTTTCAACTCTGTGACAGACTCTCCAAGAACATGGATCGAACCACTGTCCGGAGTCAATAGCCCGGAAATAAGCTTAATAAGTACGGACTTACCCGTACCTGAACGGCCGAGTACTACCAAATTCTCCCGATTGAACAATTTCAGATCGACATCTCTTAACACATGTAAATCACCAAATGACTTACTGACGCCTTTAACATCAATCACAATATCGTTATAGTCAATATCTAAACCGTGCTTCTTTTCCATATGGCTAACTAAAAGCAGCTAAAATTTGAACAATTAATATCTCCTCAATAAAGACAATAAACATGGACGCTACGACTGCGCTATTGGCTGCCTTACCTACTCCTTCCGTTCCTTTGGAGGAGTAATATCCACAGTAACTACTCACGGCGCCAATGGTAAAGCCAAAAACGACAGCTCTAAAGACCATCGCAAAAATATCTTTATAGGCGATAGCTTCAAAAACCTGCGTAAAAAAACTTAAAAAACTGACATCATCTTTACTGGCAATACTCAAGTACCCTCCTAAGAGTCCTATACCTGCGGTATAAAAACATAAGATGGGAATACCAATCGTGGTAGCCCATATACGGCTAACAATCAAAAACTTAAAAGGATTTGTACCGGAAACCTCCATGGCATCAATCTGCTCGGTGACATTCATAGAGCTCAACTCCGCTCCGATCTGTGATCCCACTTTACCAGAGGCAATCAACGCAGTAACAAGTGGTGCAAGTGCCCTAATAATGGCAATGGATATTAATGAAGGTAACCAAGATGTCGCTCCAAACTCCTCTAATGATGGCCTAGACTGCTTCGTGAATACAAAACCTACGATAAATCCAGTCACACTGATCAACGGAAGCGAACGCCATCCTATTTCGTAGCATTGTCGGATAATTTCTTTAAACTCAAATGGAGGACTGACAACTTCCTTTAAAAACCGCATCAAAAAACGGTGGATGTTAGCAAACTCTATAAGTAAATTCCTTACTTTATTTTTCATTTACACAACAAATTATATACTCTTTTCAATGTAAATTCTATTCAAACAGGCTGTAAAGGTAGTAATTTCTAAGTTTCATCTATGCTTTTTTTTCCTAGTCATTACAGATCGCTTTTCCAACATTCGGATAGGTTGATTTTATTTTCATCCTCGTAAACTTTTCTCTACATCGTGTGGCAACCTATTTGCATGCCGACTTGCTCCATTCATCAACAATATACCTGTGGTGAAGTTTCAACGTCCAAATAACCGCTATAAACCAACTTGCATTATTCAATGACAAAATGTTTGCCATTTTGTTTGGTACATCGAAAATAAAAAATTGCCAATCGATCATATTAAACCTATAGTGGGTATTATAGTCATACCCATAATTAAACAATAAGGATTTACCTTTTAAAAGAGAACGACATGAGAGGGCTAAAAAAATCAACTATATATATCATCACCCTGCTGGGTCTGGTGGGACTATTTTCCAGTACTCCTGCAAAAGGTCAGGTGAGAGGTGGTGTCTCTATCGATCTATTCTACGATGAGTTGTCTCCATATGGAGACTGGGATAGTGACCCGAACTATGGTGATGTATGGTATCCAGATGAGGGTCCTAATTTCAGACCTTATTCTACAAATGGCTACTGGGCGATGACCGAATATGGAAATACATGGGTATCGGACTATCCTTGGGGATGGGCTCCTTTTCACTATGGAAGATGGGTATACTCCAATTATAGAGGATGGGGTTGGATCCCAGGTTACGAATGGGGACCTGCATGGGTAGATTGGCGAACAGGCAATGGATATTATGGATGGGCACCGATGTCCCCATCTATAAACATCAACATTTCAATAGGTTCTCCTAATCTGTGGGTATTCTTACCTTCTCGTTATATCTTTGATCGCCATTTTCACCGTCATTATGTAAATGACTATAGAACGGTATATAATAGGACTACAATTGTCAACAATACGTATGTGGTCAACAATCAACATTATTATGGAGGTCCTTCTCGTAGAGATATTGAGCGTTCGTCAGGTCGTAGTGTGACTATGCGTAGCTTAAGAGATAGCGATAGACCTGGCAGATCACGTGTTGATAGCCGCTCTGTATCCGTCTACCGTCCTGATAGGACAAGAGGAGATTCGCGTGTAGCTACCGAGCGCTCGTCAAGAAGTGATCGCTATGATTTCCGTGCGGACAATTCTTCTTCTAGAACCGGAAACAGAAATGCGACCGAACGAAATACGCAAAACGTGAATAGAGAAAATTCTAGAGGAACTACTAATCGGTCTTCAAGAAACGACAATTATGACTTTCGCACGAACAGTTCTTCATCGAGAAGCGATAACAGAGGTGTTATAGAGAGAAACACTGACAGAACGCAGAGCGGTAATAGCGAACGCAGTACGCAAATCGGTAGAGATCGTAACAGTCGTGTAGAGCGCGATGCTCGGACTAGAGAACAGTCGAGCCGTGCGGAAAGTAACAGGTCAAACCAAGGGAATGAAAGCTCATCCCGTACAGCTCGCAGAAATGAAAATCAATCGGTGGATCAGCGTCAGCGCACTACGTCATCCAGAAGTCAATATGAACGCAATAATGACGGCGTGAATCAAAATCGTACGGAAAGGAATAATTCAACAATCCAGCGTGAGTCCAGATCGTCGAGAGGTAGCGGATCTACTCCTCAATCGAGATCGTCTGAACAGAGAAGGGGTGCGCAGCCACAGATGGAAAATAGAAGCCAAAGCCGTAGGCCAGAAGGCACCGCCCGTCTTCAACAGGTGAATAACAGTGGGTCATCACAGAATACATCTGTGAGAACCGCTAATCGCGTGGAAAGACCAGCTGCACAAAGCTCCAGCAGAGCTTCAAGCGACAGGAGCAGCCGTAGCCGATAACAGTATATCGTGTTTAATTGAATAAATTTGTGTGTAAAGGTGTCGATCTATCGGCACCTTTGCTTTTTTGGGATGGATCGGCAGCGGCGTCTATATTAGCCGATTGCTTTCTAAAGTCCATATATAGGAGTGCCGGCGGAAGGTATTTGCTATTGTTAAGTGCCCTAAAAAACCTATGTTTGCTGTAACTTTTGTATTTTGGTGTATTAAACGGTGGTCAAACTTCCTAAGAACAAAAAATGACAACACTCACGTCCATATTGGATAACGACTTTTATAAATTCACCATGCAGTTTGCAGTGGTTAAATTATTTCCAAAGGCCAGGGCCCGGTATCAGTTTATCAATCGTGGAGAACATCAATTTCCGGAGGGCTTTGACAAATTATTGGAAAAGGCCATACATGAAATGGGGAGGCTTAAACTTACAAAAGCCGAGAAGAAGTTTTTTTCGGAGAACTGCCCTTACATAGATCCTACCTATTTCGACTTTCTGGAAGGGTATCGCTATGACCCGGATGAGGTGACCATCCAACAAGATGGCCCCCATTTGACTGTCAAGATTGAGGGGTATTGGTACCGTACAATCTTATGGGAAGTCCCGATCATGGCACTTATCTGTGAGCTGTATTATACTGCTACACACCAAGACAGACTATCTGATGAAGCGGTGGTCGAAATTGCAAAAGAAAAAATATTAAAGTATGACAAGCTAGGAATTACAATAGCAGATTTTGGCACACGTAGACGCCACTCCTACTTTGTGCATAACCTGGTTGTGGAGACGTTGAAAAAATATGGGCAGGGAACATTTATCGGCTCTAGTAATGTCCACTTGGCCATGGTCCATCATATTAAACCTATTGGCACGCACGCGCATGAGTGGTTTATGTTTCATGCCGCAAAATATGGATATAAGGTGGCGAACCACTTAGGGCTAGAGCATTGGTCAGATGTGTATCGGGGCGATCTGGGCATCGCATTGGCGGATACCTATACGACCGACGTTTTCTTCAAACAATTTGACAAGAAATTATCTAAATTATTTGACGGTGTGCGGCACGATAGTGGTGACCCGCTTGTATTCACAGATAAGACTATACAACATTACCATCATAATGGAATCGACCCTCTTTCCAAGACTATCACCTTTTCGGATGGTTTGGATTATGAAAAAGTGGAGAAAATAGCGGCTTATTGTAAAGGGAAAATCGGATATTCATTTGGCATAGGTACAAACTTTACGAACGATGCGGGGGTCCCTGCGATGAACATTGTATTAAAAATGACGGAAGCCTATCCTGAAGAGGGAGAATGGACATCTGTAATCAAGCTATCGGATGAACCGAAGAAGCATACGGGTGATGATGAATCTATCGATTTGGCGAAGAAAACACTAATGATTGAAGACTGATGAATAGAGACGTGTATGGTGAAGCGCTGCAAGATTTTTTTGCGGCAGGTGAAGAGGGCTCGCCTCTTTTACTCCATAGCAGTTATGGAGATATTGAAGAGATGCCCATTGATATTTTTTTTCGAGAAGACGAAGATTATACAGAGCTGGAATTTATTGCGCTATCCTTGTGTGATGGCAAGGTACTGGACGTGGGGGCTGGTGCGGGTACTCATGCCCTGTATCTTCAACAGAAGGGGTTCGAAGTCGACGCATTAGAGATCTCTACAGTAGCGACCAACATCATGCGCCTACGTGGTGTCAGTCATATTATCAATGAAGATGTCTTTCAAGTGAAGGACGTTCAGTATGACACCCTTCTTTTTTTAATGAATGGGATTGGGCTAGCACAAGACATTGATGGGTTTAAAAAATTATTGCAACACTGCAAAACCTTACTTACGGATCGTGGTCAGCTGCTTTTCGATTCATCCGATATCTCATATTTGTATGACGAATATAGAATCCCTAAGCCAGACCACTATTTTGGAGAAATCAATTATCAATATGAGTACAAAGGCGCAAAAGGGATTCCATTCAAATGGCTCTACCTCGACCAGAAAATGCTGATTAAAATTGCGCGGGAAGAAAACTGGGTCGTACAGATTCTTTTTGAGGATGAGAATGACCAGTATCTTGTCCGGATGGAGCCTCGTAAGAGTGATCTACACGCTTAAAATAATGAAAATTAAAAAGACCGACATCTACTAGAATGTCGGTCTTCGTATTAAAACGGGCTAGGTCTTATCCGACGCCCGTCTAATCAATATATTCGAATCCTGTATAAGGGACTAGAACAGTCGGTATCCTGATTCCTCTGTCAGTCTGATTGTTTTCTAACAGTGATGCCACAATACGCGGTAGGGCTAATGCCGATCCATTGAGCGTATGCGCCAACTGCATCTTACCCTCTTCATTTTTAAATCGGACTTTTAGACGATTGGCTTGATAGGTTTCAAAATTAGAAACTGACGATACTTCCAACCATCTCTTTTGGGCTGTGCTATATACTTCTAAGTCGTAGGTAAGAGCAGCGGTAAAACTCATATCGCCACCACAGAGGCGTAATACGCGATAGGGAAGCTCCAACTTGCGCAGCAATCCCTGTACATACTGGCACATCTCCTCAATGACCTCATATGATTTGTCTGGGTGCACAATCTGTACAGCTTCCACTTTATCAAATTGGTGGAGCCTATTTAACCCCCTTACATGGGCACCGTATGAACCTGCTTCGCGACGAAAACATGGTGTGTACGCGCAATGTCTGATTGGAAAATCATCCTCTTTTACGATGACATCTCTATACATATTGGTGACGGGCACCTCTGCTGTGGGAATCAAATACAAATCATCCTGACCGATATGGTACATCTGTCCTTCTTTGTCAGGAAGCTGTCCGGTACCAAATCCCGATGCTTCGTTGACAACAATAGGAACCTGGACTTCTTTATACCCCTGCTCACCTGCTTGATCTAAAAAGAAATTAATCAAGGCACGCTGTAATCTGGCGCCTTTACCTTTATAGACTGGAAAACCTGCGCCTGCCACTTTGTTACCAAGCTCAAAATCTATGATATCATACTTTGCAGCCAGCTCCCAATGTGGCAATGCGTTTTCTTCTAAACTCGGGATCTGCCCATCTTCAAAGATGGTCTCATTATCCTCTGCTGATACTCCAATAGGTACAGATATGTGTGGCAAATTGGGCAATTGTACAATCTTATTGTGAAGAGTGGTTTCTATATCAGAAAGCTTTTCGGTCATTCCTTTAATTTGCTCCTTATATCCTGAGGACTGAGATTTGATAGATTCTGCTTCATCTTTTTTACCTTGGCGCATCAAATCTCCTATTTGCTTCGCTGCAGCATTAGCTTCTGCTGAAAGGGCATCTGACTCCGATTGGGTTTTGCGACGTTGCTCATCTAATGTGATGATTTCATCTACTAATCCCACTTCCTTGAAGTTTTTCACCCCTAATCTTTCGATTACCTTATCCCTGTTTTCACGGATATAATTTAATTGCAACATAATAGTATGTATTTTATAATCAGCAAAGATAAGAAGTGTGGAGAAAAATCGGGGGATCATTTCACAAAAGCTTAAAAAACAATTTGATCAGCTGCTCGATTCAGCTTCAGACCAGCAGATGAGCTACTTGAACCTTTCGTTGCCGGAGTGATGATCCTGTTGGATTGGCGAAAGTCATATTGGGTCGTATGCAAGCAATTACACATCAATAAACAGACACTTACAAAAAAAACTTTACCTTTGACTATGCTATACTTAGTCCCTACGCCGATAGGCAATCTTGAAGATATGACTTTCCGTGCTATACGCGTTCTGAAAGAGGCTGACCTCATTTTGGCAGAGGATACACGAACTTCAGCACCCCTGCTGAAACACTTTGGTATTGATAAAAAGGTATTCGCGCACCATCAGCACAATGAGCATAAAGCAGTCTCAGAAATCATCCGCTTCCTAAAGGAAGGCCAGCAGATTGCTCTTATTTCGGATGCAGGTACTCCTGCAATCTCGGATCCTGGGTTCTTGTTGGTAAGAGAGGCTATAAAGGAAGGGTTGGATGTCCAATGCTTACCAGGAGCGACTGCATTTGTTCCGGCGCTTGTCAATTCCGGTTTGCCAAATGATCGCTTTTGTTTTGAAGGTTTTCTCCCTGTAAAAAAGGGTCGCCAGACCCGCTTAAAAAATCTAGCTCAGGAGAATCGTACTATGATCTTCTACGAATCTCCACATCGCATATTGAAGACTTTAGACGAATTCATTGCGGTATTTGGGGAAGAGAGACAGTCTTCTGTCTCTCGCGAACTGAGTAAAATGTATGAGGAAAATACACGTGGAACATTAAGAGATGTTAAATTACATTTTGAAAACAATCCGATTAAAGGAGAATTCGTAATTTGTGTGGCTGGATTAGATTAATTTTATAAAATCATATTATTTATCCAAATAGAGAAGAAAAATGATTGTTGACAAATATATACAAGACGGACAGGATGTCAAGGTTGTAGAGAAATTAGTAGATAAACTCAAGGACATGATGACACCTGGGGAACAGATTGACTACATCGCTTTACAGAAAAAGCCTGCAGTAACCATTCTTCCCGATAGCATTGCTGTGAGCAGCAAGCGAATTTTCCTGTGTGAGTTCACCAAATTAGGATTAGCGACCAATTTTGAGATCTTCAGTTGGAAGGATATTAAGGATATTGCTTTCAAGGAGGAGATCTTTGGATCCAAGGTGACCGTCATCCCACTTACCGGCGAGAATCTCAGTATCGATTATATTCCAAAAATTCAGGCACGCAAACTGTATCAACTGATTAAGGGTGCCTTGGAAAACAATAGAAAGGAAGGCGCAAGGGTAGAGCGAGTGGAAGAAATATCCAAGCCGGTAGTCCCAATTATTGAGATAAAAGAAGAGGAAGTTCCGAATGAATCTCCCTCCAATGTGGAATACACGACACCAGCAACTCCTCCTGCGCCCACTGCTCCTATTCAATCGTATATCGCGGCTCCTATTCCACAGCCTATCATTGAGCAACCGGCACCAGTCGAAGAAGAGGTAGATGATGAAATTACATTGAAACTGAAGAAACTGAAATCGTTGTTTGACAAACAACTGATTACACAAGCGGAATACGAAAACAAGAAGAACGAATTACTTTCTCAATTGTAGGGGTGAACAACAAATACTTATGGGCACTTTTAAGTGCCTTTTTATTGTGGCTGGCCTGGCCACCAATCCCTTATAGCGGTCTAATCCTTCTTATTGCCTTTGTCCCGCTACTGTTTGGAATCGAGCAGATAATCAAGGAGGGTGGTTCAAAAAAGGGTAAAGCTGTCTTTGGTTTAGCTTTTTTGACGGGATTCCTTTGGAATACGGCTTCTATTTATTGGGTATATAATGCTATGAGCGCCCACCTGCCAGCTTATGCAGCGTTACCGATCTCGCTTATCCCCTTTGGCTTAGCACCACTTTTGATGGCGACAGCCTTCTGGTTGTATTACCAATTAAGAAGGAGGGGACGTTTTACCTTTTCCTTAATTGGTCTTGCTTCGATGTGGATCAGCTATGAGTACCTTCATCAGACCTGGGACCTAGCTTTCCCCTGGATGACACTCGGAAATGGATTTGCGACGTCTCATCAACTTATCCAATGGTATGAATTCACTGGAGTATATGGCGGGTCGCTGTGGATTTGGGCGGTCAACATATTGGTATTTATGCTCCTGCTGCATCGTCGTCAAAGCAATATCCTCCGCCGGGACAAACTTGTGACGGGCGTATTGATAGGCGTAGTTGCCTTTCCAATAATTGGCTCACTGATCAGGTATTCGACGTTTGAAGAGCATGTCAATCCTTCTGAGATTGTGGTCGTACAACCCAATATAGATCCTTATAGTAAATTTGGTGCTATCCCGCCTGAGCAGCAATTGCAGACGCTTCTACAACTGTCAAAGTCTGTTGCAAAGCCGAACACAGAATTTTTTATCTGGCCAGAAACGGCGATATCTGCTCGCACATTGATTGATGAAGATAACTTTAGGCAATATCCGGCCTATCAAGAGATACTCACGTTTCTCGAATCCTATAGGAATGGAAATGTGCTTTCAGGAATCGAGAGTATCCGTTTTTACAATGACAAACGCACAGGGACTGCGCGCCCATATGGGGATCAATTTATCGATCATTTTAACGCTGCTGTCCTAATAGACAACTCTTCAAAACTTCAATTTTATCACAAATCAAAGTTGGTCCCGGGGGTTGAACAAATGCCATTTGGTTCGGCTCTTAGTTTTATGAAGCCGTTATTTGCACAGTTCGGAGGGACTACGGGAGGATATGGAAGCCAAGATGAGCCGAGTGTATTCTACTCGCAAAGCGGTATCGGGGCCGCACCGGTCATTTGCTACGAATCTATCTGGGGTGACTATGTGGCTAAATATGTCAAACAGGGGGCACAGTTTATAGCTATTGTCACGAATGATGGCTGGTGGAAAAACACTTCTGGTAAAGACCAACATCTTGACTACGCGAGATTGCGAGCAATTGAGAATCGTCGTTGGGTCGCACGTTCGGCAAATACCGGCATATCAGCCTTTATCAACCAACGTGGGGACGTCATTCAACGGTCAGAATGGTGGGTCCCTACTGCCTTATCTCAAGAGATTAATCTAAACGAAGACTTGACACTGTATACCCGCTCAGGCGATTTAGTAGCTTTCTTTTGTCTAATAACGGCTTTTGCGTCTATCCTTTTATTGATAAAGCCTACTAAAAAAGTAGTTTAAAAAATGAATACAAATTTTTAACTTTGTCCTATGCAAATTTATTTCGATAATGCTGCGACGACTCCACTAGATCCTGAAGTCATCAAAGTGATGGTAGAAACCATGCAAGAGAATTTTGGAAATCCCTCTTCTATTCATTCACATGGTAGACAAGTTAAAACAATAGTCGAAAAGGCCCGTAAGACGGTATCTGGTCTTTTAAAGACTTCCCCTTCGGAGATTTTTTTCACCTCTGGCGGTACAGAAGCGGACAACATGGCTATCGTAAGGTCAATAATGGACCTGGGGATCCAACATGCAATCTCCTCTCCAATAGAGCATCACGCGGTCTTACATACTTTGGAAGAACTGGAGAAGGCTGGTCGGATACATCTTCAATTGCTCCGCTTGGATGAAAAGGGGAATGTGGATCTGGATCATTTAGAGGAATTGCTGGCAAAACAACCCCGCACGTTTGTATCATTGATGCATGCAAATAATGAAATCGGCAATTTGACTGATATTCAGCGGGTATCGGATATATGCCAACGCTATCAAGCTATCTACCATGCGGATACCGTCCAGACAATGGGTCACTATCCTCATGACCTCGGGTCGTTGCATATCGATTTTATCACGGGTGCTGCACACAAATTTCATGGACCAAAGGGTGTGGGCTTTTTGTATGTAAATGCTAAGAACAAAATAAAACCTTTGATCTACGGAGGTGCGCAGGAGCGCAATATGCGTGGTGGTACGGAAAACGTATACGGGATAGTAGGACTGGCAAAGGCCCTCGAACTGTGCTACTCGCACATGGAGGAGTGTCAAGCGTATATCCAAGGGATTAAATCGTATATGATCGAGGAACTTAAAAAAGCGATTCCTGATGTCCAATTTAATGGAAATACAGATTCTGATCATTCGCTATATACTGTCTTAAATGTATCCTTCCCATGCTCCAACATGTCTGACATGCTATTATTCAGTCTTGACATTGCGGGTATATCCTGTTCGGGTGGAAGTGCATGCAGCTCCGGAACAGATATAGGGTCACACGTATTGACAGCCATTGGAGCGTCAAGTGAACGTCCATCCATACGATTCTCTTTTTCAAAACTTAATACCAAGGAAGAGGTCGATACTGTTGTTGTCAAATTAAAAGAACTGTGTGAGCATGCGGCTTTAGTCTGACATTACCCAATATATAAATAAGGCCTCTATTGTGATACAATAGAGGCCTTATTTAAAAGGTAGTAAATATTATTCTTCGACTTTCGAGAGTAGATATTGATCCGCAAGATCACCTTTAATATCATTACCAGATAAATCTAATTGTCCTAGATGATCTTCAAAAATCTTGAATTTATAGTCGATTCCTTCAAGGCTTAGCGTACTTGCGTGGATCTTCCATCTACCGTTTTTAATAAAATTTTCTTCACTTTTGCCGAGATATTTTGTGCTCAATCGATAAGACTTATCTGAATTGATCTGCAGAATGGTTTCTATCCCTTGACAATCTGTACAGGGCAATACTCCTCTATAGCTTCCCATAATATCCCTTCCGCTATTCTCCACGCCATTCTGATGGGCGATATTCTTTTCTGTAGAATTAGAGTGTTCATTTTTACCTTGACGGTTGTTGATACAACCGACCACTGCCATCAGCAAGAGAAAAGTGGTAAAAATGTACGTTAGCGTTTTCATGATTCATTTGACTTAACAAAAACGAATCAAAATTGATACCACAAAATCAGTTGACCTCTATCTTAGCTAAACTTTAACATTAATAGTCTTCATCTTCGTCCTCCCCTAAAGCAAGTCGATATGCTCCTCGAAGTTCATTAAGCGCGTGCATATTGCGTTTACTCTGCGCTACAGCCATCCCCTTTTCGTAATAAGAGATGGCCTCTTCTTTACGATTTAATTTCTCCAACAACTTTCCCAAATGATAATACGTACCTGTATAATCTGGAAATTGCACAGTCAGCGCGACAAATCTTATCAGCGCCTCTTCCTCATTTCCTAACTTTAGATACTCATTGGCCAGTGCATAGTGCAGAAAAGGATCTAAAGGAGTTTCTTTCAAAAAGTCGTTGAGCTGTTCTAGTTTAGAAGACATATGTTCAAATCTTAGTATATTCTTCAAAAATAACCATTGATTACCACAAACCTAAATTTGACAGTGGATGAATGATCACAAAACTAAAATTTACTATGCTAGCATATAAAATGACATTTCACTGACTATGACCTAGGGCGGCATATCCAAGATAAGACATAAAATACAACATGCTAAAAAACAGTAAGTTAAAAAACATTAGATATGCATATCAGCCATATTTTTAGTCAAAAAAGACAGTTGAAAAATAAAACTCATGAAAGAAAACAAACCTATACAGCTTTTCTTTTACACCAATTTATATTAGGTTTGTGTAAAACGCATCCGATTATGAGAATATTAGTTTGTATAAGTAATGTCCCAGATACGACATCTAAAATAACATTTGCTAATAATGGTTCAACGTTCAATACGGCAGGTGTTCAGTTCATTGTCAATCCATACGATGAGATTGCATTATCGAAAGCAATCGAGTTGGCTGAAGGAGGCAAGGGCACGGTAACCGTCATTAATGTTGGCGAAAGTTCGACTGAAGCGACCATTCGAAAAGCTCTGGCTACAGGTGCAGACGATGCTGTACGCGTAGATAGCGAACCGCGCGACGCTTGGTTTGTCGCCAATCAAATAGCCAACTATGTAAAAAGCAATGCTTTCGATCTGATCCTTACCGGACGAGAATCCATCGATTACAACGGCACGCAAGTGGGTGCTATTTTAGGAGAATTGTTGGATATCCCATCCATATCTATTGCAAAGAAGCTGGATATCGATGGTAACAGTGCAACTGTCGAGCGCGAAATTGAAGGCGGTAAAGAAATCCTCACGACTACCCTTCCTATTGTAGTGGGTGTAGCTGAGGGTGTAGCCGAACCAAAAATTCCGAATATGCGAGGCATCATGAGTGCGCGTACGAAGCCACTTGCGGTTGTACCTCCTATTGAGGTCTCTCAATTATCTTCTATAGGCAACTACGAATCTCCTGCACCTCGTGGCACAGTAAAGATGGTAGATGCTGCGGAAGTAGAGAAATTAGTGGGTCTTTTGCATGATGAAGCAAAAGTCATTTAGTTCAATTAATGTAAAAACTGAAGATTATGTCTATACTCGTTTATATCGAAAATATCGAAGGACAATTTAAAAAGTCGGCCTTTGAAGTTGTCTCTTACGCCAAAGCTATTGCCGATCAAACTGGTGATACAGTCACCGCTTTATCTATCGGCAATGTTGAACAGTCTGAGTTGGAAAAGTTAGGAGAATATGGAGCAGGGAAAGTCTTGAATGTTCAAAACAATGATCTTCAGAATTTTGTCAATCAAGCCTATGCAGCAATTATCGCTGAAGCGGCTCAACAAGAGGGTTCAAAATTGGTGATTCTTTCCAACTCATTCAGTGGTAAGGGTCTAGCTCCTCGTTTAGCGACCAAATTACAAGCGGGGCTTGCGGATGGTGCTATTGAACTGCCTCAAATTAACGGGGATACTATCTCTGTTAAGAAAACAGCATTCTCCAATAAAGCTTTTGCAACAATCACATTGACATCGGCTACAAAAGTAATCTCTGTAAACCCTAATGCATTTGAAGCTAAAGCATCTGGAGGTACAGCAAGTGTGGTGGCTTTCTCTCCTCAGGTTAATGCAAAAGATCTGGGTACAATTGTAAAGGAAATCGTACGTGCGACAGATAAGGTATCACTGCCCGAGGCGGAGATCGTAGTATCTGCAGGTCGCGGTCTTAAAGGACCAGAAAACTGGGCGATCATAGAAGAGCTAGCGGAGGTATTAGGCGCAGCGACAGCATGTTCCAAGCCGGTATCGGATGCAGGCTGGAGACCGCACTCTGAGCACGTTGGGCAGACAGGGATAGTAGTAAGTCCGAATCTATACATCGCGATCGGCATCTCGGGTGCCATCCAGCATTTGGCTGGTGTGAGCTCGTCTAAGACAATCGTTGTGATCAACAAGGATCCAGAAGCTCCTTTCTTTAAAGTTGCAGATTATGGTATCGTAGGGGATGCCTTCGATATCGTGCCTAAATTGACGGCAGCATTAAAATCATATAAGGGCAACTAAGCGGTTGTCGTTCGATCATACAGTGGCTATTCCAAATGATTGTAATAGCCACTTTTTTTATGCAGAAATGTATATCATTTTTCTTACTGAAAATAGTGTTTGAATATTAATAGAATGAGGCACAAATTACTTATATACCACGCTATTATATTGCATATAAAAGCAAATTTGTCTAAGTTTGTATATCGTAAGAGGGAAAATGAAGAAAATCAATTTAGATATTGTAGGACTTTCGTATAGTCAGACGCAATCGGGTGCATACGCATTGGTGCTTGGCGAAATTGGAGGAAATAGGAGATTGCCCATTATCATTGGTGGGTTTGAAGCACAGGCAATAGCTGTCGAAATCGAGAAGATGACACCTAGTCGCCCACTTACCCATGATTTATTCAAATCATTTGCGGATGCCTATTCGATTACCTTGCAGGAGGTAATCATCTATAATCTGATTGATGGAATCTTCTTTGCAAAGCTGATTTGTAGTGATGGAGAGGCAACGACAGAGATCGATGCGCGCACTTCTGATGCAATCGCCTTGGCTGTACGATTTGAAGCCCCAATATTCACCTATGAATTTATCATGGCTGCGGCTGGCATCGTAATCGAAAGTAATGACTTTGCTTTTTTGGAAAACATTGAAAATGTAGAGGCTACGCAGCTGGCTAAGGAACAGCCGAAAACCCCTACTCCTCCGCCTGCCAAGTCTGAGTATAGCTCGCTAACGGATGAGCAACTAAATACTGCTCTAGACAAAGCAATATCTGAAGAGCAATATGAGGCTGCTGCGGCTATTCGTGATGAGATCTCTCGCAGAAAATCTAGCCATTAGATTTAGAATTAACGAAACACATATTACATGTCCATTAAACTCAGATTGACCATCATGAACTTCATACAGTTCTTTGTATGGGGAGCATGGTTAATCACAATTGCAAACTTTTGGTTTGGCACGAAGAAATGGGATGGTACTGAATTCGGTGCTATCTTCGCGACAATGGGTATTGCTTCTCTTTTTATGCCGACACTCATCGGAATCATAGCCGATCGTTGGGTAAATGCTGAACGCCTCTACTGCGCACTTCACATCCTATATGGCGTGACTTTATTTTACTTAGCGCAGGTCGATAATCCGGGGGCTTTTTTTTATGTGATGTTGGTCGCTATGTGCTGCTACATGCCGACATTGGCGCTATCAAATTCTATTGCCTATACGGCACTGACTAAAAACAATTACGACCTGGTGAAGAGTTTCCCTCCTATTCGCGTGTGGGGTACTGTGGGCTTTATCGCAGCCATGTGGATCGTCAACCTCTCCGGCAATAAGGCCGCGGCTAATCAGTTTTACATTGCGGGGACGGCATCAATAGCTTTAGGTATATATGCACTGACGCTGCCCAAGAATACGCCTCAAAATCTAATCAGAGAAAAGAGTTCGTGGATTCAGACATTTGGGCTAGAGGCATTCAAATTATTCGCTAATTATAAGATGGCGTTATTTTTTGTTTTCTCCATGCTTCTGGGAGCAGCACTACAACTTACCAACGCCTATGGCGACGTCTATATTGATGAGTTTAAATTCTTCCCCAAATACTCGAATCTCTTGGTGGTTAAATACTCAACGATCATCATGTCGATTTCTCAGATTTCGGAGACGCTATTCATTTTGGCGATTCCCTTTTTTCTAAAGAGATTTGGAATTAAGAAGGTCATGTTGATCTCGATGGTTGCATGGGTGCTCAGGTTTGGATTATTTGCTTACGGAAATCCTGCAGATGGTCTATGGATGATTGTCCTGTCCTGCATTGTATATGGGATGGCATTTGATTTTTTCAATATATCAGGATCTCTTTTTGTGGAGACATCGACTGATTCCAAAATTCGCTCTTCTGCGCAGGGTCTATTTATGATGATGACAAATGGATTTGGAGCGGTGCTGGGCAGTCTGCTTTCTGGCTGGGTGATCGATCATTACTTCACGATGTCATTCGAAGACGTCAATCAGCTGGCTAATTATCTACAGACTCAGGTTACGGATGGTCATTTTCTGAAATTTATAAAGGAAAAAGGGGGTATGGTGTCGAGTGAAGGATTTTTCGCAAAACCAATACTCTTAAAAAATTGGCCGCAGATCTGGCTGGCATTCTCGGCATATACGCTTATCGTGGCTGTACTATTTGCGCTATTATTCAAACATGAGCATAGTCCTAAAGAACTAAACAACATCACACACTAACGATCTCAGAAGGTCCGCAATAGGTATTAGGGAGGGTATGATTCGACTCTTTCAAGTGAAATAGATATCCGTCGGCAAGAAATTCAGGTTTTAGAAATATACAAAAAAGGTAGTCTGGCGACTACCTTTTTCCATCTTAAAACAAACTATGTTATGCATGTGTTTCACAACAGGTCGCTAACATTTTTTAACCCTAACATTGGATATAAACAAAAATTACTCTGACACAAATATAGAGGCAGGATATTAAGCGATCATTAAGGATGAATTAAATGATTATTATTTTCCCCTCTACTCATACCAACAAAAAAAAGCACCTTGATGAGGTGCTTTTTTTTGTATTGGTACATAAATATTTATCGAGCCTGTGCTTCGGCAATCATTTTGAGGATTTCGTCAACGACTGTCTTAGCTGCATCTTTCATCTTAGGATTACCGGAATAGTCGGCATCTAAGGTCACTTTCTTCGACTTATCCTTGTAATTGTACTCGACGTAAAATCGCGGGACATCTTTTCCTGTAGTCGAATCTGCCCTCGGTGTAGTCATGTCATCATCTAGATTCCAAAAGCCCAATTCCATCGCTTTGCGGTGGAGATAAAGCAAATCATCTTTACGCAGTTTTAGGGTGTCTGTGATTAAGGCATCATTCTTATCGAGGTATTGATAATGGGAGGTCTTGGAATTGTACTCGTTGATCATATGATCAGGTTCACCGTATCTAATTACAAGAGATTCGAAATCAGAAAAGCGATAGGGTGCATTCTTCACCATATTAGAATAATAAAACACACAATACAACAGAAAAGGCACCACAATACAAAGCCCTATGAAAATCTTTCTACTATTTACGTTCATCTTTAAATCATAAAATTTAGACAAAAGTACGCATTTATGTTATCCTAAAAAGTTTTCAGGCCATTTTTATAATGAAGCTAGATTTATAGTGCGCCGGCGCCAGTAAAGTACTTAGCATACCACGAGTCTGTCAAATCTGAAATAATCACCCCTTTACGTGTGGACACGTGTACAAATTTATGATTGTGTAAATAGACGCCTACGTGATCGATGGATTTTCCCCCGAAAGAGAAAAATACAAGATCTCCTTCTTTGAGCCGGCCTTCTCTTTTGCCTTTGACGACTTCTCGCATGTCTCGAGAGGTACGCGGAATAATCTTACTATACACATCCTTGTAAAGTATCCCTACGAATGCCGAACAGTCTATTCCATTTTTATTCTGCCCACCCAAGCGATGCGGACTTCCGATCCACTCGTTGATAAAACCATATAGATATCTATTATCTAAATCTTTGACACTGACGCCCATCAGCTTGGCATAATTATCCATATTACTACCAGTCAAATCCAGATTGCGGGCGGAACTTGCATCGGAAAGAATCTCCTTATTATTGGACGAACGATTACCACCTCCAACTAACACTTTTTTGCGTGTACTGCAGGAAGTGATCAACAGTGCTGTTGTTATAAATAGAAAAATAAAACGAGTCTTCATGTAAAAGTTGGTCATAAACAAATGTACTTAAATCGTCAAATGACGACAACTTATTAACGGAAAACTTGCTTTATTCGTACATTTCCGCTACAAAAGAGTTCTTGATAACAACAGAGAGATCAATAGATTTGATTTATATATAGTACAATTAAAGTTGTTGTTAAAACAAATTTATCTAAGTTTGCGGGCAATATTGAATAATGGAAAAACTAAAAGGAGCAGTAGCAGTATTTATAGGAGCCAGTAGTTTTGGTGTCCTATCCACATTTGTTAAACAGGCATATGCCCAAGACTTTACACTAGCGGAAGTAATCGGTATGCAGGTCTTATTCGGGATGATAATCCTATGGGCCATTTATATCGGGATGCGTATATTTAATAAAAAGCGATTAGATAGCTATCCCAGAAAAAGTAAAATATGGACAATTGTGATCAGCGGATTTTCGACAGGCTTAGTGAGTATCCTGTATTACAAATGCGTATCACTGGTCCCTGCGTCATTGGCGATTGTGCTGTTGATGCAATATATCTGGATCGGAGCATTGATTGAATATATCATCTTCAGGTCTGTACCGACTAAAAAACAGGCTCTGGGCATCATCGTGATTCTTCTCTGTACACTACTTGCTACGGGTCTTGTCGATAAAGGAATTGAATCTTTCAACCTTGCTGGAATTGGATTCGGTCTACTGGCAGCTACCGGATATGCGGCTTTCTTGATCGTCAACGGACGTGTCGGCAATGACTATCCACCGATACAGAAAAGTGCTTTGATGGTAACTGGATCATGCATATTGATCTTCGCACTCTTCCAGCCTGTCAGCCTATTTTCAGGTCAGTTGGGAGATGGACTGTGGTATTTCGGATTTATACTTTCTATTTTCGGGACTGTGCTCCCTCCTCTTCTATTTGCATACGGTATTCCCAAAATCGGGGTTTCGCTAAGCAGCATATTAAGTGCTGCAGAACTTCCTGTTGCAGTGGGTATGTCCTATTTTGTATTGATCGAACCGGTCACCGCTTTGCAATGGGTGGGTGTTGTGTTCATTCTAATGGTGGTCATCTGGATGAATCTAGGTAAAAAAGAGGGATTCAGATAGTGTATGAAACTTAAAACCATATTAATTGTCTAGTACTTAACATAGGGTTAACATTAGATGGGTATATTTGGAGTTTTGCAAATTAAACACAAACTCAAAAGATGATATGGAAAGTTATCTATATTTAGTTATTATCACGCTTGCCATTTTGGCGGTGGTGGATCTAATTGTGGGTGTCAGCAACGATGCTGTCAACTTCCTCAATTCGGCATTAGGATCTAAAGCACTTGCTTTTCGGACGATCATGATTATTGCCAGTCTGGGTATTCTGTGCGGTGCAGTATTCTCAAGTGGAATGATGGAAATAGCTAGAAGCGGAATTTTCATTCCTTCGCAGTTTTCATTCAATGATGTCATCGTTATATTCCTGGCGGTTATGATCACAGATGTCATTCTATTAGATGTCTTTAACCACTTTGGTCTACCGACTTCTACTACTGTGTCTATTGTCTTCGAACTACTCGGTGGAGCAGTATGTCTGGCATTATACAAAATCATGACAAGTGATGACAATCTGAATACACTTTCTACCTATATTAACACGGAAAAAGCTTCGGAGATTATATACAGCATCCTATTGTCGGTCATTATCTCTTTCTCTCTAGGTATGGTGATCCAATATATCTCCCGCCTGATCTTCACCTTCCAATTTGAAAGGAAACTAAAATCTTTCGGAATTATTTTTGGGGGAATAGCATTGACTGCGATTACTTATTTTATATTGATCAAGGGGTTGAAGAGTGTCACTTTTATCAGTGCTGATACCCATCAATGGATGAGTACTCACGAGCTGCTACTGATTGGTATCACATTTGGATTGACGATACTTCTCTGTACTATCCTAAATGCGTTGAAATTTAACATTCTCAAAATTATTATTGGTGTAGGTACTTTCGGTCTAGCGCTCTCATTTGCGGGGAATGATCTCGTGAACTTCATCGGTGTACCTATAGCAGCATATCAATCGGTGGGTATCTTTCAAGCTTCGGGGAGTACGAATCCAGATACGTTTATGATGGGCGAACTGGCATCTTCTGAGAATGTAGCCCCTCTCTTAGCGCTTATCGCCTCGGGATTAGTAATGGTATTTACCTTGTGGACTTCGAAAAAAGCACGGACAGTAATTGAGACGGAAATGAGTCTTTCAAATCAGGACAGTGGTCCAGAGAGATTCAAGTCCAACGCGCTTTCTAGAAACATAGTCCGTCTCTTCGTTTCGATAGGGAAAGGCTTGGGGTACCTAATGCCTCGCACGATGCAGGTACGTATTGATCGGCAATTTACTAACCCGGCTCTCCTCACCCGAAAGAAGTCTGATGACGAACCTATGTTTGATATGGTCCGTGCTTCCGTCAATTTGATGGTCGCCAGTAGTTTGATCGCCCTTGGTACTTCGATGAAGTTGCCATTATCGACAACTTATGTAACCTTCATGGTGGCGATGGGATCAGCTTTTGCTGACCGGGCGTGGGATAGAGAAAGTGCTGTGTATAGGGTCGCTGGCGTATTTCACGTGATTGGGGGATGGTTTGTTACAGCTGGGGTTGCCTTTTTGGGAGCTTTCATCATTGCCTATTTCTTAAAAATTGGTGGTTTAACAGCTTTTGTAATTGCAATCGTTGCGTTGGCGATCCTGCTCTTCAGAAGCTCAAAGAGTCACAACAAAATGATTAGAGAAAAGGCTCTCCAAAAATTGAACCTTCAAAGGCATGATATATCGACTATTCAAGAGGTAACCGAAGAAAGTGCGTTGCAAATAAGCGAGGTGATATCCAAGACAAATGTATTGTATACGGAAATCATCGAGGCACTATTCAACCAGGATCTGGTGGGCTTACAAAACAACAAGAAATTGGTCAAGAAGCTTCAAAAGGATCTCAATTCGACGAACAGCAATCTCTTCAACTTTATACGAAATCTGGATGATTACTCTGCTAAAGGGAGTCGTTACTACATCATGTCGCTTGGCTATCTACAGGATATCGTCAATACCTTATCGGTCATCACAAATAACATACTTGACCACGTTGACAACAACCATAAGGAGTTAAAGAATAATCAAGTCAAAGATTTGAAAATGATCACCGGAAAATTAAGCAATTGGAACGCTACGGTGTATAACATATATAAGCGCCTAGATTTCAACAAACTGGATGACGTCATCATCGAAAAGGATGAGTTATTGGTCATTACCAATGAGATTCTAGATAAGCAGATCGAACGGATTCGAACGTCAGAGAATAGTCCTAAAAACAGTAAGCTCTACTTCTCTATTCTACTTCAGACGAATGAACTGATCAGTTCGACTTTTAAAATACTCCGACTTCATAAGGAGTTTGAAAACTTTAGGCGAAGTCAGGACTAAGCCATCAAACCAAGAGCGGGGATTTTTATAAAAATCCCCGCTCTTGGTTTGATATCATATCTAGTCAATGACATTAATGTACAAGGACTTCGGGTAACTCTTCAACTTCTACTTCACAAGCATCTGTTATAGCAGTAAACTTTACAGGGATGACTTCATTGACTAACAACGGATCATATGGTGTACGCACTTTGACGTAATTCTTAGAAAAACCGTGCATATATCCTTCTTTCTCATCGCCTTCAAACAGTACCTGTCCGACTTTACCAAGTTGCTGTTCGTAAAAAGCACGACGCTTTTTCTCTGACAGGATATGCAACATCTTACTCCGGTCACTGCGTTGCGCGCTTGGGACCACACCTTCCATCTGGGAAGCAATGGTATTCTCGCGCTCTGAATAGGTGAATACATGCAAATAGGAAATATCCATTTCATTCAAAAATTGATAGGTATCCAAGAAATCTTCGCGTGTCTCGCCTGGAAATCCGACAATAACGTCTACACCGATACAGCAATCAGGCATCAATGTCTTAATTTTTTCAACCCGCTCGGTATAAAGCTCGCGTTTATAACGACGACGCATCAATCCCAGTACCTTATTGTTTCCGGACTGTAGCGGCATGTGAAAATGCGGCACAAATCGTTTAGACTGGGCTACAAATTCAATAATCTCATTGGTCAATAGATTGGGTTCAATAGAGGATATACGAATCCGGTCAATGCCTTCAACGTCATCCAATGCTGCTACTAAATCCAGGAATCGATCCTCGCGCTTTCCATCACGAATCCCAAAATCACCAATATTGACTCCTGTCAACACAATTTCTTTAACACCTGAATCGGCAATCTCCTTGGCTTGACGCACGATGTCTTCGATTGTGCCCGACCGGCTTGCTCCACGCGCCAACGGAATTGTACAGAATGTGCAGGAATAGTCACACCCGTCCTGTACCTTCAGGAAAGTACGGGTACGGTCACCAATGGAATAAGCAGATACAAATTGATTCGTCTCATCTATAGGCGCATTGTGGACGATGGCCTTTTGTTGCTTTGTCAGATCATTGATATGCTCAATGATATTGAACTTTTCAGCAGCTCCCAACACCATATCGACCCCAGGTATATTTGCAATCTCTTGGGGTTTCAGCTGTGCATAACAACCAACGATTGTGATATACGCATTTGGCGAATATTTCAAAGCTTCTTTCACTACTTTTCGACACTTCTTATCGGCATTATCAGTTACCGAACAGGTATTGATGACGTAGACGTCAGCCTGACTGTTGAACGCGGTGGTATCATAGCCAGCGTCTTTGAAAACACGGCCAATAGAAGAGGTCTCTGAAAAATTCAGTTTACATCCAAGGGTATAGAAAGCTACTTTTTTATTCATGATAATGTTGCAAAAATACATAAAAACTCGCAAAATGTTAGTTGTTGAAAAATTGTGACACTTCAATGGTCTTAAATCTCTTATCTTCGTCTAGTCTTTTAATAAAAATCATGAAACAATATCTCGATCTCCTCCAGCATGTATATAACCACGGTGTCGTCAAAACTGATCGTACCGGTACGGGAACAAAAAGTGTATTTGGCTATCAGATGCGTTTCAATTTAAGGGAGGGATTTCCCTTGGTAACGACTAAAAAACTACATCTTCGCTCTATCCTACATGAGCTCATCTGGTTTTTAAAGGGGGATACCAACATCCAATACCTAAAGGATAATGGAGTAAGTATCTGGGACGAATGGGCAGATGAAAAAGGCAACCTAGGTCCAGTATATGGCTCTCAATGGCGTTCATGGCCTACTCCAGATGGTAGACATATTGATCAAATATCACAGGTGATCGGTCAACTTAAGAACTCACCAGATTCCAGAAGGATCATTGTATCGGCTTGGAATGTGGCAGAAATCGAAAACATGGCTCTCCCTCCTTGTCATGCCTTTTTTCAATTTTACGTAGCGCCGGCACAACCGGAAAAGGGAATATTGAAACCGCAGCTCTCTTGTCAACTGTATCAACGAAGTGCGGACATTTTCTTGGGTGTACCATTTAATATCGCTTCATATGCACTATTAACGATGATGGTGGCACAAGTCTGTGATATGGAAGCCGCCGAATTTATCCACACATTGGGCGATGCACATATCTATAGCAATCACTTTGAACAAACCGAATTGCAACTGAGTAGAAGTCCTTTGCCGCTACCTCAGATCAAGATTAATCCTGAAGTTAAAGATATTTTTGATTTCAAATTTGATGATTTTGAACTGGTAAACTATGAATCACATGCGCACATCAAAGCGCCGGTAGCTGTATAGGCATAAAAAAGAGCAAAGATTAATGACTCATGGATCCTTTGCTATTATCCTTAATACTTTTGCCGAATAATCTTTATTCCAAAAAAATGAACAATCTTACTATAACCCTGATCGTAGCGGCCACGGAAAACAATATCATCGGAAAGAATAATCAGATGCCCTGGCATCTACCTAATGATTTTAAATACTTTAAGCAAAACACATTAAATCATAGTGTGATCATGGGTAGGAAGACATTCGAAGCTATAGGCAAACCTCTTCCTGATCGCCGCAATATTGTGGTGACGCGCAACCAAGACTTTAACCCACCAGAAGTGGATACCGCTAATAGTCTACAGGAAGCACTGCTGTACTGCCGGGACGAACGTGAGATCTTCATCATTGGGGGGGCTAATATTTATGAGCAAAGCCTTCCTTTTGCAAATCGTGTATTATTAACCCGGGTACATACTTCCCTTGATGGGGATGCTGCATTTCCGAAACTTGATCCGAAAGAGTGGATATTGGAGCGCGAAGACAGGCATGAGGCGGATGACAAGCATGCATTTGCCTATACCTTTCAGGTGTATGTACGCCAACCTAAAGCTGTGTGAGAGATACAGACTTAGTCATTTATTGGCTACGCAGGGATCTCCGACTATCGGATAATCATGCGCTGTATGAGGCACTAGTTTCGGGAGCGCAGGTTTTGCCTGTTTTTATTTTTGACGAAAACATTCTCTCCAAACTCGATGATCCTCAAGACGCAAGGGTGTCATTCATCCATGAGCAGCTCAGTCGACTCCAAGCTTTACTAAAGTCATATGGCACTGGTATCAAATCCTACTATGGTGACCCAGAAAAGATCTGGGTAGAGATACTATCGACTTACGAACCTAAGGCGGTGTATGCGAATCGTGATTATGAACCTTTGGCGATCTCCCGAGATCTCGCTATTCAAAATCTATTATACAGCAAGGGTGTTGACTTTCACCTGTTCAAAGATCAGGTGATCTTCGAACAGGGAGAAATTGTAAAAAATGATGGCAAAGCGTATACGGTATATACTCCTTATAAGAATAAATGGATAACGAGGCTGGAATACGATGAGATGCCTCTCTCACGATTTGCCTCAGAGGATCATCTAGACAAGCTCCTGCCATCTCACTACACATTACACACGCTTGCTCAAATTGGATTCGTAAAATCAGCGAATGAGTTTCCCTCGAGTATCATTGCGGAAGATATTATCGCAAACTATGCTGCGACTCGAGATATACCCGGGTTAGAGATGGGAACTTCACATATGGGGCCGCATCTTCGATTTGGTACGATCAGTATAAGGCACCTAGTCTCTATAGCCCACGCGAGTCAAGATGCGACCTATTTAAGCGAGCTGATCTGGCGAGAATTTTTCATGATGAGTCTGTGGCACTTTCCGGATATGGTCAATAAAGCATTCTATGAAAAATATGACTATATTAAATGGGAGAATGATATTGAACAGTTCGAGGCCTGGTGCAGGGGTAAAACTGGATACCCGTTAGTGGATGCTGGAATGAGAGAGTTAAATGCTACAGGATTCATGCATAATCGGGTACGTATGCTCACAGCCAGTTTTCTGTGCAAGCACTTACTAATTGATTGGCGCTGGGGGGAAGCGTACTTTGCACAAAAGCTACTGGACTATGATCAAAGTGCCAATGTCGGCAACTGGCAGTGGGCTGCAGGATGTGGGATGGATGCTGCTCCTTACTTTCGCATATTCAATCCTACTTTGCAATTGAAAAAATTTGATCCTGAACTCATTTACATTAGAAAATGGGTTCCCGAGTTTCAAGATTTCGACTACCCAACGCCTATTGTCGATCACTCGTGGGCAAGAGACCGTGCATTAGCACGCTATAAATCGGCCTTATTAAATCGGTAATACCCCTAACGCTTCTAACAATACTTTTCCACCGTAAGCCTTCTACTTTTCGGGCCGGTACACTTCTACTTCTTTAGGGCTACCTCTATCAATTGCCCGTAAAAATCGGTTTCGGTCATACCTGCAGCACGAACCTGCTGAGGGATAAAACTCTGCGGTGTCTGCCCTGGTATGGTATTAATCTCAATAAAATAGAATTTATCGGTATCTTTTTCCAGAAAGAAATCAATCCGAACCATGCCTTTACAATTGAGACGTACATAGATTTCCTTCAGTAACTGCGCAATCCTTGTATTCTGTTCAGCGGTGAGGTCTGCAGGTGTAATTTCTTCTGTCAGACCTGGTGTATACTTTGCTTCATAGTCAAAAAACTCCCGACTAGTGATCACCTCCGTCGCTGGTAGCACCACCAATTCGTCGTGTTCATTTTTATAGATACCTTCTGAAAATTCGCGTCCTGTCACAAACTCTTCCACGATGACCTGTTTGCCAGTATTCTCAGCATTAAACGCTTTGGTGATGGCTTCGGGTAATTCATCAGCTGTTTTAACTTTAGTCATACCGATACTACTTCCTCCGGCATTGGGCTTTACAAAATAGGGAAGTGACAAATTCGCTTCGACTAATTCCACGGCACTTTCGTACTGAGACTCAAACAACAGCACAGATGATGCCATATGAAGATCTTTAATACCCTGTAATACAGCTTTGGTATACCCCTTATTCATGGTTAATGAAGAAGTCAAAGCGTCACATGATGTATATGGAATATCCAACATATCGAAATATCCTTGCAGTCTACCGTCTTCACCGGGTGTACCGTGTATCATGATAAAGGCAAGGTCAAAATGAATCTTACTCGCTTCCAATTGAAGTGTAAAATCTTCTTTTGAAATTACATATTTAATCCCAGCATCATTAACGTAAAACCAATGGTCTTTGGTAATCGTAATCAGGTAAACATCATACTTGCCATGGTCTATCTGTGTATACACAAAAGCAGAACTTTTAAAAGAAACTTCCGCTTCGCCTGTATATCCTCCAGTTAATAATGCTATTTTTGCTTTCATAAAATTAAGTGATTCTTAATAGCAAATATAATTTGCTATACACGGAAAAACGAATAATTTTGTTTTAATATTTCTACTGCTGGAATCATTTTTCAATGGCAGGGGAGAACCTACCGATCGGCAAAGTGCCTACTGGCGGTAAATCAAGGAATTTGCTTTGCGAGGCGCAGAAAGACACCATGCCGCAAAATAAATTTGGTTTAATTTAGAAACGACAGGCTAAAATTAAAGGATGGCTTTAATTTTGCATGTCTATTTTATGTAATTACTGATAGACTCTTAATATTCACGATGTCAAAAATATTCACTTATCTACGAACTGATACGTTCAGAAAGAATTTAATATTAGCTATTGTCTTCTTAGTCATCCTATTCTTAGGAATATACTTTGGTCTAGGGATCTATACGAAGCATGACGAAGCTATCTCGGTGCCTAAGGTTAAAGGGATGACTATTGAGCAGGCCATAGAGGCTCTTGAGAATGCTAATCTGGATTACCAGGTTGACTCCGTGTATCAGATGGATGCAAAGCCAGGACTAGTTATTGAGCAAGATCCAGAAGCTGACTTCCATGTCAAAAGTGGAAGGACCATATATTTGACCATTATTACTAAAAGTGCTCCAGAAATAGATTTTCCTAATATTATTGATAAAACATTGATTGAGGCTTCTGCAATATTAAAAAATCATGGATTTCGCTTAGGTGATACCACATACGTTGCGGATATCGCAAAAGATGTGGTATTGGACGTCAAATTTGCAGGACAAAAACTAAAAGCTGGAAAAATGGTACCGAAAGGCTCTCGAATTGAGTTGGTCCTGGGTGATGGTCGTGGGGAAGATGAGATTAATATCCCTAATTTGGTTGGACTTACCCTTAGTGAGGCTAAATTTGCCTTACAGGGTGTAGGACTTAATCTGGGTGTGGTCCAATATCAGGGCGCTATAAGTGATTCGACTGCTGCGCGGGTATCAGCTCAAACACCAGACACAACCAGCGGACTTGTCAGCTTGGGTACTCCAATCAATCTATCACTTTCACAACAATAAGAAAATGACTTCGAACAAGAGAAAAATGCCTAAATGGCTAGGAATCATATTAGCGCTAATCATCATCGTGGGCGGTTACTTTGGATGGCGCTATTACAACGCTTTTTTTGGTGCAAGTGTGACCGATAAACAAGAGTATCTATATGTACGTGATGGAGATACTTACGAGCAGGTACTGCGTACCGTCACCGAGCAGGCAATCGTAGATAACCCTGACTTGTTTGATTTGGCGGCGAGCAAAATGGACTACAAAAAGAATGTGAAACCCGGCCGATATAAATTGACTCCGGGTATGAACAATCGTCGTCTAATCGGAAATTTGCGCGGCGGATATCAGGAGGCGGTAAAATTCAGATTCGAAACCGTTAGATTGAAAGAAAATTTGGCGGCATTATTAGGCAAAAATTTTGAAGCAGATTCTACTGTATTCATGACACTGTTGGATGATCCAGCTGAAGCCGAAAAATATGGTTTTACACAGGATAACTTCTTCACCATGTTTATCCCCAATACGTATGAAATCTACTGGAATACTGCTCCTCAAAAGATACTGGCACGCTTTCATGATGAGTACAACAAATTCTGGAACGAAGATCGTAGGGCAAAAGCTAAAGCATTGAACCTGACACCTCAAGAAGTGAGCGTATTGGCTTCAATCGTCAAGGGGGAGGCACTTCATAAAAAAGAAATGCCAACCATAGCGGGGCTCTACATCAATAGGCTGAAAAAGGGCATGCTATTACAGGCTGACCCTACTGTGATATTTGCTACAAAAGATTTCACTATCCGCAGGGTGCTCAATAAGCATCTTCGGACGGAGTCTCCCTACAATACGTATCTCAATAGAGGCTTGCCTCCTGGCCCTTTAAGCCTACCAACTATTGCGTCAATAGATGCGGTATTGAATTATGAACATCACGATTTTATCTATATGGTGGCAAAGGAGGATTTCTCAGGATATCACAATTTCTCCAAGACTGAGGCCGAGCATCTCGCGTATGCCCGCAAATATCAGCAGGCACTGAATGAACGAAATATTAAAAAATAAATTCGAAGATATCCATGTTTGTATTTGAGAACCAACTGCGCGTAAGATATGCTGAAACGGATCAAATGGGCTATATGTACTATGGTAATTATGCTGCTTTCTACGAAGTAGCCCGTACAGAAATGCTACGAAGTACGGGCATCTCTTACAAAGAATTGGAGGACATGGGGGTCATGCTACCAGTCTTGGAATTAAAATGTCGATATCTGAAACCTGCGCGCTATGATGAATTGATCACTATTAGAACAAAAATAAGGGTGAAACCGTCTATACGATTAAAATTTGAGCATGAATTCTTTAATGAAGCTGGAGAACTCATTCATACAGGTTCGGCCGAACTCGTATTTGTAGATATCGTCAAAAATAAACCCTGCCTACCTCCAGCTATTTTTCAAGAGAAAATGGTCGCTTACTTTGGAGAATAAATGAACAAAATCCACCGAATATTACTTGCTTTCAAACCATACGATCATTTTATCGAATGGACCAAAAGGGCAGTACTTCCTGGATTTGGGGCACTCCCCTTGTATACAGTCGGCACATTCTTTTTTCAGGAAATCGCAAGAGAGTCCATTATTAATAAAGCATCTTCATTAGCGTACAATTTTCTACTGGCCATGTTTCCGGCTATCATATTTCTTTTTACACTGATCCCGTACATTCCCATCGACAACTTTCAGGAACAGTTATTGGAGTTTTTGAAAGTAATTATACCACATAATGCTTTTGGGGTCATCCAGACAACACTGGAGGACATCATTAAAAATCAGAATGGCGGACTTCTGTCATTCGGTTTTGTATTGGCGACTTTTTTCTCTACAAATGGTATGCACACTTTGATGCTAGCATTCAATAAAGCATCATTAACAACTGAGAATAGAAGTTGGATCAAGCAGCGATTAGTCGCATTGGCCTTGTCATTCGTGATCATATTTGCCCTGACGGTCGGTATGAGTATATTTACATTTGCAGGTATCGTCATCAATTACCTAAAATCTAACATCTCGGTAGATGTGTCATGGTTTTGGACTTTTATTATTAAGGCTGCAAGATGGCTGATTCTCTTCGGCACCTACTTTTTCACAGTCAGCTGTTTATATAAATTTGGACCGGCATCCAATCGGAAATGGAAATTATTTAGCCCTGGTGCAACTTTAGCCACTATTTTAGCGATCCTTACCTTCTCTGGATTCGCCTATTACATCAATCATTTCGGAGCATACAATAAATTATATGGCTCTATTGGGACTATCATTGTCATCATGATCTGGATGTATCTCAACTCACTGATCCTCCTAGTGGGATACGAACTCAACGCAAGTATCGCCCTGTCTAAACAAAGTATTAAGATCGTAAGACCAAGGACTTACAATTCGTTCAAGCATGTAGATTAGCGACTACATTTTGGAAGATTGACAAGCGAGAGCTTAATAAAAAGCTTTTATTTTGCATTGTTATCTTCACATGAAAAAATCCATCGCCTCATATCAAAAAAGTAATCGGGTAAGAAATCTACTTCTTTTCTCGACGATTATCTTGTTTATGTTTATCGTAGTGGTTTTTCTCCTTTCCTTCCAGCAGTATCAAAATATTCAAAAAAGATTGGAGAGTATCTATAGTTCTGTAAATGAAGAGACGAGTGACTTTACAAATATCTTAACGAAGTATAATGAGGCTGAAAATCACTTCCGCATGTTTTCCGTAGATTTTGACAAAAAGCATTACATCAAATATGAAAATACAATTTTAGATATCAATAGAGCGATTGATTCTATGCTCAAAGCATGCGAGAACAACGAAAAATCTTCTAAATCATATAGTAATAATATAGAAAGACGCCGGCTATTAGCAGACGATTTTGTGCTTTTAAAATTACGGATAACTGAAATACTCAATTTTTCGGATACACTCAAAAACTATCCACAGCTACTCGCGAATAACAGCATCCCAAAAGCGCCACTACCTACTGTCGAAAAAACGCAAGAAGTACGCGAACAACCCTACGTGATCGTCAAAAAGAAATCATTTTTCAAAAGACTGTTCGACAATAAGACAGACACGATCAAAATGCAGACAGCAGAGCCTGACCAGCATGATCCACAACAGCTCAAGCATCAATACGAAAAAGAAATAGAGGCTGCTGAAAAATCCACCCGCAATCAGCTACTGGAACTTAAGAAAGACTTCTATAATCTCAGACAAAAGGAACGGGAACTACTATCAACAAATTTTGTACTCCTCTATGAACTGAATAAAATCATACGGGATGTACACGACAAGCAGATGTTGCAAAAACATGCGTACACAAGCGACGAAACCAAGGCTCTCTTCCAAAAAACAAGTCAATTTAAATGGACACTCGTGAGTAGCATGGTATTCATGTTTATCATGATCTGTTTCATTGCGTATTATCAATTGTATAGTAATTATTATGAACGACGATTGATAGAAGAGAAATTATATGCTAAAAATATAGCGGAAGAAAAAACGGATACTCTTGCTGAAATCACACATGAGATCCGCACACCGATCAATTCGCTAATTGGCATCATCGATCTGCTCAAAAGGAAAGGCGACCTCTATCCTACAGAAGATAGATTGTTACTGGAGTCTGCATATTCCAGTATCCAAAGTACATCTAAGACCATCAATGATATCTTGAATCTCAGCAAGGTGGATGGCGCGGATAGCAATCTACTACTCAGCGACTTTGAGGTAAATGAACTATTGATTGATGTCATAGAGCAATATCGCAATCAGGCTGAACTTAAAAACCTTTCCCTCAAGTATGTAGTCGAGAAGGGGAAAAACACAGTCATCCATTCCGATGAGTTCAAGATTCGACACATCTTGAACAATCTGATTTCGAATGCTATCAAGTATTCGCAAAAGGGTAACATCACGACTACTGTAAAGATTAACGAGAAAACCCGCCAACTGATCTTGACGGTAGAAGATGAAGGTATAGGCATCTCTGAGGATCTTGAAAAAACCATCTTTAGAAAATATTTCACAGTCAATAAAACGAATAAAGTGGAGGGAGGTGTAGGGCTTGGGCTTTTTATTACAAGAAAGCTAGTTAGCAATCTCAAAGGTAAAATCAATTTCACAAGTCAGGTGGGACAAGGGACAACATTTAAAATCGAGATCCCCATCCCACCTGCCAAGAAAGCTAAGCTTCCTTCTGTAGATCGCGTACGATCTATCGCGGAGCTGGGTAAGGAGATATCCTGGCTGATTGTGGATGATAATGCATTGAACTTACTGTATATGAAGCAGTTCTTTTCCCAACATCAATTTGTTGAAACGGCTACGAATGGCACTGAGGCATTGGAAATCATCATGAACAAGAAAATAGATGTCATCATTACGGACATCAATATGCCAGTCATGACCGGAGACGAACTCCTCATGCGGATCCGGAAAAACCCGAAGTATAATCACATTTTTGCCATCGCCACATCATCTGACAACGAGCAAGTTAAATCACTTGAACTGAAACATAGACAAAAATTTGACGGTATACTGATCAAACCATTTAATGAAAAAAAGCTGGTAGATACAATTTTACTGACCTTAAAATCAAGGTCTGAAGTAGATTAATACGAATGTCATACCTGTTCTTAGATATTCTATCGCTACAAAATCAATATTTTTTTCACATAAATACTTGTTAATAAAAGTTTTTCGTATTTTTGCAGTCCTAACTAAGTTGGGAAAAGGAGATAAATTAATTAATGGCAAAAAAACAAGAAGCAGAAAAAGAGTTAGCGGCGAAAAACGCAGAGCTACACGGTGCTGACACCAAAGTGGTGAAAGACACAGAAAAAATTGAATCAGAGGCTGATTCGAAATTAATCGACGAAATCAAATCCAACACTTGGATTACACCAGAAGGTGAATTTGATTGGGATCTTGACGAGAAAAAATTCGGAAGCTACAGCGAAGCAGAACGCACTAAATTAGAAGAGCAGTATGCTGGAACTTTCAACCAAATCAACCAAGGGGAGATCATTGAAGGTATTGTAGTATCTGTAAACAACAAAGATGTTGTCTTGAACGTTGGTTTCAAATCAGACGGTTTAGTTGCACTTTCTGAGTTCCGTGATCTACCTGACTTGAAAGTTGGTGACAAAGTTGACGTTTTTGTAGAGTCTCAAGAAGATGCTAACGGTCAGTTGGTATTGTCTCGTAAACGCGCTAAAACTCAAAAATCTTGGGAAGCTATCAATGAAGCATTGGAAAATGATGCGATCATCGATGGTTTTGTTAAGAGCCGTACTAAAGGAGGTCTTATCGTGGACATCAAAGGTGTAGAGGCATTCTTACCTGGATCTCAAATCGATATCAAACCTATCCGTGACTACGATATCTACGTTGGTAAAACAATGGAATTCAAAGTTGTTAAAATCAACCACGAATTCAAAAACGTTGTCGTATCTCACAAAGTATTGATCGAAGATGATTTGGAAAACCAAAAATCTGAAATCGTTGCTAAATTAGAAAAAGGTCAAGTATTAGAAGGAACTGTTAAAAACATTACAGATTTCGGTGTATTCATCGATTTAGGTGGTGTTGATGGACTTCTTCATATTACAGATATTTCATGGGGCCGTATCGAGCATCCGAAAGAAGTATTGTCATTAGATCAAACAATCAACGTTGTTGTATTAGATTTTGATGATGAGAAAAAACGTATTGCTTTAGGATTGAAACAATTATCTGAGCACCCTTGGGAATCATTGGATAAAGATCTAGTAATCGGTTCTAAAGTAAAAGGAAAAATTGTAACAGTTGCTGATTACGGTGCTTTCTTAGAAATCATCCCTGGTGTTGAAGGATTGATCCACGTATCTGAAATGTCTTGGTCACAAAACCTACGTTCTCCACAAGAGTTCTTGAAAGTAAGTGATGAGATCGAAGCTGAAGTCTTAACTTTAGACAGAGACGATCGCAAAATGAGCTTAGGTATCAAACAATTGACTCCTGATCCTTGGAAAAACATCACTGATCGTTACCCTGTTGGTTCACAACAAAAAGCTGTCGTGAAAAACATGACTAACTTCGGTGTATTTGTTGAGCTTGAAGAAGGTATCGATGGTTTAATCCACATTTCTGATCTTTCTTGGTCTAAAAAAATCAACCATCCTAACGAATTCACTAAAGTTGGTGAGACATTAGAAGTTGTTGTTTTGGAACTAGACGAAGACAACAGAAAATTAAGCTTAGGTCACAAACAATTAGAAGAAAACCCTTGGGATACTTTTGAGACTATCTTTACTATTGATTCTGTTCACGAAGGTACAGTATTGAAAGTTGGAGAAAAAGGTGATATCGTAGCTTTACAATATGGTGTTGAAGGATTCTGTCCATCTAAACACTCTGTAAAAGAAGATGGTACTTCATTGAAAGTTGACGAAGTTAATCAATTCAAAATCATTGAATTCAACAAAGAAAACAAACGCTTAGTTATATCTCACTCACGTATCTGGGAAGATGAGAGAGCTGAAGCTCGTGTTGAAGAATTCAATGCACGTAAGAAAGAAGCAAAAGCGGCTACTTCTGCTGTGAAAAAAGTAAAAGATTCGGTTGAGAAATCTACTTTAGGTGACTTAGACGTTCTTGCACAATTGAAAGAGCAAATGGAAGGTGACGAAAAGAAATCTAAATAAATTTTAGATTTCCCAAATACTTCAACCCCCTAGTGAATTCACTAGGGGGTTTTTTGTTTATATTAGATGTGCAAATTGATACTACACAAAAATGGACAAGACCAATAATTGGGCTACGGAATTAGACTGGCTACGTGCGATCATGCTCAAAGCGCCGTTAATGGAGACAAAAAAATGGGGCGGGCCGGTATTCACCTATAAAGGCAAAAACATAATCTCCTACGCTGGATTTAAAAATCATTTCGCATTGTGGTTTTTTAACGGATCACATCTATCCGATACCGCAAATGTGCTTACCGCTACACAGGGTGAGAAAACAAAAAATCTTCGGCAATGGCGATTTACAGATCGCAGTCAGATTAATGAGCAGCTCATCCTAAGCTACATTATGGAAGCGATCCATCTGGAAGATATTGGATTAAAGCTGATATCTACTAGGAAGGAATATATTCCAATACCAGCTATCTTTGAGACGGTACTTCAAGAAGATGAGCTTTTTAGAGATGCTTTTGCAAAGCTAAGTAAGGCCAAGCAGAATGAATATAATGAATACATAGAAGAGGCCAAGCAAGAGAAAACAAAATATTCAAGAATTGAAAAGATAAAAATTCTCATACTACAGGGGAAGGGACTTCATGATAAATATAAGTAAAGCCCCTAATAGTTGCGAGTATGACAGGTCCTATACAAGCCTCTTAAAACGCACTATTCCAACAATAAAGATTACCTTGAAGAATAAGGATCTCTTCATCCAGCATCAACCGAATGGTTTTCAATCTAACCTCATCGTCTCCAATGGTCAATTGCTCGACCAATTGATGAATATCTAATGAATTGTCAATCAACAGGTGCTGGACTTCTTGCCGAATTTTTCGTTCTTGGCTTTCCCGATATTGCTTCGTCAGACATAGGTCGCACTCACCACATACTGGAGCATTCAGCTCTCCAAAATAACTTAAAAGCGCAATACTTCGGCATTGCTTCGTATCTAGATAATGATAGATAGATTTCAGCTGTGCCTCCTTGACTTCCTTCCTTTCTTTGATAAACTGTGTGTCGATATATAGATTTTTATAATCTACCCTATTTTGCAAAAACTGCAGCTGAGGAGCGTCTGTAGATTTAAGATAGGTCGCGACACCTTGCTTTTGCAGATCTGTTAACATCTTGACCACCTCGTCATAGTTCATCTTTAATTTCTTGGCAAATTCATACTCATTAATATGAATATAGAAATCAAATACACCACCATATGAACGAAGCACTGATTTGATCAAGCCATCGTATTTTGCATTGCTAATTTGATATTTATACAATTCTTGATAGTCAATTTCAAATTTGAATCTAGCAGGTATAAATACAGCTTCTGAAAGAGAAACCCAGCCATCTCTTTCCAAAAATTTAAGTGCACTCATCGTCTCGACAAGATCGATTTTATACTTCTTTGCAAAATCGACGACATCAAAGTCTACCACCGTCCCCTCTCCTGCACCATATGCAATCTGAAAATGATTGCAGAGGTAGTGGTAAGCCTGCTGGATGAATAGAATCGTCGGAAACGAGGATACCAGGCTATTCCAGAGCCTATCTCGGTCCTGTTGTTGATAGAGTAATACGGGAAATGCTTTTTTGCCATCACGACCAGCCCTACCTGCTTCCTGATAATAGGCTTCAAGCGAATCAGGAATATCCATATGGATTACAAATCGGACATCCGACTTGTCAATTCCCATTCCGAAGGCATTAGTGGCAACGATCACACGAGAATGGTTATTCATCCACGCATCCTGTTTCTGTGCACGCACTGCCATACTGAGGCCAGCATGATAATAATCTGCTGGGATACCGTGATTGACCAGATGTCTAGCGATCTCTTGCGTCTCGCGTCGATTCCGGACATAAATAACGCCTGCTCCTCCCTGCTTCTTGATAATACGGATCATACGCCCGATCTTATCTTCCTCATGCAAGGCCATATATCCCAGATTCTTACGTTCAAAACTCATTTTAAAAACCTCTTGGGCTTTGAATTGAAGTTTTTCTTGAATATCAGCTACCACTTTTGTAGTGGCAGAGGCGGTGACCGCAAGAAAAGGGATATCAGTATGCAAGTCCCGAAGTGCTGTGAGTTGAAGATAGGAAGGTCGGAAATCATATCCCCATTGTGAGATGCAATGTGCTTCATCAATGGCGAAAAGATTGACTTTCATGTAGCGGATCCGTTCCCGCACTAACTCACTATACAAGCGTTCGGGTGCTAGATACAAAAACTTGATCTTCCCAAAAATGCAGTTATCCAAGGTAATGTCAATCTCTCGCGCTGTCATCCCAGAAAATATGGCAACAGCCTCAATTCCTCTCTTTCGCAGCTGCTCGACCTGATCTTTCATCAATGCAATCAATGGGCTAATGACGATACAGATACCCTCCTGCATCAAGGCCGGAATTTGATAGCACAGAGATTTGCCTCCACCTGTAGGCATGAGGGCAAGAGTATCTCTTCCTTTTAAGATCGAATCAATGATTTCCTTCTGCAGAGGACGAAATGAATCATATCCCCAATATTGCTGAAGAATTGCTTTACTATTCATCTTTATGGTAAATCCTTATTCCAAACATAAGCAAAATTATTCTTCATACAATAATAGGGAACTGCCAAAGAATCTAACTCACTCATATACTTTACTATCTTTTTGTCTGAACTAGATCCATCTAACAGTACCAATTTAGGTCGTACCTGAGGTATTATCTGATCCAATTCAACAGCACTGTTTTTTCTTAACAAAAGTATGTCTGCTGTCTTTGCGACATCTGATAAATATCTCCGCTCCACTACAAGGATCGATAGAAGAGCATTGGAAATCATACCATTGGAGCGGTCGGGGCCTGCCAAGATATTATTAAAGATTATACTTTCTTCGTGACTGTATTTCAGAAGATCTGGCAAAACGCTATAGACCAATGTTGGATGACTTAAAGAATCGAGGTTTGAGAACACACTAACTTTGCCCTTACTGATGTAAGCGACCGCAAAATTATTTTTCACACTATAGAATTTCACACCTTGATAATTCCTACGTTTTACATCGTGATATACGACCGTTATACTCAATAATAACATACTACACAATACTGCCCATATGCTTCGCTTATCTTTTGTGTAGAAAGAAAGCAGCAGAAATGATATGACTGTAAAAAGGATAGTGACTTGTAAACCGTTGAAAGATATACCGCTGGTAATAGACCCCGGCATCCCAGCTAGAAATTTCAATCCGGATAATGTAAATACAATCAATTCATTGAGTAAATAACCCAATACCACCTGTATGCTATCAAAAGGAATTATTGCCAATCCCAACCCCAGATACATGATCAAAGATGAGGGGATCGCAATTAAAAGGTTAGCGAGTAAGAAGTAGTTGGGAAACTGGCCAAAATAGTACAAGATAAGCGGAAGCGTTAACAATTGTGCCCCTAACGAAACGTAGCAATATGTAAATACGCCGCGCATGTACCTATTGGAGGCACTATAGACTCCATTTAGCATTGGCACGACCAAGACAATACCGAGTACAGCAAGATAGGATAGTTGAAAACCAATATCCGCCAGCTGTTTAGTATTATATACGAGCATCACAAAAGCAGACGCTGCGATAGTATTGTACACATTTGAGTTCCCTTTAATGAGATTGGCAAGGATGTAAAATGAGATCATGATCGCAGCCCTGACGACAGGAGGAGACATTCCACACATGACCGTGTATGCCCATACCCCTATGAGGATAACCAATGTTCGGATCAACACTCCACCCGGAATCCTGTTCATCCACGACAATAGCCAGATTAGGATACCAAAGACTAGTCCTACATGCAACCCCGAAACACTCAGTAAATGGATCGTACCCGTATCATTGAATGCTTGGATGACTTCTTGATCCATCGGGGCACGATATCCCAGTATGACTGCAGAGGCAACGTGAAATGCGTTCGTGTCTTTCATTTGCTTTTGAAATTTTCCCGTCAATTGATTCCTTACCTGCAGTGCGAAAGAGCTTAATGAACTTCCTTGACGATGTCTCCAGATCTGCAGTTGATCTCTTGCTATAAAACCTTGATGCCAGATATTCGTATTGGAAAGGTGTCGACGATAATCGAACTCAGCGGGATTCAGAGGTGGGACCAGCTTTTTGATCGTATTGCGGAAGATAATCTCGTCACCATAGCTCAATCGCTGTGCACTATCTATTTCAGAGATGGTCAGCATTAATCTTCCCGAACGCAGATTCCTCCCATGAGGATCAACAGTGCCAGTCACTCGAATGGGGCACCTTACATATTCTCCCTTATAAACTGGATCTTCATCTACAACGCCTATCAATAGATCATCTTCGAAGTGAGAGAAGTGATCCAACTGATGGAGGGGATGTTGGTTGACGGTCTTCCAGACGCCAAATAACAGGATGGACAGATACAATGTCCAAGTATACAGCTTCCTCCAAAAGCGTCGTCTGGCTAAAATACCCCCAACTACCATGAATAAAAAAGCGGCGATTTGCAGCAGCTCTAAATATACAATGACGAACGGGTAACTCTCGATGGAGAAACCTAAGCAGATACCCCATACAAAAACGATCAGGACCTTAAGAAGAGGGATATGTTTGGCAGTATAAAGACGCATTTGATCAGAACTTCAGCCTTGTTTGAATTTTGACATCTGACTTTCGGTTTCCTGTAATTTCGTCGAGCCCTGTACCTATAGGATTAAGGTCTTTGTAGAATGTGGCGCCATATCTGGCCCATAGATCTAGGGAACGTGTAATCCGTACGCGAAAGTTCGTATATACCCGTACCCCGGAGTGATAATACATCGGAAATGATGAAGCATATAATACATCGTTCTCATAAGCATATATCCGCGAATTGTATCCATCTGTATTAAAATAGGCTAGCCTCATATTGGCATTTACACGTTTATTGCGATCATTCCATAGCACATCCTGATAGACTAAGATACCCCACTCCGATGCTGCAAAATCCTTTTGGTACCGCGTACCTTCGACGCGACTGCGAATGGTCCAGCGTTCAGACAATTTCATCTGAAATTCGCCTCTTAGTTGGTATCGTTTAACGTCTGCCAGAATTGGAACTTCTAATGTTGACTTATTGGTATTTTCCTGATGACTGCGATGTCTAAATCGAAGTGATAGCTTTCCTTTTTTGTACCAGGTATACGAAAACTGGGAAAACACATCATATCCATCCGTAGCCCCATCTGCACGGTATCGTATACCTGGAAATTTGAACATGTCTACATAATTTACCCATTCAATAGATCGCGATGGATGGAAAACAATGCCTGTATATAATCCCTGCTCATTGTTGACATTACTTCCCTCTCCCAGTCCTTGTCCAAAAAACTGATGATAATCTTTTTGATAATATCGGTGAGAGGCTACAAAGGAGAGCTTTGGACTTAGACTCGTAACGAGGCCATTTACGGTAGCGAGACCACTACCTAGACTTTGGGCAACTTCGCCAAAGACAAACGTATTCTTCAACGTAAATTGATAGTAGCCACTTAAATTGGTTAACGCTTGCCCTCGAAAGGCAAATCTATTCCTCGCCAAATCTGGAGGCGTGATGATCCCGTCATAATAAGTCTGAAATGCTGTAAATCCTACCTTTAATCTGGAGACACGATATTGGGCGTTCGCGCCGTACACCAGTTGATTGACGGCATCCCTATTGCGCATCTCATTAGGTGTACGATGCAAACCAGAGTGTGATATTGAGACTATACGGCGTAAGGAATCAGTGGTAGATACTTTCCCACTGAGCTTATTCATGGAAAAAAAAGGAGTGAATTGGAAGCCTCCAAATTCAAAACTACCAGCTAATCCTCTTAAAAAATTGGATTCATTAAGAGAGGTATAGGGTCTCAATCCTCCTCCCTGCTTAGCCATGCTACCAATCCATGCACCCTTACCGAAGCTAAGTCCATTCCACATTGACAGTCCTTGTCCAAACTGTAATGCATAGTCTCCAAGAACGACATACTTTAGCTTACTCTTGAACTTGATGGCTAAGCTGGCTGAATAGAAATCAAAGCCATATTTCTGCTTTGCTTTAAAAAAGGGCTCTCCTGCATCTTTATCCATATTGATCGATAATCGGATTGTATTTTTGTAATTCATACGATATCTCATCGCTAGACGAGTAGGATCACCCAGATACTGGGATCTTGTAGGATCTTCTATTTTATAGCCCTTTGACAGTTCTAACACTCTGCCATATCGCAGCATCATCTCTTGATCGGCCTGATCCCATAACCGTCTCCACGAGAATTCGTCAAGAGGTGAGGAGGCAGCCACTGTCACAAAAGGCAGTAAGCGTTGTATTGTTTGACTATCGAAGCTGTCGACTCCTTGAAGCTCTAAGGGAGATATGATCCTTCCAGAACGTGTACGATGGGCGATAATATTCGCTATCTGAATAGGATTCAAGAAAAAAAGAGTCGCTAGGTCCTGTTCACTCGCCGTATTTAAGTCCAATGGATGTTTGAGCAGATGCCTTAGTCTATCGGTCAATTCAGAGAGGTCGACTTCCCCTTCTACAGTTTCCAACAACTGCTCAATCATCAGCTCTTCCACGTCTTCACTCAACTCCTGTGCATGAATTGAGAACGAAAAAAGAACAAAGGAAAACATTCCGACTATTCGCGCTTTACAATACATGAGCTTCTGATATTTGAGGAGAGTTCCTTCGTTTAGAAAAAGAGGATAAGACAAGCACTTTTGCCGCACCCACAATAAAGCTCAGCTTGCTACCATATCGTAAAGAGTCAACAATTACGAACATCATTGCATGATTGATCCAATAGCGAATTTCTCCTTGGTCCACTCCGGCATTTCCGATGTCTGGAAACGCCACCGCACTATTATCTTGTCCTAATACCTCAAGAGAAATTAACATTAAAAACATTAAATCCCTTACTATCATCATCTAGAAATTGGTTAAAAATAACATGAAGTTAAAAATTATTTTTAAAATAAAAAAGCCTACTGAATATTCAGTAGGCTTTTTTGGTCTAGTTGTTGGGGTATCGACTAGACGTCTATCTTCGCGTATCGTGCGTTCTTCTCTATAAATTCCCGACGAGGTGCGACTTCATCTCCCATTAACATGGAAAAGATACGGTCACATTCGGCGGCATTTTCGATAGTGACTTGGCGTAATGTACGGTGCTCGGGATTCATTGTGGTATCCCAAAGTTGTTCAGCATTCATCTCTCCGAGACCTTTATAGCGCTGTACATGTACACTATCTTCCTTACCTGCACCTTTTAATCGCTGAATAGCATTCAGACGTTGATCTTCAGTCCAGCAATATTCTGACTCTTTGCCCTTTTTGACAAGATACAAGGGAGGCGTAGCAATATATATGTAACCATTTTCAATTAATTCTTTCATGTATCTAAAATAGAATGTCAGAATTAAGGTTGCAATGTGACTACCATCGACGTCAGCATCCGTCATGATTACAATTTTATGATAGCGGAGTTTTTCTACATTTAAGGCCTTGGCATCTTCTGCAGTACCTACACTGACGCCTAAAGCTGTAAACATATTTTTAATCTCCTCATTCTCATATATCTTGTGCTCCATAGCCTTCTCCACATTGAGAATCTTACCTCTCAATGGCATAATTGCCTGAAACTTACGATCACGTCCCTGCTTAGCAGTACCACCTGCCGAGTCTCCCTCGACAAAAAATATCTCACATTTCTTCGGATCGTTATCAGAACAGTCGGCTAGTTTACCTGGCAGACCAGATCCCCCCATAACTGTCTTACGCTGCACCATCTCCCGGGCTTTACGCGCAGCTGCGCGCGCTTGAGCAGCGATAACAACCTTTTGCACAATGATCTTAGCTTCTCTAGGATTCTCTTCCAAATACGCACTTAAGATCTCTCCTACTGCCACGTCTACTGCGCCCATCACCTCATTGTTTCCAAGCTTGGTTTTGGTTTGCCCTTCAAATTGAGGTTCGGCTACTTTAACCGAGATTACAGCGGTAAGTCCTTCTCTAAAGTCATCTCCTGCAATCTCTACTTTCAGGTTTTTCAAAAGACCTGAATCTTCTGCATATTTTTTCAGCGTACGGGTCAATCCTCTTCTAAATCCAGCTACATGTGATCCACCCTCTATTGTATTGATATTATTGACATAGGAGTGTACATTCTCCGAATACGTATCGTTATACTGCAATGCAAGCTCTACAGGAATACCTTGTTTGATACCTTCAACATAAATAGGCATCGGAATCAATGAATGTCTGTTGCCATCTAAGAATTTGACGAATTCCTGCAATCCACCTTCTGAAAAGAAGACATCGCTTTTAAAGGAACCATCATCTAATATCTCTCTTTCGTCCACGATTGCTAGACGTATTCCTTTATTCAGAAAGGCCAGCTCCCGAAGTCTATTTGCTAAAGTATCATAGTTATAAACGGTTGTAAAAGTGAATATTTCGGCATCTGGCTGGAATGTCACCGTTGTACCCGTTTCGTCACTTTCGCCGATTTCTTTAACATCGTACATCGGCTTACCTTTTTCATATTCTTGTTTGAAGACCTTACCCTCACGGCGTACTTCAGCGACGAGAAGTGTCGAAAGTGCATTCACACAGGAAACCCCGACACCGTGCAACCCTCCAGAAACCTTGTAGGTATCTTTATCAAACTTTCCACCGGCATGTAGCACTGTCATCACAAGCTCCAATGCAGATTTATTTTCCTTTTTATTGATTCCTGTCGGAATACCTCGACCATTATCTCTAACGGAAACAGAGTTACCTTCATGAATGGTGACCAAGATATCATCGCAATATCCCGCAACCGCCTCATCGATGGAGTTGTCAACAACTTCATATACCAAATGGTGTAAACCCTTGACTCCGGTATCTCCGATATACATGGAAGGACGTTTCCGAACTGCTTCTAAACCTTCTAATACCTGAATATTATCGGCTGAGTATGTTGATAAATTCTTATTTTCTTCGCTCATGTAAAGATTATTCTATGATTTAGTTCTACATTCAAAAATACGAAATTTTACCCACATTAGCAAGCGATAAATGGGGCTATCGGATAGATTCAAAACCTTTGACAACAAGATTGTTGATACATATTTTCAATAGAATTATCATCTATAAATAAGATTTTGATTTTTTTATAGTAGGTTTGTTACTTTAATAATGACAACGACAGAACAAATGAATAAATTACTAACAACTTTTTCGAAGGCAACACTAGGTGTTATTCTCGCAACAGCTGCCATTTCTTGTAACCAGAACGCATCAAAACCTACAGGATCAACAGATTCATCGGCTTCAAAGGATAGCTCCTCACCGACCGCTGATAAAATCGTGTACATAAATGCGGACACTTTATCCGAAAAGTATGAATACTTCAAGGATATCAAAGTCAAGATGGAAGCCAAAGTGAAAAAGGCACAGACTGATTTACAATCGAAAAGTCAGGCTTTCCAACGTGAAGTTGCGGATTACCAACAAAAAGCTGCTACCTTAAGCGCTTCTGAACGTCAGGCTACGGAAGAGAAGCTTGCTCGTAAACAGGATGAGCTAGGTCGCTTGGATCAAAATGCATCGGCTTCAATCCAACAAGATGAAGCCACGGAATTCAATAATGTATACAACAGCATCACTGAATATCTAAAGAAGCACGCTGCAGAAAAAGGCTATAAGATGGTACTGACGTACTCCAAATCAAATCCTACAGTACTCTACGCAGACTCTAAACTAGAGATCACAAAAGAGGTGGTAGACGCGCTCAACAAAGAGTACAAATCTACCAAGAAGTAAGTAAAAGAATTATCTGAAATGTGAAGGTTAGCCCAACAGCTAACCTTTTTTACTGTCCCGTCATTTGCAAAATCACAGTTTCGTCATTATCTTGTACAAACAATTTTCTTCAATATGATAGAGGTACTGATCGAGGATGAAAAACTTCCATATGTCTGGATAGATATTACCAATCCGACTAGAGAAGATTTCAAAGACCTAGCCCCCAAATACAACCTGCATGAAGCGTCTATAAAAGACTGCCTCGAAGTGGGGCACCTCCCTAAAATCGAAGAATTTGAAACCTACCACTTTTTGATCATTCGGTCTATTCCTCAAAAATTTGATGAAAATTCAGACACGTTGACCGAAATCACAGATCGGGTTTCTATTTTCTTTAATGAAAAATTCATCATCACGGTACACAGGAATGACATACAGTATCTCAATAATATCAAAAGAGCGGATCGTACAAATAAAAAATTCAGCAACACCAAGAGCCTGATTAACTTCATTACGTCAGAATCTCTAAAAACATTTGAAAACTTGGTCATCGCCGACCTCAATGAACGACTGGACGAATATGAAGAAATTGTCTTTCTGCATAGTAAACGAAAACCATTCCTAAAACGGCTATATTACCTAAAGAGGCAGATTGACGTCATTCGAAATATATTAGCGCTTTGCAAAGACATTGTGGACTATTTTCATATGCCAGAGTATAAGAACATTTATACGCAAGATCTAAGAGACTTATATGTCCGAACCTCGACGCTATACCGTAACCTATCGGAAAACACGAGCCAGCTCCTATCTGTCTATTTTAATATTGAGTCTAACCATACCAATGAGATCATGCGTACGTTGACTATTATATCCGTGTTCTTCATGCCGTTAACATTTATAGCCGGAGTCTACGGAATGAATTTCAAAAATATGCCGGAGCTGGAATGGTACTACGGCTACCCGCTATCACTCTTGATGATGGCATTTGTAGCTGTGCTGATTTATTATTGGTTTAAAAGAAAGAGGTGGATGTGATTACTTCTTTTTAGGCATCGTAGCGACAAAGTCTTTTAAGTAATACGGTTCGAAATAAGCTACATCTTCAAACTCCTGACGATCCAGCTTGGTGGCAGCCCTTGAAGTCATGAACGCTGCTGAATTCGGAAAATTGTCATGCACCGTTATATTCTCTAGCCCGTCGTACAAAGAGCTAAATTTAACAGCACCGGATCCGAACAAATGAATGTGCCTACCCGCATTCCTCCAGGCATCAAACGAATGCTCGTCGATGACATTGGCTCCAATCTGTTCCAAATCTCTTCCTGCCGCATCCACGATACAGGAATATACCTCCATTCGTCGGGCATCAATCATTGGACAAAAAACATGAGCACTATCTTGATTAGCAAAACGCTCTCTAAAACCATCATACATGGCGTACAACGTACTAACTGCAATCAAAGGTATATCCAGCGCATAGCATAGTCCTTTCGCTACAGAGACACCGATACGAAGACCTGTGTAAGACCCCGGCCCCATACTCACCGCTACAGCAGCAAGATCTTGCAGGGTCACGGATGCTTTTTCGAGCACCTGCTCAACAAATAATGTTAAATGGGAAGCATGAATATTGTCAGCAGCAGCCTCCACTGTCGCGACTGTCTGGCCATCTTTACTTATGGCAACCGAACATACAGGGGTTGCTGTCTCAATCTGTAAGATAAAGTGTCTATTCATTTACACAGGTCTATTATGGGACTGGATCATGACCATGACCTCCCCAAGGGTTACATTTTAAAATTCGCTTAATCGTCAACCACCCTCCCTTAAAAGGTCCATGCTTACGGATGGCTTCCATACCATATTGGGAACAAGTAGGGCTATAGCGGCAACTTCCGCCTAATAATGGAGATAGCAATAGCTGATAGACTCGGATAAGAGCCATAAATATAAACCCAATAGCGGGTTTAATTATTTTTTGCCAAATGAAGAGGACGACTTTCATTTTTCATTCGCTGTAAGGCCAACGCTAGCTTCAAACTGATCTCAGCAAAAGGGAGTACTGTCTTGCCCACGTACTGAATTGCAAACAATATCCCAGCTTGATCAGGTGGAGGTGAGGCATACACGTATGCATGTTTATGAACACGATAGGCTTCTCTAATCCTTCGTTTAATCTCGTTTCTAGTTACAGCTTTCTTAAACCGCCTCTTTGGGACAGATATGATCACTTGAGCCGGTGCTTCCGGATTAGAAGTCACCCAAGAAACGATCCGAAACGGATACAAAACAAAAGAAGAACCATTATGGAAAAGGCCATCTATAAGCCTTTTACTGCATAATCGTTCTTCTTTTTTAAAAGTAAAATTTTCCATATCCGATGACTTTAATAAGCCGGCTATTCAGCGCGAATTATAGGGTCCCCGGCAATGTGAAATTATGCTTTGTGACGGGATTCGTCAGATACTGTCAAACGTTTTCTACCTTTAGCTCTACGGGAAGCCAATACTCTTCTACCGTTAGCAGTGCTCATACGTTCTCTGAACCCGTGTTTATTTCTTCTTTTTCTTTGCGATGGCTGAAATGTTCTTTTCATGGCGCTTATGCTGTATATTTAATATTTTTAAACTTCTTTTATACTCTAAAGAGGAATGCAAAAGTAATGTTTATTTAACAAACTCACAAACATTATTTCGAAATATTTAACAAAATCGTGACCTGGCAGACGAATTCGTGACCGTCAGCAAGGCCTCCCTTTCTAATAGCGAGTATACACGCTCCAATAGCAGATACAGCAAACCATTAAAGACCGAAACTGCGACAATAGATTTATTTATTTTTCAGAATATCGCGTATTTCAGTAAGTAAAGTTTCTTCTTTAGTAGGTGCTGGTGCTGCAGCAGGAGCTGGTTCGTCTTTACGTTTCAAAGAGTTAAGCCCTTTGATCACTAAAAATATACAGAATGCTACGATCAAAAATTGGATAATAATATTAATAAAATTACCATAATTGATTGCCACCTCCTTGATTTTAGCGGCTTCATCTCCGGCTGTAAGAACGTATTTCATATCCGAAAAATCGATCCCACCTGTAATAAAACCGATTGGAGGCATGATAATATCATCAACCAATGAGGTGACAATCTTACCAAAAGCACCACCGATGACAACACCGACAGCCAGATCAACGACGCTACCGCGCATTGCAAATTCCTTAAATTCTTTAATAAATCCCATTTTTTCCCTATGTTTAATGATCAATTAATACTAAGTAACAAAAATGATGATTAAAATCATATTTTTTGAAAAAAAAAGATTTTAATAAATACTGGGGGTTTTTTTGTTATTTTTGATTGAATACAACATATTTAAAATATTGTTAAAAATATATCTCGCTGATTTCGTAAAATTCGTTTCAGGTAAAAATTTAACATTAATAACATCTATTCATGAAAAAGATTTTAATTGCTGACGATCATAGCATTGTAAGACTTGGTGCGTCTGTTATTATTAAAGGGGTTATTGAAAATGCGAATATCACGCAGGCGCAGGACTATAGTGAGATTAGTAAATTGCTAGATGACAATCGTTACGATCTATTATTACTGGATATCAACATGCCAGGAGGTAATAATATCAAGGTAATAAGGGAAATAATGGAAAAACAAAACGATCTTAAAATCTTGGTTTTTTCCTCTTATGATGAATCGCTCTATGCACTTCGTTATATCGAAGCAGGCGCGGTAGGGTATCTAAACAAGAACACTGCCATGTCCGAATTGGGTAATGCCATCGAAAGTATTATAAGCAGAGGGAAGTACATGTCTGATACAGTAACAGACTTATACCTTAAAAAGCTGACACAAAGTAAGTCTAGCCTCCAAAAGTCAAATCCATTATCCAAACTCTCGAATAGAGAGATGGACGTTGCTAAGCACTTGACTCAAGGACTTGGGATACTGGAAGTATCCAACGAATTGAAACTAAGCGCTTCGACTGTCAGCACTTATAAAAGTAGGGTTTTTGAGAAACTGGGGGTAAGCAACATACCTGAGCTTATTCAATTATTTAATTTACATTCCAACTAATCTTCGGATCTGTTGGAATGTAAATAGTGACGACTATAGCTCTTCCATAGTTGCTACTGCAATATCCTGAACCTCTGGATTAGACAGCTGTCCCCCCTTTTGATAGGTATAACCAGTCTCTGCATTAAGATCCCATAACATAGGTGCTAAGAAATTAATACAGGTTGAGAAACCTTGATTAGTGGCGGCAAGATTACCGGTATCCTTGGAGTTCTTAGCTTCATTTTCAATTTCAAATGGCATATTGTAACCGCGCGCTTGTAACACATCGACAAACCCACGCCAATCCATACTGTCAGAACCGCCGAAGCCCGGTAACATGGCCTCGTAATGATGTCTATCCCAATCGTGCTGTGGAATCGTAACTCCTGCAGCATTCGCCAAGCCTGCATCCACATGCTGCATTGGATACATCCCCCCCCACTCTATCCGTGCCTGAGTAGACAGATTGCGGGTAGTCTTGACATGGATGCGTTGAAGGCGGCTCATGTCTGTCAATTTGATTATCTCTACAGGATCGGTATGCTGCCATACATCATGTGAAGGATCATAAATCTCACCATGGGCCTTACTTGGTATAGCGGCATACATCAGCTTACGGGCTGCAAGGGTTGCTGGGAGATTATTATACGTGGAGCTGAAGCGGGAAGAACGCCATCCTTCCATTGGACAATTTTCATAAAGAATCGTCACTCCTAAGGATTCAGCATATTTAACGATGGGCTCAAATACACGTTTATATTCGTCAATATTCTTTTGAAAGCCATCAATCTGGTTGCCCAATTCGTGATTATATCCAACAAATGTCCCTACTTTCACATTATTTTTATCTCCACCCAAGAGATAGGCAATACGAATCAACTTCAACAGATGATTTTGATTTTTTACGCGTTGCTCTTCCTCTCCACCAATCATATTCTCAAAGGCTCCCAGAGACAATTGCAATCCAGCTTCATTAAACTGATCCAACACACGCTTAGCATCATCTTTTGTGAAATTCTCGTATTCCAAGTGTGTGGCTGTGTGATCTTGACGTGTACCATCTTTTCTAAAGACACATAGATCTATTCCTTGTGCTCCTACATTTTTGGCGGTCTGAATAAGTGCATCAAGCGACAATTTATCGTATGCTGAACTCATGACCCAAATTGGATTATTTAATTTATTAGACATATTATTGATAGTATTATTAGTAATGGTGCATCGTAAAGATAATAAAAAAAGCCCTTAAATCAGGGCTTTTTACATGTGTAGCTATTACTTAATACTGTTTATTTCGAATTCTTCAATCCCTGAATCTCTAATCTTAAAGCCTGTGAATGCGTCTTAATATCTTGCAATGTTTTTCTGACTCTCGTCCCTGCCGCACTATTTCCTCTACTAAAGAACTTATCTGCATCGGCCTCCAGACCATCAATTAGCGCTTTCAATTCTTTGAATTTATCAATACTTGCCATAATTTAATTTTTTTAGTTTTAATAATCAATCATTTATCAATGTGTAATCTAAAAATAGCATCTATTTTTCAAAAAAAAAAATCTTAATACATTTTAATAGTGCACAAAAAAAGCGGCATGAATCACTTCAAGCCGCCTTCCGTATAAATAGAGTTGTATGACTAATCTACATTATCGTGTAAAAAAGAGTTATTAGGTCTAATCTCGGTCTCTCCCTCGTCGAATGATAAAGTAAAGCGGGATACAGATGATTGAGAAGAATGAGGAAGATCTTCCAAAGATTTTTGCTTACGCTTATATGCGGGCTCATTCTCCAACTCTTGAAGTCCATTAGACGATTTAAGCTTCATACTCAACTCCTTAAGTCTTAGTATCCGCTCTTTTGTTTTCATCAATTGATCCTCAAAGCTTGCAGGCTCTTCTACATGAGTGGACACCGCTGTCTCTTCGACATCGTGACCAATCTCCCTGTTATTATCCTGTACATTCTGATAAGAATCAAATACTGAAGGCATTTCGAACTGAAATACTGAAGGAGCAGTCTTAAGCTCAAACCCATCATGCTTAGCCTCCTCATCTTGCTTCACAACAGTCTCGTTAATCTCTAAGGTATGTCTAACAACCGTCTCTGTCTCCGTTTTGGTAGTCTGCACGAATGAATTCGAAGTATTCCCATTGGTCTTGGACGTAGAGAATAGATCTACCTGAGGTTCAGAAATCTTATTTTCAATATGAGTGGGCTCCTGAGGCGCGGGGTTGATGACTGACGCGGAAGTCTCTCTTGGTACAAATTGATTTTGAGATACCGGACGTACAAATGGATTCGCAGAGACTTCAGGGGTCAAAGGCAAGGCCACTTTCTCCATTTCTTTCTCTTTTACGCGCTGCTCGCTCGTTTGAAAACCAGTCGCAATAATCGTTACTGAAAGCTCATCCTCCAATGTTTCATCAATACAATTACCCCAGATTAAGTCTGCAGATAAACCTGCTTTATCTTGGATAAAATCAGTCACAATAGCCACTTCATCCATTGTCACCTCCATCCTTCCGGATGTAATATTTAATAAGATATATCGCGCTCCTTCAATCTCATTATCCTTCAACAGCGGCGAAGCCAATGCTCCTGTCACTGCCTCTAGCGCACGATTATCTCCTTTTGCCTTAGCATTTCCCATGATTGCGACACCACTGTCGCTCATTACAGTACGTACATCTTTAAAATCCACGTTAACATATCCAGGGATTGTGATGATCTCGGCAATACCCTTCGCAGCAGTAGTTAAGATGTCATCTGCTTTTGCAAATGCAGCTGTCATGGTTAGATTTCCGAAAATCTCACGTAGACGATCATTCGATATTACTAAATATGAATCTACATATTTACGCAATTCTTCTAATCCGTCTTCTGCTTGTGCACGACGCTTTTTACCTTCAAATGTAAACGGGGTAGTCACGATCGCAACAGTCAAGATACCAAGTTCTTTGGCAGCTTTAGCCAAAACCGGGCTTGCACCAGTCCCGGTGCCACCACCCATGCCAGCAGTAATGAACAACATCTTGGTGTTTGTACCCAGCATGCGTTTTAGATCTTCGATGCTTTCTATAGCCGAATTTTCACCGACATCAGGGTCAGCTCCCGCGCCCATTCCTTCGGTAAGGCTAACACCTAACTGTACTTTGTTAGGTATTGGACTTAACTCCAATGCTTGTGCATCTGTATTACATACGATAAAATCTACTCCGCTGATCCCCTGGTTATACATGTGGTTGACGGCATTTCCACCTCCCCCACCAATCCCGATAACTTTGATTATCGATGATTGTTCCTTTAACATTTCAAACTGTATTGACATAACTTATCCCTATTTAACTATTGTTGAGCGCCTTACATTTTACAATAAACTTCAACAATTCTAATGTAATAATACTAATTTCTTAACAACAGTTTTCCACATATGTTAGATTGTGGAAAAATCACTAATTGTTGAAAACTATTTCTTCCCTATGAAAGTATCATCATCAATTCCGGCGTCGTCCTTGATAAATTCGGTCAAAAACTTTTTTAACCAACCTTCTTTCTTTTGTTGCTTCTCAGCAATATCCTTCACCCCTGGTCCATTACTATTGCTCTTCGCCGCTCGCTTCATTGTATCCTCTTGCTCAGCCTCTTCTTCATCCTCAATAGCCTGTATACCTTTGATTAATAGTCCGATTCCGGTAGCATATAGTGGACTTTTTAGCTCATCAAACAACTGTTTATTTAGCGAATCAGTCTTTGCTAAATATTCATTTGGATAACCGATTCTACAGTCAATTCCGGTAATATACTCGACCAACTGCACCAAATGTTTCAGTTGCGCTCCCCCGCCCGTAACGACAATACCGCCGATCAACTTATCTTCATATCCCGAAGATTTGATCTCATAGTATACGTGCTCAATAATCTCTTCCATCCGCGCCTGAATAATATACGCCAGATTTTTGACCGAAATCTCTTTAGCTTCTCTACCACGAATTCCAGGAACACAGATAACCTCGTTTTCTTTGTTTTCATCAGCTAAAGCAGAACCGTATCTTACTTTTAATAATTCAGCTTGGTTTCTCAGGACAGAGCAGCCCTGACGAATGTCTTCAGTCACGATATTACCGCCCAAAGGAATAACAGCGGTATGACGGATAATTCCCTCATGAAAAATCGCAACATCAGTAGTTCCTCCTCCAATATCCACTAACACAACTCCTGCATTCTTTTCGTCTTCATCCAATACAGCTTCGGATGAGGCTAAAGGCTCCAATACCAAAGAAGAGACCTCTAAAGATGAATAATCTACACATCTTTTGATATTCTTGATATCAGTAACACGACCCGAGATAATATGAAAGTTAGCCTCTATACGTCTACCCGCCATACCTACTGGCTCTTTTATACCAGGTTCGTTGTCAATTGTAAATTCCTGTGGAAGCACATGTATGATCTCTTCCCCAGGAGGCAACACCAACTTGTACATATCAGAGATCAATCGTTCAATATCTCTTCTGCCGACCTCATCATCATCATTTTTGGTCAGGATACCACGATGTTGAATGCTTTTGATATGTTGTCCGGCAATTCCCACATTGACGACTTTGATATCTACATTAGACAGCCCCTCTGCCAATGCTACAGCTTCCTTGATGCTAGTCACTGTTTTTTGAATATTGGCAACCACCCCACGGTTGACTCCAGCGGATTCCGCTTTTCCCACGCCCAATAATTCAATTTTGTTCGTACCACTACGACGTCCAACGGTGACACAAATCTTTGTGGTACCGATGTCGAGACCCACGATAATTGGATTCTCTTTTTCGTTGTCTGTTACTCTTGGTTTCATATTCCTGTGTATTAATGCTGTATATTATTATTTCCTTTATTACATTTTTTTATTGACCTGCGCACTATCAATAGTCCAGGTTCCTTTTCGCTCGCATACGATTTGATTCGCGTATTTTACATTTACTTTATTATAGGCTTCTGTACCTACTTTTGGCAGAATCTCGTTGTAAAATAATTTCAATCGTCCAAATTTGCTATCCAACGAGTCGGCATCCCCAACAACCAGATCCTGTGTTCCTACGCGCGGGATCAACTCGATATCCTTATCTGCATTGACAAATAGCTGCACAATTTGGTTACCCCACAATTCGTCTTTACTTACATATTTCACCACTTCCAACAAATCCTTCAGCGTAGTAGAAGAGATCGGTTCCAAAGGTTCCTTATAGCCTTCCGCTATATTTCCAGTAGCTACCATCACGCGCGGCACATACTTTAAGGTAACCGGTATCTTCAATCCGTTGGGATCCACATAGAAGTCTTTACCCGCTTTGTTGATCACTCGCATAATGACCTCACGTTGACTAACTCTCACCTGTAGCACGCCATCCATATCCATATGGATCTCGGCAGCAGATACGTAGGGCAGTTTCTCTAAACTCTGCTCAATACTGTGAATAGGAATCGTATTTAATTCCTTCCCTTTGACCGCACCGTATGACTTATCGATCAGTTTGGAAATATCATTTTGATCGATAAAAGTTTCCTTTCCTTCAATCATCACTTTGAGATCCGTGCAGACCTGCGTACCATCTTTTTTGCCGATAACTCCCATTAACATACCCAGTCCCACTAGGGCTGCGAGCCCCAGTACAGCATAAAAAACCGTTCCCCAGCGTATGTTACGTAATCTAGCCAGCATTCATAATCTCCTTTAGTGGCTTCACCAATCTATCTATATCCCCTGCCCCCACAGTCACGACAAGCTCAGGCTTCTCTTCTGAGATCACCTCTAGCACCTGTTGGGGTGACAACACCCTTTTATTCTCCAATTTGATTTTTTCAGCCAACCAGGACGATGTCACACCTGGTATTGGAAGCTCTCTGGCAGGATATATTTCCATCAACAACAATTCATCCGCCATAGCCAATACTTCGGCAAATCCATCCACAAAATCGCGCGTCCTGCTGTAAAGATGCGGCTGAAAAACGACCGTTAGTTTTCTTTCCGGATACAATTTGCGCATAGAGGAAAGGAAAGCACGGAGCTCTTCAGGATGGTGAGCATAGTCATCAATATAGACAGCATCTTGTTTCTTGACGATAAATTCAAATCGACGCTTAACACCCTTAAAAGCACTTAGAGCATCTACTATCGCAGTGTCTGCGATCTGCAAAAGTCTTGCAATAGTGATCGCAGCTACGGCATTTTCCACGTTATGAATACCCGGAATTCCAAGATGAATAGCATCTATTCGTCCATTCGCATGTACATAGTCAAAATAAAACTCACCATCTTTGACCACTATATTTTCGGCATATACATCTCCAGCTTCTTTACCAGAGTATGTCAACTCACTTTCAAAAGGCAGCCCTACTTTAACAATTCGGGTACCGCCTTCCACGACACGACCTAAGAACAGAGAGAAAGACTCCACTACATGGCTTTCATCACCATAAATATCCAGATGATCCGCATCGGCAGAAGTCACCACTGCAATATTGGGATGTAACGTCAGGAATGACCGATCATACTCATCAGCCTCTACGACGACCGTATTATTTTCGCCAAAGAGTACGTTGCTTTCATAATTAGTACTTATTCCACCTAAGAATGCCGAACAGTCATATCCCGAATGTTTCAGCACATGTGCAATCATGGTTGAAGTTGTTGTTTTCCCATGTGTACCTGCTATCGCTATTGTAAAGCGGCTCGCACTGATGAGTCCCAATACCTGTGACCGCTTATATAGTTGATGACCTTTATCAACAAAATAATTTTTAATCCTTAACTCCTTAGGAACCGCGGGTGTATAAATAACAAGCGTCTCCTCATCTGCCTCCTCAAAAACCTGCGGAATAAGGACTATATCATCCTGATAGATGACAGATATCCCTTCCGCTTCCAATTGTTTGGTAAGTTCGGATTCGGTCTTGTCATATCCGGATACGACACATCCCAATTTATGAAAGTAACGCGCAAGCCCACTCATACCGATCCCGCCAACACCTATAAGGTAAACACTTTTAATATTATCTATATTCATACCTTTACTTCGCTATTTCAATAATCTGTTTTGCTATTACTTCGTCCGCATCCAACAGGGCCAGTTTTTTGATATTTGTACTCAATTCATCACGACTAGCATCATCTTTAACTAATTGTACAACAGACTTTATCAACTTATCTTTTGCATCGGCGTCGCGTACTAATACAGCTGCATTTTTATTCACTAATGCCAATGCATTTTTCGTCTGATGATCTTCCGCAACATTCGGTGAAGGCACCAAAATAACAGGCTTGCCAACTACACAAAGTTCAGAAATGGTACCTGCTCCGGCTCTTGCTATAATGCAATCCGCAGCGGCATACGCATAGTCCATACGCTGTAAAAACGCCATTAGCTTGATTGAAGCAGGCAGTTTATCTCCCAATTCGGCTTCTAACTTAGCGTGGTAATATGCGCCACATTGCCAAATAACCTGTATATCATTTGCTTGAAGAAAATCTAACCCCTCTTTCACGCATGCATTCAACGTCCCAGCTCCCAAACTTCCGCCAGTGACCAATACTGTCTTTTTAGTGGGCACAAGGCCAAATGCATGAAGTGCCTCTTCTCGTTTACCATCGATAGCGACAGCTGACCGTCTAATCGGGTTGCCGGTTAGCAAAATCTTTTCGGCAGGAAAAAATTGCTGCATACCTTCAAAAGCCACACATATCTTGGCGGCCTTCCGGCTTAGATTCTTGTTTGTCACTCCAGCATACGAGTTTTGCTCTTGCAGTAACGTTGGTATCCTCAAACGGTTCGCTACCATCAGCAGCGGTCCTGAAGCAAAACCACCAACACCCACCGCCACATCAGGATTAAATTTTTTAATGATGCGACGTGCCTGTCGCATACTTTTCCAAAGTTTAAATGGCAAACTAATATTCTTCCAGAGCTGCTGCCGATTGATCCCCACAATATCCAATCCCTCTATTTGATACCCAGCCGCTGGGACCTTCTCCATTTCCATCTTGCCGTTGGCACCGACGAATAAAATCTCGGTAGCAGGGTCTAGACGTAGCAATGCATTAGCTATTGCTATCGCAGGGAAAATGTGTCCCCCGGTACCGCCACCACTGATGATTACCTTTTTTGCCATACTACCGTTTATTATTAAGCGAGTGTACCGACCACCACCTTCTTAGGTTTAGGCGTCTCTTCAAGCTCTTGTTTTCCTTTTAATTCTTCAATATTTCTACTTACACTTAATATAATTCCTAATGCTACACTCGTGAATAGTATCGATGTTCCTCCCATACTCACTAACGGTAAGGGCACCCCCGTTACCGGACCTAGTCCTACAGCTACCGCCATATTGGCCAATGCCTGTATAGTCAAGCTAAATCCTAAGCCAGCGGCTAGAAAAGCGCCAAATGCACGCGGACTCATCGTCACAATACGAATACACCTATACATCAGCACAATATATAATACCAGCAAAATCACTCCCCCTATCGTACCATACTCCTCTATAATAATAGCGAAGATAAAATCAGAATAGGGGTGCGGTAATACATTACGTTGCATACTATTTCCCGGTCCTTTTCCAAACACACCGCCTGTAGCGATCGCAATTTTGGCATTATTTGCTTGAAAATTCTTATCATCTTGAAAGGACACTTTCTCTGTATGATGAACCTCTTCTGTCTTAAAATAGGACTTGATCCGACTATAATAAGTATGCCGTCTAGGTCCAAATGAAATGACCAACAAAAGCAAAAATCCCACCCCCATACTCACGACGGCAATCTGCTTAAAGCTAATCCTACCGATGAGTAACAACAGGATACTTACCCCAAAGAGCATCAATGCTGTCGAAAGATTCGCCAGTGCGATCAATACGAAAATAACACAGACAGATCCCATTATGGGCACAAATGACTTTTTGACATCTTTGATCTCCTCCTGTTTACGGGAGAGCATACGAGCCAAAAAGGTGATGAGTGCTAATTTTGCCAAATCGGAGGTCTGAAAGGTCTGATTGATAACCGGTATGGTCACCCAACGACTTGCATCATTCACCTTGCTCCCGAAGAGCAACGTATACAACAGCAATGGTATCGTGACGATCATCAACATTTTGGAGATACCGGCATAATACCTATAGTCGACTTTATGAGAAAGATACATTAAAATAAAACCTATGGCAATAATGGAAAAATGTTTCAACAGGTACATCTCCGTACCCTTACCTTCTTTATAGGCCAAAGTCCCGACAGAGCTGTACACAGCCAACAGCGACCATCCTGACAAGATGATCACTATTATCCAAATCCAGCGATCGCCTTTTGCTTTAGAAAATAGTTGTTCCATATTCCAATTTTGTTTTAATGTTGACACTTTCTACTACAAAGCCATTACTGCTTCTTTGAACTTGTCGCCACGTTCTTCATAATTTTTAAACCAGTCAAAACTTGCACATGCTGGAGACAATAACACCGTGTCACCTTTCTGTGCCAAATGCGAAGCAATCTCCACAGCATCCCGCATGGATGAGCTGTTGACGATCACATCTGTATCATCTTCAAAGGATTCGTGAATGCGCGTATTATCTTTTCCAATGCAGATGATAGCGCGTACTTTTGATTTGACCAAGTCACGCAACATTTCATAGTCATTACCTTTGTCCACTCCTCCCATAATCAATACGATCTGTGGAGAAAAACTTTCTAAGGCATACCATACAGAATTTACATTTGTTGCCTTGGAATCGTTGATATAATTGACCCCCCCAATACAAGCCACATGCTCCAATCGATGCGGAATATTTACATAAGAACTCATGCTTTCCTGCATTGAGCGATTCCTCAATTCCTGCACTTTTGCTACTAATCCTGCCGCCATGTTGTTATACACATTGTGCTTGCCCTGTAATGACAAATCTTCTGTATTCATAATAAATTGTTCTCCTTTTGGGGTATTGATTATAATATTTTTATGTTCATCCAAAAAAGCACCGTCCGCTACGATCTGCTCCTGTGTGATAGGGAGGGCAATAGCAGGAGTATGGTGTCTCTTTAGACCTTTAACTGTTTCTTCATCATCAAGACAGTATATAAAATAGTCTTGAGGAGTTTGATTGCGGATCATCCTAAATTTCGAATCCACATAATTCTCCATCTTGTGATCATATCGATCCAGATGATCCGGCGTGATGTTAAGAATGACAGCAACATCTGCACGGAAATGGAACATGTCATCCAGCATAAAGCTCGAAATCTCCAGTACATAAGCATCAAAATGCTCACGTGCTACCTGCAGCGCAAAGCTCTTTCCAATATTTCCGGCCAATCCGACATTGGCGCCCCCTTTTTGCAACATATAATAGGTAAGCATTGTCGTTGTCGACTTACCATTGGAGCCCGTAATGCAGTACAACTTGGCATCTGTGTATTGGGCAGCAAACTCAATCTCTGCTATCACGGAGATATTCTTATCCTTCAACGCGCTGATCAAGGGGGTGTTTTCGGGAATACCCGGACTTTTCACTACTAAATCAGCCTGTAGGATTTCTGCCTCACTATGCTGACCTGCTTCATATCTTATCCCTTCAGCTTCCAGTTGCAAACGATACTTTTCCGCAATTACCCCCTTATCTGATACCAATACCTCAAAGCCTCTGTCTTTCGCTAGGATAGCAGCACCTACACCGCTCTCACCCGCTCCAAGGACAATCAGCAATCCAGTCTGAGGATAATATGTATTTGAGATATTTCCCATCTTTATCTTACTTTAAGCGTAACAATAGTCAGAATAGCCAATATCACTCCCACAATCACGAACCGTGTCACAATCTTGGCCTCATGATAGCCTTTCTTTTGATAGTGATGATGCAGAGGTGACATCAGAAAAATACGTCTACCTTCACCATACTTTTTCTTCGTATACTTAAAGTAGCTTACCTGCATGATCACTGATAGATTCTCCAATAAAAAGACCCCACACAACACCGGTATCAACAGTTCTTTTCTGATTAATATGGCAAATGCTGCGATAATCCCACCAATAGTCAAACTACCGGTATCTCCCATAAATACCTGTGCCGGATACGCATTGTACCACAAGAATCCAGTACAGGCACCGATAAATGCTCCTGCGAAAATCACCAGCTCGCCCGAATTCGGGATATACATGATGTTCAGATAATCAGAGAAGATAACATTACCAGACACATACGCCAGAATAGCTAACGTAATACCGATAATGGTGGATGTACCCGCCGCGAGCCCGTCAATACCATCGGTGATATTAGCCCCGTTTGACACAGCTGCAACGATAACGACTACCATCACAAGGAAAACCACGAAAGTCATCATATCTCCCTTCAGTCCAAACATCGTCAGCACCTTAGCATAGTCAAACTCATTATTCTTATAAAAAGGGATGTTCGTCTTACTGGATTTCACATTCTCCGTGTAATACTTCTCGCCAGTCTGACTATTAATGGATACCTCGACAGGCTTGAGTGAGCTTGGATGGGTCACCTGCTGCCTAACGACAATCTCAGGATGAAAGTACATCGTCACAGCAATAAAAATCCCAAGACCTACCTGACCAATCACTTTGAATTTGCCCTGTAAACCTTCTTTATTCTTTTTAAATACTTTGATATAATCATCCAAAAAACCGATGGCCCCCATCCAAAGAGTAGTGACGATCATCAAGATGATGTATATATTATCCAACTTGGCAAACAATAAGGTAGGGATCAAGATACCTGCGATGATAATCAAACCTCCCATGGTTGGCGTACCTTGCTTTTTCTTCTCCCCTTCAAGCCCTAGATCACGAATAGTTTCGCCGACCTGCTTGTCATGCAACATTTTAATTAGGCGACTTCCGTATACTGTTGTAATTATTAGAGATACGATAACCGCCATCGCCGTACGGAAGGAGATATACTGAAATAACCCTGCCCCCGGAATGTGGACATGTTCATTTAGCCATGTAAATAAGTAATATAGCATCTCTTCTTTATTATTCGTTAAAGGTTTTTTCTAACTCTTCTTTATCATCAAAGTGGTTTTTTACACCATTTACATCCTGATATTTTTCATGCCCCTTACCCGCTACCAATACAATATCGCCCGGTTGAGCCAAGTGACAAGCTGCACGTATGGCTTCTCGTCTATCGGCTATTGAAAAAACATTTTTCTTTTTATCGGCAGGTACTCCCGCTTCCATATCCGTAATAATCTGCAATGGGTCCTCCGTTCTGGGATTATCCGAAGTAATGATGACTTTGTCGCTCATCTTGGCAGCAACCGCAGCCATCTCAGGTCGTTTCGTCTTATCCCGATCGCCTCCACAGCCCAATACAGTAATGATGTGCTGACCTTTCTGCCTAAGATTCTGAATAGTACTGAGTACATTCTCCACAGCGTCTGGGGTATGTGCATAATCCACTATACCGATAATTCCATTAGTAGCCTTTATGGTCTCAAATCGTCCTTCGGCACCCGAGATCTGACTTAGAGCCGTTAGCACTTTCATTGTCTCTTGCTCTAGAAGAATCGCTGTACCGTAGACAGCCATGAGATTGGAGGCATTAAATCCACCAACCAGTTTCACCCACACTTCGTGTCCCTCGATATTCAAGAGCATACCATCGAAATGGCTTTCTATAATTTTAGCTTTGAAATCTGCGTTACTTTTGAGACCATAAGTCTTTTTGTGCGCAAATGTATTCTGCAACATGACAGCACCGTTTTTTTCATCAGCATTGGTCAATGCAAATGCATAACGATCCAAATCATCAAAGAATTTTTTCTTCGCCTTGATATAGTTATCAAACGTGAGATGAAAATCCAGGTGATCATGTGTGATGTTACTGAAAATACCTCCTGCAAACCGGAGCCCAGCTATACGTTGCTGCACAACGGCATGAGAACTCACTTCCATAAAGCAGTAGTCACAGCCTTCATCTACCATTTCGCGCAAAAGCGCATTCAACGTGATGGGATCAGGCGTGGTGTGCGTTGCAGGTATTATACGTTCCCCGACTTGGTTTTGCACAGTAGACAACAACCCCACATGATATCCCAGTTTATCAAAAAGATTAAACAGCGAAGTAGCGATAGTTGTCTTGCCATTTGTCCCGGTCACCCCCACCAACTTTAAGTCTGCAGACGGATTGTCATAAAAATTACTCGCAGCAATGCCAAGTGCATAAGCTGTATCAGCAACCAATATATAAGTCACTTCATCCACCTTCTCTTCTGGGATTGCTTCCACCATCACTAATCGGCACCCCGATCCTATCGCCTTAGCCAAAAACAGATGACCATCTGTATGCACCCCCCTGATTGCTATAAAAAGACTGCCGGCAGTTGCTACACGCGAATCAAAACACAAAGTGGCTACCTCAACATCAAGCTGACCCACCACCTCCTGTACAGGAATAGCATGCAATATGTCTTTGAGTTTCTTCATTGTTTTTTCTTTAATTCAGCACTATAGCCACCTGTGTACCATATTTCAGCTTCGAACCAGGCACTAAAGATTGTTCAACGACTTTACCTTTTCCTGAGATATAAGCTTTAAAACCAGCATTCTCCATCGTATAAAGTGCATCCATCAATCCCATTCCCTTCACATCCGGCACTACACCCTCTTTTATCTGAACATCCGTAAAAGGAATTCCTCGCCTAGAGGTATCTACTACACCCTGAGCCACAGCATTCCAGTCAAAAGACTTAATACCTAACTCTTCATATACTTTCATAGATGCCTCCCTTGACCCTTTCAGGGTAAGCGGCATTTTTTCTCCCGCCGGGATCACTTTTTTCGAAGCAAATGTCCCATGCATGGATAGATCATTCGCAAACACCATGTCCGCCAGTTCCTTAAATACAGGCCCTGCGGTCGAAGCGCCGTAATATCCTTTTCTCGGATTACGGATCACAACAATAATGGAGTATTTCGGATTTTCGGCCGGAAAATACCCTGCAAACGAAGACTGATACTTGCGCTGCCTATAGCCTCTAGCACCGTCAGCGATCTGGGCTGTCCCTGTTTTCCCAGCTGAGGTATAGAGCGGATTCCGCAATGTCTTTCCAGTCCCTTGCTCCATCGTACTCTCCATCATTCCTCGAACCTCAGAGAGAGCATGATCAGAAGCGATCTTATCTTTGATGACCCGAGCATTAAATTTCTCAACAGTATTTCCCAAATGACGGATTTCCTTTACGAAAAGTGGTGCGACCATCTTTCCATCATTGGCCACTGCATTATACAGGGTCAATGTCTGTAGTGGAGTCATCAACAATTCATATCCGTATGCCATCTGTACCAATGACAATTTGCTCCAGGACTTTGCCTTAGGAGTCTTGATTACAGGATTTCCCTCTCCAGGGATCTGAAGCCCCAAAGGCTTGCCCAATCCCATGCCCAATAATTTGGATGTGAACCTTCCGGGATTATCCTTGTAGTGTGTATTCACCAATTTGGTGATCGCCACATTTGACGATTGTTCAAAGGCATATTTTGCAGACATGATGGACTTCCGAGGCGCATGCGAATCTTTAATTGTGTGACCTGGCACTTTATAAGTTCCATTCCCCACATCCACAGTCGTCGACGAGTCAATCTTGCCATCATCTATCAGAGCTAGATAAGACGCCAGTTTAAAAGTAGATCCAGGTTCAGCAGAAAGAGCAATAGCATAATTGAACTTTTCGCGAAATACTCCCTCTTCATCTCGGGTAAAATTAGCCACTGCCCTTACTTCACCCGTTTTCACCTCCATCAGTATCACACAGCCATAATCTGCATCTACAATCTGCAACTGCTTTTCTAAGGCGCGCTGCGCCATATCCTGCATATTAACATCTATTGTAGAGATGATATCTGAGCCATCAACCGGCGCGACCTCCATATCCCGATTCACAGGTACCCACACACCTCCAGCAATCCGCTGTACTATTCGTTTTCCACTACGGCCATCTATATAATGTCCGTAAGCACCTTCCAGTCCTACACGAACGGTATCTAATCCTTTTGTATTCTTATACCCAATAGTCCGCGCTGCAAGATTGGTAAAAGGAAGAATCCTCTTATTATGACGTTCGGCAATCAGCCCTCCAGAGTACTTGTCCTTTCCGACCTTAAATGACTTAAAAAGCGGAAAGCCTTTTACAATTTTCAGATCCTGATGACTCACCTCCCGCATGATCAACACATAGCGCTGCTTCTTACTTCTAGCTTGCTTAAGCTGCGTTAGGTATTGACGTGCAGATTTATCCTTAAAAAATGCAGCCAATTTATAGGCTAATGAATCGACCTTAGCATTGAAAATATCCGTTTCTTCTTCGGGAATGGCCATCGCGTCAAAACGCAAATCGTACTCCGGAATAGATGTGGCCAAAATACTGCCATCATTGGAATAAATATTTCCCCTTGCAGCCTCTACTTCCCGCTCCTGTATTGTCAAACTATCCGAAATCGCTCTCCACTTGCCGCCATCCACATATTGAAGATGGACCAGTTTTGCAAACACCATCAAAGCCCCCAACACCATTAGGCCGAATGCGAGATACACTCTTAGAAGTATGGATTTTCTAATATTCATGCCTATTTAACTTAATTTACCTTTTCTCTTCTTTGATCACTTCGATTTTAATTGGCGGCTCCTTGCGTTCTTTCAATCCCAAGGTATCTGCCCGCTTTGCAATTTCTGACTGAGTACTTCTTTTCATCAATTCGGCAGACAGCGACTTATAATCCCACCCCAACTCTTTCACATCCTTTCCTAATCGATCGATCTGCCTCACTGTACGCTCTGCGAGGTGTCTATTCGAAATATAGAGCAACGCCAAAAAAGCAATAAAGGCAACAAAAGGAAGGTTTTTCACCACCGCATACGTCGTAATCTTCTGTGGCGAAAAAATGGATTTTAAAAAATCCTTAGTCTCCTCCGCCTTCTCTTCTACCGTATCCTGTAGTTCTTCTTGAACCTCCTCACTTAACTCTTTCTGCTTTATTGTATTCCGCTTCATCCCCCCCTCCCTTTATACTGTATCTATTTTTTCGGCCACACGAAGTTTTGCACTTCTTGACCTGTTATTCATCACCAACTCCTCCTCAGACGCCGTGATAGCCTTACGTGTAATTACGCGAAATGGCTTAATTTCATTTCCAAAAAAGTCCTTCTCCACCTCTCCCTTGAACTTGCCTTTCGCCATAAAATTCTTAACTAAGCGATCCTCTAAGGAGTGATAAGACATTACCACAAGTCTTCCCTCCGACTTCAGCACCGCTATTGTCTGCATCAAAAACTCTTGCAATGCCGCAAGCTCTTGGTTGACCTCAATCCGAAGCGCCTGAAAAACCTGAGCATGATATTTATGCTCCTTCCCTTTCGGCACCAACTTCTTAATCTGCTCTTTCAACTCAGCGACCGTAGAGATATCACCATTAAGCCTCGCTGTCACTACTGTTTTAGCCAGCGACTTCGCGTTCATAATCTCACCATACATACCAAATATGCGATGCAGATCCTCTTCAGGATAGGTACTCAACACTTTCTTCGCATCTAGGTCCGAGACCTGATCCATCCGCATATCCAGCTCTGCATCAAATCGGATCGAAAAGCCACGGTCAGCAGCATCGAACTGATGAGAGGAAACACCCAAATCAGCCAAGATACCATCCACATGCTTCACACCATTCAACCGAAGGTTATTCTTTAGAAATCGAAAGTTCTGATGAATCAGCATAAAACGCTCATCATCGATCACATTCTTTAAAGCATCCGGATCCTGATCAAAAGCGTACAATCTTCCTTTAGGCCCAAGGTGTTTCAATATTTCACGGGAATGCCCCCCCCCTCCAAATGTCACATCCACATAGACGCCATCAGGCTTAATAGCGAGCGCATCCATACACTCCTTCAACATCACAGGCACATGGTAAACATCACTCATTCATCAATCCTCCAAAATCCATTCCGCCCATCACCTCTTCCGCCAAAGCAGCAAAATCATCACCTAAACCTCCATTCATCAATTCTTCATACCCTTCCTTCGACCAAACCTCGATTTTATTAAACTGGCATGCTAGCACTAATTCTGTATTAATATTAGCATACTCAAGCAAGCCCTTCGGCAGCAACACGCGCCCAGCAGAATCCAAAGTCAGCTCGGTCGCACCACGCGTAAATGCACGCACAAACATTCTGCTTTTTTCATTAAATTGATTAAGCTTCGCAAGCTTGGCTGTAATCACATTCCACTCTTCACGCGTATAAAAAACTAAATGCTTCTCAAATCCTCGGTTCACAACAAGCCCATCACGCTCAACATTCGGCATTTGCCGCTTGAGCGCTGCTGGCAACACCATTCTTCCTTTGGTGTCAAGCTTGCATTCAAATTCTCCGATCAGATGATTCATTTAGCTAACTATCCTATTCTAATTTGATGTAAAAGTATACACTTTCCCCCACTTTCCCCCACAATCTTCCACAAAAAAGTTTTCCACATCAACAAAACACCAAAAACAGGAGGAATGATCACATTCAAAAAATCGATAAATATCTACATAACACCACATTAAAACACTTTTTTAAACCCGATTAAATTTCAGTCTACGACAAAAAAAAGGTTAATTTTATTTACACAAAAAGTATTATAAGTAGGCAAAGAGGAGTATAAAAGGGGCTCTTTTTGTTTGTTTTTCTCAAAAAGTGGGGCAAAGTGTAGCAAGTCATATACTATGATCCCCCACCCCAACATTCTGGTATGCGACATCAAACATTTTCGATCATAATACGAAGCAATATTCTTTATTCTCCTCCAAAACAGATAATTTTGCAGGATAAATATTTTAGATAAAAATGCACAGAACACATACTTGCGGTGAGCTTAGGATTTCGGATTTAGGCAAATCGGTCACGTTAAGCGGTTGGGTACAAAAGTCCCGAGATTTAGGAGGAATGACTTTTATAGATGTGCGCGATCGATATGGCGTAACCCAGCTGACTTTTAATACCGATGATGATGAACAACTTCGCACCGGAGCACGTGAATTGGGGAGAGAATTTGTCATCAAAGTCAAGGGGCAAGTGATTGAAAGATCCAGCAAAAACCCAAAGATCCCTACTGGAGATATTGAAATTAAGGTCACCTCTCTTGAGGTACTGAATGCGTCTAAGTTACCTCCGTTTACCATAGAGGACGAGACGGATGGCGGTGAAGACTTGCGCATGAAATTCAGATACTTAGATTTACGACGTAACCCTGTTAGAGAAAACTTGATTTTGCGTCACAAGATGGCACAAGAAATCCGTAGATATCTAGATGAGCAAAACTTTTTGGAGGTAGAGACTCCTGTATTGATAAAATCCACACCCGAAGGCGCGCGTGATTTTGTAGTCCCCAGCCGAATGAATCCGGGAGAATTTTATGCATTACCACAATCACCGCAAACATTTAAGCAATTGTTAATGGTATCGGGCTTTGACCGCTACTTTCAGATTGTAAAATGCTTTCGTGACGAAGACCTTAGAGCAGATAGACAACCCGAATTTACACAGATCGATTGCGAAATGTCTTTTGTTGAACAAGAAGACATCTTGAATATGTTTGAGGGGCTGGCTAGCCACCTTTTGAAAACTATTAAAGGTGTAGACCTAGGCAGTGTACCTCGCATGACCTATGCGGACGCTATGCGCCTGTATGGATCAGACAAACCGGACATCCGATTCGGGATGCAATTCGTCGAACTCAACGATATTACTAAAGGAGTCGGCTTTCCTGTATTTGACCAGGCCGAACTTGTGGTGGGGATCAATGTAGAAGGAGCTGCACACTATACACGCAAGCAGCTCGACGCTTTGACCGACTACGTAAAACGTCCACAGGTAGGTGCATCAGGACTCGTATATGCGCGCTACAATGAAGACGGAACGCTAAAATCATCTGTTGACAAATTTTATTCAGAAGAACAACTCAAAAACTGGGCGTCCGCATTTAACGCCAAGCCTGGAGACCTCTTCCTGATTATGGCAGGTCCTAAAGACAAAGTCCGCAAACAGCTTAGTGACTTACGACTAGAGGTAGGTGGTCAACTGGGTCTCCGCGACAAAAATAAATTCGCGCCACTTTGGGTATTAGATTTTCCATTACTAGAATGGGACGAGGAGACAGGACGTTACCACGCTATGCATCACCCATTCACCTCTCCCAAACCGGAAGATATCGCGTTACTTGACTCCAATCCGGGTGAAGTCCGTGCAAATGCCTACGACTTTGTACTTAATGGAAGTGAAATCGGGGGTGGATCAATCCGTATACACGACAAAGAGTTGCAAGCTCTAATGTTCAAGCATTTAGGGTTTACACCAGAAGAAGCTCAAAAGCAATTCGGCTTTTTGATGGAAGCATTTACCTATGGTGCACCTCCACATGGTGGTTTGGCTTTCGGCTTCGATCGTATGGCTTCTATTTTTGCAGGCCTGGATACTATCCGGGATGTGATAGCATTCCCGAAGAATAACTCTGGAAGGGATGTAATGATTGACGCACCTGCAACAATAGACCAAGCACAATTGACAGAATTAAACTTGATCGTAGATAAGAAGAAAGACCTGTAAGCTCCTTTAGACTTCATAGCGACAGCGCCATCTTAAGGTTGATGTTGAACCTTAAGAACATATCACTTAAAGCAAAAAACGAACAAATAATTAGCCTGTGTAAAGGCAATTTTTTCTAAGTTTAACGTTATCTTTATAAAGTTGGTAATTAACTGCCAACTTTTTTACTTTTGTAACTACACTAAAAAATTGAAATAAATCCATGTCCCAAACGGTTGCCGAAAAATTTATTAAGGAAAGTTCGTCTAAATCTTTTGATCAAAGACATCGAGATATTATCAATGCGAATATTGACAAGTACAATATTGCATTTGAAAAAGGTAAGGGTAAATTCTTCAATCTTGATAATTCGAAGACAAAAGCCAATCTGATCAAATGGAAGGTCATGGAAAATCTGGATAGACTGCTTCCTGAATTTGAAGCTAATTTCACGGCTCGTGGAGGCAAAGTCATCTGGGCCAACGATGCTCAGGAGGCAAGGGAAGAGATTTGGAAAATCATGCAAGCACATGATGCGACACAGGTCATCAAGTCCAAGTCGATGGCCACAGAAGAAATTGAGCTTAATCATTTTTTAGAACAAAAGGGAATCGAGCCTACAGAGAGTGATCTAGGAGAGTTCATCATACAGCTGTTGGGTCAAAAGCCGTATCACATCGTGACACCAGCTATGCACCTCAGTCTGGAAGATATTGCCAAACTTTTTAATGAGAAATTCGGAATGCCCTTAGATGCTTCAGCCGAACAGCTGACCATGAAGGCCCGTGAATTACTTCGCGAGAAATATACAACAGCGGATGTAGGAATATCGGGCGCCAATTTTCTTGTAGCGGATATTGGTGGGATCGCAATCACGGAGAACGAAGGCAATGCAAGATTAACCACAAGCTTTCCGAAAGTACACATCGCATTAGTGGGTGTCGAAAAAATGATCCCTAGTATGGGGGATCTCGATCTATTCTGGCCACTGCTAGCCTCCCATGGGACAGGTCAGAATCTGACAGTATACAATACAATTTTGAACGGCCCTCGGCAGCCAAACGACACGGATGGCCCCGAACATATGTATGTGATCCTGCTCGATAATGGACGGACAAACTTATTGGCAGAAAAGGAACAGCGGCAGGGACTCTATTGTATACGATGCGGAGCATGTCTCAATGTATGCCCCATCTATCAAAATATTGGAGGACACACCTACGACACTACCTATTCTGGCCCTATTGGTTCCCTGATCTCTCCACACCTACAGGGTCTTAAAGAATTTAAGCATCTAAGCTATGCCTCCAGTCTTTGTGGTAAATGTACAGAAGTATGCCCTGTAGGTATTGATATCCAAAAGATGCTGCTCCTCAATAGGCGTGATGCAGTGCAGGAAAATCTTGCACCAGCCATGGAAAAGAGAGCATGGAAAGGGTTCACCTACTTTATTCGTAAGCGGAAACTTATTGATATGTTTGGTGGAAAATTCAAAAACTTCATCCTTCGCAATTTTTTTAAGAAAGCATGGGGCAGCAAACGGGATCTCCCTAAACTTGCAGACAAATCATTTGCTCAACAATGGAAGGACCATCAAAAAGAAGTCAATAGGTGAAAGCGAAAAACCTTCCAAAGCCAAACGCATTCAACAGTTCTATTCATAGACAGACCGATCAAACAAGGCACAATGTATAATCGACTTACAATATTAAGTCGATTGTCAATTACCACTGATAATCTATGATCTTTGCTTGTCAAAACACCTTCTGCAAGCAAAGATCGTAACCCACACTTCATTTCATACTACTATAAAAAAATAAATACCAAATAGACACTTAGTCATGTTTACTAGCAGCAATATAATTAACCATCTTACCAATTGTTGACAAATGACCCTCGTCATGTGGCAACACCATGTTAAACTCCTTTTCGAGAGCCTTAACAAACGCCCTCCAAGTTAATTCATCAAATCCCATGTCCATAATAAACTTAGCATCATCTGAATCAAATTCAGATGAGTATAAATTCATTTTCTTTAGCACATTAATAACTCGCTGACGAACACTTGCCTGCACATTAACACCACTCATAGGCTCTTCAAAGCTTAAAGCCTTAACAGTCTCCCCTTCAAACACAAAAGTGAAGAATAGAGATAAAATAATAAAATTAAATCTAACCATAAATCAACATCATTTAAATATATAAATCAGATAAATATAGATATTTTAAATTAAAAATTACTTAAAAATATACATTTACGATACATATATTTCATTAAACAACATCAAAAATACGCTCTCAAGCCAAACCCCATTTTAAACGTTTTCTGGATCGTACTGACTTCTTTATTTTGAAAATGGCTGATTAGATACAATTCATTCGCATTATACTCCACATAGAGCCCTATCTTATCTAGAGGAAGTGATGCTTTTATATTTTTGGGTATTAATATCAGCTCATGACTGATCGAAATATGAGGACGGATTGCTGTTGACCACCAATAATATCCTTTAGGATAGTTGTTATCATCCCATTTGGAGTCGAAATGACGTCCTCCGTGATAGCTGATAAAAAAACCAGGGTTCAATGGATGAAGTATTCCCCAATCCCAAAGTCTGATGGCAAAGGGGCGCCAAGCAATCTTTGCCGTAAAGATATTAAGCGGTCCCCCTTTCGACTTCGGCACATGACCATACAGTAAATCCAGGGTTGTCTTTCCTTTTTTATTGAGATCGTACCCCACACCTGCGCTGATATAGCCGATGCTCCCAGCATGTTGCAAGACTGCACTCTTTGGCAACCACCACTTCCTTCCCGACTCCGCAATACTATCGATCACGATATCTTGGGCTGATACGTGAAGAGATATTAAGCAGCTCACCATCACCCACAGGCTAATACGCCACATTCTCATATCGGACTAATTTATCATGAATCACCTCCACGTACAAAAATTCACTATTGATCACCGCATTCGAAATAATAAATGGAACAGCTCCATTTTGAGGATAAGAAATAGAATGAGAATTGACATGGGAATGGAAATTAGCTAAATACTTGGGATGGTCGACAATCATACTTTCATAGGCTTGTCGCATGTCCTGATCAAAGTCATCAGAAACGGGCGGAACATGAGATATTCCGATTATTCCGGCTATATCTGCCCCTCCTGCTAATTCCTGCGTAAGCCAAGGTAAATCTGGCGCTGTTTTATCAAAATGATATTCTCGGCTATTTGTATCGTGACAGACAAATTTTACGTCTTTATATATGAAACTAAAATTGCGCGCGCCAAACATTCGTTCAAAAACAGCCTGTCCATTAGCCACCAGATCATGATTTCCTATAATACTGATATAAGGAACCTTAAGTCCATCATACACTTCTGCCATAATCTTCATCTCCTGAAGCAAACCAAAATCAGAGATATCTCCATTCAGAAATACAAAATCAAGCTTCTCGTATCGATTCACCACTTTCACCAATCGCGCTGCCTGATCATAAGCACGCTGTGTATCACCTGTCAATACAAAGCGAATGGTGTCATCGGTAGTATCTTGAAGCTCATATAGCCTACTTAGATTCTTCGCATTTAAGTCTCTGGGACTATATTTATCAAAAATTTGGTTGGGACTATACTCTAATCGCCCACAACCATAAAAAACCAAAAAGGTCAAAAAGACAACACTAAAATAAACGGCTCTAAACATAACAAAACGACACATTACACGAAATATCAAATATACTGACCAAATAAATACAAAAAGTCAGTCAATTGTTATTTTCCATCTTGCACCATGCACGAAAAGGGCGGATACATGCATTGGCTAGTGTGGAGAGGCTTGGTTTTCTACTTGTGATATCTCAAAATCTACCGTATCTAGAGATTGATTGTAATAAAAATTTCCATAAGCAAGAAAAATAAATTATTTTGAGCTCCGAAGATGAACCGCAGAGGCACACACACACTTTCTGAATCAAATGAACAGTTACTCTTAAAAAGTTACCGTGAAACGGGAGATTTATCCTACCTGGGACAACTTTATGGGGATCATTCGGAGATGGTGTACTACGTATGTCTACGGTACTTCCAAGATAGCGAACGGAGTAAAGATGCTGTGATGGATATTTTTGAAGAATTGATTACAAAAGTAAACAAACAGGAAATTCAGTCTTTTGCGAAGTGGCTCTATGTACTCTCCCGCAATCATTGCCTCATGATCTTAAGGTCGTCAAAAATGCAGCGAAATATTTCTATAGATGAATTTGTGGAATTTCCGTTGAATATGCATCAGGATGATAATGTGGAAAATAAAGAACAGAAGCTGACAGCATTGGAACAATGTTTGGACAAACTTCCAGAGAAGCAGAAAAAGAGTATTGACCTGTTTTTTCTGAATGAAAAATGCTATTACGAAGTAGCAGATATTACGGGGTATAGCCTTAAAGAAGTGAAGAGCTATATCCAAAATGGGAAACGAAACTTGAAAAATTGTATGGAGGCGACCCATGAACATGAATAAAGCAGATTTCGATTTAATCCGGCGTTACCACAGAGGAGAACTCAGCCCACGTGAAATGTACGAGCTAGAATATAGAGCGGAACATGATCCTATGCTCATGGATATCCTGCTAGGTATGGAGCACGAGCATTTAATGGGCACTGAAGCATCTTTTCCTGACATTCAAAAACGTATATCCCAGCGCATTCATCCCAAAAATAAAACGTCGTTTCTTAATTGGAAAGCCTGGACTATTGCGGCTACCGTCGTACTCTGCTTAAGCATAGGAGGTTACTTTCTCTTCTCCCCCGTTGTTCAGGAGCAGCTAAATACTCACGATTCATTAGCAGATAAGACCTTATCTAAACCATCAGCTCCTGAGTCCACGAAGTCGATGGACAGTTACCTAAATCACATACAGAGTGACTCGACCTCTCTACTTGCAGATGCAACAACAAATTATCCCAAAATTCAGGAAGGTATCCGTAGAAACTCCAGATCCCCCAAAGAGATTGACTCCGAGAAAACAAGATCGCTTCCTTCTCCAAGTACATTGCGTGGTCCCCGAAAAATCAACTCCTTAGACTCTAGCATGTACCTGCGCGGACGAAGCAATAATAGATTAGCGAACAAATCGGTCACTAATGAAACCGTTCAAAGTGATCTGCTTTCAGATATCACGACCAACAATACTGCACTGAACCCGTCCATGAAACTTATTACGGGAAAAGTTGTGGACAATAGTACCAGAGAGCCCCTGATGGGTGCTACCCTCAAAGTTAAAAACTCAAAGGACGCTGCAGTAACGGATTCAACTGGAGACTTCAGACTTGCATCCAGCACCTCCAATCCACTAGTAGAAGTACGTGCAATGGGCTATCAGACCCAACATGTCCCTACTAATATTCTGGCAAATGGGAGAGTGAAGCTAAAACCTGAGAACATCATCATAAGAGGGAGCAGCCCTACACATAATAATCCCCTGAGAAAGGAGATTAAATTTGGGAAAGCGCAACCAATTATGGGCTGGAGTGCATACAACGACTATGTTGAAGAAGCGACTAAACAATTAGTTTATAAGGCCTCAGGAGCCGTCACCTTGTCATTTAAAATTGATGAAGTCGGCACACCTATCAATATTAAGGTAAAGAGCAGTGACAACTCTACTTTAGATCAAAGGGCTGTAGAAATCATAAAAAATGGTCCCAAGTGGAAAGCCACCATGAACAATCCAAGTGAAATTATACTATTCACCGTAGACTTTCAATCCTACTAACCCGTCGTCATCACTCGCTATCGATACAGTATTCCCAGCGGACCTTCACACCTACAGCATGATGATCGGATAGTGAAAGTCCAGCATTATCTGTAAAAAGTTCACGCTCTACACTATATTTCTCCGGCAAAAAATAAATTTGCGAACTGTTGCGAACCATCACTTTGTCTATCGTCTCGCAATTATCGTGCACACTCAGCATACGGTCAGCTCTAAAACCGGATTTCACTTTCGGCATATGCCCTTGGTTTTGAAGGTATACCCAACTGTCCAGTACGCCTGTCTGAGCGACAAAATCTCGGATATTATCTCGTTCAAAACAGTAATGAGCATTAAAATCTCCCATTAATATAATCGCCTTTCCCTTGGAATGTAGGTTGATGAACTCAACTAGTTGATCCATATTTTTGCATCTTGCTGCTGCTGCTTCTTTAGAATCCTGTGCATTAGCATGTACATTGTAAAGGTCTACCCACACATTCTTCGCCAATTGAAGCTTAGCATATGTAAATCCTTTAGGTGTAAGGCAGTCGGCCCCGGTACAATCACGCCACTTAACACGTTCGAGATCAGTTATTGGAAATTTAGATAAGGTATTCAATCCATCGCTAAAAGGAACTTTCCCCATAGTTTCTGTCCGGAACGGATGATCATTCCCACCAGTATACAGCTCATCATTGTAATTGAAATCTTCCTGAACATTGACAATATCAAAACCATTCAGCTTCTCCCCTATTGCTTTGATACTCCTGGCTCGCGGGGTCTTTGCACTGGAGATCGGCTCGGGCAACCCTGCTATATTATAGGTCAAAAGGGAGATCGTACCCTCATGTGCTTCTGGAAGTGAAGGATAAGGCATCGGTGATAGAGATGAAGAATGTTTACTGAACGTCTCCGGCCGAATAGAATTTGCAAGATTCCATGCAATGAAGGTTACAGAAAGGGGAATGAGTACAATGATCCACCTTCTTTTAGGCAATTTGGGATATTGAAGATACATAAGCTGTCCTCTTTTTTTTATAAAATTAGACAGCTTATATAACCTATACCCTAATTTTAAATTAAGATTTTAATTATCAAAAGCTTACAGTATGGCATTACAGCTGCATGTGCTACATTCTCTTCACATTATCCTTACACATTCTTAAGAAAAATCCAACACACTGATCATATTGACTTAATAATAGGGCCATATATGATGTGTATCATTGGTAAACACTAAATAATTATCGCATGATAAAGGTTGCCTTTTTTGCCGAAATGATGATTGAAGATTTTGACGGAGCCTCACGTACCATGTTTCAATTGATCAACAGGATTGACAGAGAAAAATTTGAGTTCTTTTTTATTTATGGTACTGGGCCTATACAGATCGGACAATTTCATTCATTACGAATCCCATCGTTTCATATCCCCTTCAATCGCAACTACACGCTGGCTGTACCAGCTATTGCCCAAAAAAACATTCGGAAGCAGCTCAACAAATTCCAACCAGATGTCATTCACATTGCCACCCCTTCAATGTTAGGCAACTATGCTCTTCAATATGCAAAAAAACACGAGATTCCTACCATAAGCATCTATCACACACATTTCATCAGTTATATTGATTACTACCTCAAGAAAACTCCCTTTCTCATCAATCCGACAAAGAAGCAGTTTATTAAGCAGACCGTCCGCTTTTACAACAAATGCTCAAAAGTATATATTCCCTCTAAAACAATCCAAAAAGAGTTAACCAGTATTGGGATTCACCCTGAAAGGCTTACACTCTGGCAAAGAGGGATTGATACCAAGCTGTTTTCCCCTCAAAAGAAAGACATCAGATACATCCGTAAGATCACACAAAACAAAAAACCCAACATCCTGTTTGTAAGCCGGCTAGAATGGGAGAAAAATCTCACAACGCTCATTGATATTTACCAACGTTGCGGCGTATTAGCCATGGACTGCAACTTCATCGTAGTAGGCGATGGTACAGCCAAAACCGCATGTATGGATCAGATGCCTGAAGCGCACTTTTTAGGTAAGCGCTCTCACAAGGAGCTTGCCAAAATATATGCTTCGGCGACTGTATTTCTTTTTCCTTCTATCACAGAGACCTACGGAAACGTGGTTATCGAGGCTATGGCCTCGGGATTGCCATGCATCACCGCAGATCAAGGAGGTAGCTCGGATTTCATCCAAGACGCAATCAATGGCTTCAAGTGTGAGGCTCAAAATGCAGACGAATACGTAGTCCGTATACAGCAACTCATCAACGACAAAGGACTGCGAAAACAGATCAAAAAATCGGCACTGGAATATAGTAAACAATACAACTGGCAACATCTAGCGAACACCTATTTTGACGATCTTGTAGAGAGTGCAGGAATACCAAGATCTAGCGGAAAAGAATACCAATCAGCCTAGACATGATGAAAATCTTAAAGTTAATCACCTTCATTACTGTCGGTATTTTTATTATCGTTTTCATCTACAGGACCGATTTTGAAGCCATGCAGCGATCAATGGTAGAGTTTGGTTCCTACTTTCTATTTTTGATTCCGCTCACTGCACTTGCCTACTTGATGGGCACCTGGGGCTGGAGATATTGTCTGCCACCGAACTCCCGAAACATCTCCTTGCACAAATTATTCATGGTCAGGCAGGTCGGTGAGACGATCAGCTTGTTCAACCCTTCCAATGTCATTGCGGGGGATCTATTCAAAATCAACATGCTGAAATCTACTGCCCTGAGCCAAGACGACATCTCTCGATCGGTATTTCTCTCCCGTATCATCGCTATCATGTCCCAACTGCTCTTATTAGCTGCTATTTTGATATGGTTCGGCATACACATCACAGCTCCAAATACAAACAATACATCGGCTTATATTTGTCTATTTATAGCCACTGTACTGCTCTTTCTTATCTTCAGTTTTTTCGTCGTCATCACCCGTTTCTCCAGATCGACAGTCTCCGCCACAAAGACAAGCTTTACCTCTAGACTCCGCTCGCGTCTCTTCAGTGCCCTTCAACAGACTTCCTTGTTTTACAAAGAAAATAAAAGTTCATTTTGGTATTCATTTCTGTGCTTTACCCTACATTGGTTTATCGGGTCGCTTGAGTTTTACTTAATTATTCGTCTACTGGGTATCCACATCACTGTATTTCACGGGCTATTTATCGATATGGGGACTGTACTCATCAAAAGTCTAGGCGCCTTCGTCCCAGGGCAGATCGGAATTGAAGAGTTTGGAAATAAAATCATGTTGACAGGACTAGGCATCACATCCGTATCCATCTGGATCAATGCCAGCATACTACGTCGTGCACGACAATTGGTTTGGATTGCCATTTCAGGAATATATTACATCAAACTCAACAAAATCTATGGAAATCCTGTTCGTCAGTCATAAGTATCCACCTAGTACCGGAGGCATGCAAAAGCAGAGCTACGAGCTGATCACCGGGATGAAAGCACATTGTAAAGTCCATTACATCGTGTATGAAGGACAAGAATCCATCATAAAATTCTTCTTTCTGTTAGAACGGAGGATCAGATCCTTATGCAGGCAACATCCGAATATCACAGCCATCCACTACAATGATGGCCTAATGGCCGCGTTCTGCCTCTTGCACACCAAGTATAATCATCTTCGGAAGGTTGTAACCTTACATGGCTTAGATGTAGTGTTTCCAAACCCTGTCTTTCAAAGACATGTACTTCCAAAATTCAATAGATATGATTTATTGATTGCCGTTAGCGAGGCTACAGCTACTGCAGCTGCAAACAGAGGGCTGGAAAAATCGAAAATAATGGTCATTCCCAATGGTGTAAGTACCACTCCTGCTCCCTTGGCATCCGACACACAGATCCAGCAACTCTACCGTGATCTCGGCATCCAACCTGAATGCAATTATCTGGTTGCACTGGGGCGTCCTGTAAAACGAAAAGGATTTTCTTGGTTTATCAAACACGTAGTCCCACATTTAGATCCCGCTATCAAATTAATTATAGTTGGTCCATTCCGAAAAGAAAAACGTAAGATAGATCACTTTCTCAATCTACTACCTTCCAAAGTCAAGGAACAGCTCATGCTATTCTTCGGCTACCCCTCAGATGAAGGAGATATCAGAGCGTTACTCCAACATGAACATGTGGCCCATAGCGTTCGTCACCTGGGTAAGCTACCCCTAGAACAATTGCAGATGCTGCTATCGCGTTCATTAGCCTTTATCATGCCCAATATTCCAGTAGAAGGTGATATGGAAGGCTTCGGGCTAGTATGCCTAGAAGCCAACCAATGTGCTACCGTAGTCCTAGCCTCGGCTATAGACGGTATTCCAGATGCCATTCAACATCACAAGAATGGCATCCTTCTACCTCCGCAAGCCCCAGCAATCTGGAGCCAACAGATCCATACACTATATCACGATCCAGCAGAACGCAAATCGCTTATCGACAAATTTCAAACATTCACCACAGCTACCTACGGATGGGACAAGATGGTCCTCAACTATTTCAAAGCCTTTGCACAGCTTCTGCATTCACCTTCCGGCAATGTGTAGACAGTATAACCCGTAAAACAGATCCTATCACTGAATAGTATTCAAGCGAATAGGCAATGAATAAGACACCCGTACAGAACGTCCGTTTTGGATCCCGGGTGTCCATTTGCGTGCTTTCTCCAATAATTTAATTGCGGCCTGGCCAGTACCGTAGTCCAGGTCACGCGTGATCTTAATAGCGGTAAGTGCACCATCTTTCTCAATAACAAAAGACACCATCACCACTCCCTGTACGCCCTGTTCCAATGCGCTCGATGGGTATTGGTAATTGTCTCCTACCCATTTCATGAATGCTTTAATTCCTCCTACCGGCTCAGGCATTATTTCCAAACTTTCCATCGTATGGATCTGATTATCGCCTCCGGTTTTCCTGCCCACTTTTTCACCAGTAAGCTCACCATCCCGCTTCTTGCTTCCAAACTCTCCCTTCGCTACAGTGGTTCCACCAGGCATTGATTTCAATGTCATTCGGGAAGGCATTTTTTTATTGTCCTTAAAGTCGTCTTGAGAAGCCACATCTTCAATGGCTTTTCGCGCATCCACTACGGTAGGTTCCGGAAGACGAACCAAATCCAGGTCTGGCCGATCCTGCGCAATTTGTTGAGGTTTATTCTCTGCTGGGAGCGGTTCTTCTATTTTTTCCTCTGGAATCTTTTCAATCAACTCATCCATAGTCACCTCAGTGATCTGCTGGGGCTGTACGATATACGCAGCCTTGGGCATGCGGTCATAGGCAAATTTGCCTACGCTCAATGCCAATACTACTGCCGTGACAATCGCAAGTCCGTAATTTGTTGCCCTATTGGACAATTGACGAAGCTCAAAAGCACCATAGATTTGATTTCTATTTTGGAAAATAACCTCTAGCCATTCTCTTCTGTAAATGTTTAATTTCGAACCGAACATAAGCTTTGAATTTAAATTGTGAAACCTTTTCTTCTGTGATGTAAAACACAAAGCATTTCCATAAAATTAATTTATTAAGCTATGGCCAGTTATTATTGCAGTTCTTTCAATAAAAAACACTAGTTTTAAAAAAAATAAAACGACTATTTCTCGTCATAAGCTATGATGATTTACAGTTGCTATTTCGAAACTAAGTGTATCATAAACGGATGAAATATTTCGCGACTCTATTGATTTTGCTTGGCCTATTTTCCTGCCAACAACAATCCAAAAAAACAGAACGCCAACCATCTCCAACGGACAGCACCGTCCATCACACCAAAGATGCTACGGCGTTAATAACGTTTGGATTTCTCAATTCAACAGGTAACCAAGTACTCACTCTCGAGCAGGACTCACTAGACTCCCCACAAGAGTACAACGTTCTTATCCATGCTGATGGCAGTAAACAGGACATCAGCTATCTACATCCCCAACAGGCAAACGAACAGGACAATGGCAGACAAACAGCTGAAAACTTTAAAAATAGCAAGGGATACCTATACCAAGTTAACCCCTCTGTAGCTCAAACTGAAGTTGTAGCCGTCACGCTGGTCAATAGTACATTTCTAAAAGATCATACGCCCCTACCCATCAAACCGCCTCATTCGCACAACGATATTCCGGACTACATCCAACAACTTTCAAAAGAAAAGGGTCGAGAAATAAAAAGACATAAAAATCTTGCGCAGATCGGCAATCAGGGGACCATTAGCTTGGTCGAATTTGAAGTCAAAGACAGTACAGCGCTAGCAATGTTGATCTATCAGTCGCCAGAAAAAATCGTCACACAAGAGTTTGCCGCCAAATATGACGAAACTAGTACTTGGAGAGTAGATGATGGTGGTGAATTTGGTATGGATTATTTCTATGTCCTAAATGCCTTCTCTAATCGCGGAAATGTAGCCCTTGTCACTGCAGATTTTGGAGCAGAGGGTTATGCTGTACAGTATCTAATGGAGAAAGACGGCAAGTTTATACTAGAAAATGAGGCGTACGGCTATTCCGCGCCACTCTAAAGAAACTAGGTATAAATCAAGAGCTACTTAGAGATGCATGCGGGCCAATGGCGACACATCTTGGCCCACAAAATCCTGTTGCAGATATTTATGGTATCCAGCTATCGCAATCATCGCGGCATTATCCGTACAATATTCAAACTTGGGGATATAGACCTTCCAGCCATAGCGGCTACCCATATCTATCAATGATCGTCGTAAGCCCGAATTAGCGGACACACCACCTGCGATAGCAATACTTTTGACACCGGTCTGCTTTGCAGCCTTCTTGACCTTATTCAGTAAGATGGATACAATTCTCTCCTGCACAGATGCACACACATCCTTGAGATGCTCTTGCAGAAAATTGGGATTTTCTTTTTCCTGTCTTTGCACCAGATAAAGGATGGCAGTTTTCAATCCTGAAAAACTAAAATTCAAATCCGGAATCTGAGGCTCGGGCAATGTAAAAGCCATAGGATTACCCTCTTGCGCATATTTATCAACCAAGGGTCCTCCCGGGTACGGAAGATTGAGAATCTTAGCCGTCTTGTCGAAAGCTTCTCCTGCTGCATCATCCAGTGTCTCACCTAACAATTCCATTTCAAAATAATCCTTCACCAATACAATTTGTGTATGTCCACCCGAAACAGTCAAGCATAGAAAAGGAAAGCTGGGTTTGGGATCCTCAATAAAATGGGCTAAAATATGCGCTTGCATATGATTGACATCAATTAAAGGAATATTCCGAGCCAGCGCAAAAGATTTAGCAAATGAAGTACCCACCAATAGTGCACCCAATAATCCAGGTCCACGGGTAAAAGCTACTGCATCTATCTCATTTTTGTGTACTTTTGCATCACGTATTGCTTGGTCTACAGTCGGAATGATATTCTGTTGATGTGCTCGAGAGGCAAGCTCCGGGACCACTCCACCATATTTTGCGTGAACAGCTTGACTGGCAATAATATTTGATTTAATTTCACCGTCTATACATATGGACGCAGATGTTTCGTCACAAGAGGATTCAATACCCAAGATAATGGCCATGTTAAAAAGGAGTAACTTTTAAATAGATTACAAAGTTATCAAAAAAATAATTAAAATAACGCTCATTACATTAACAAGCATCACTGCATTGTTAGCGATTTTGGTATTCTCCTTACAGTACAAGCCTATCCAGACCTACTTTGCAAAAAAAGCAGCCGACTATTTGTCCAAAGAGCTCCACGCGGACATTTCAATTGAATCCCTGTATTTCAAGCCATTTTCGTCGCTGGTTCTTCAAAATCTAAAAATTGACGATAAGAATGGTAATCCTCTTTTCTTTTCTGAAAAAATGGAAGCAGATATCGATTTGAGCCAATGGAGACAGGACAAGATTATTATAGATAAGCTCTATTCTAAAAATACAGCTGTCGACTTTCAGATTTTCAAAGACAGCACCAATTTCACATTTCTGATCGATTACTTTGCACCTAAGACAAAAGACAAAAGAACAAGCTCGTCACGAAAGTTAGCCTTCATTCTAAAGCAAATCGTGATTGAGAACAATCATTTAAAAATCGTTAATAACACAAAAAAACACTACAAATACGGTGTAGACTATGGAAATCTGAACATCAAAAATATCTCAGGCTCAATAGACCGCATTAAAATAGATAGTTCTCAATCCATCTCTGCAAATATTTCAAGGCTTACCTTTTCGGAAAAATCTGGATTGGAACTCAAGGAGTTATCTACCGAAGCATTTTACAGCAGTAAGAAAATGGAGTTTTCAAAGTTGAAGCTCGTTACTAATCGCTCACGGGTCACCGATTATCTAAAATTCGAATATGACAGTCTTGCTGATTTTACAGATTTTATGCAAAAAGTCAACGTTAAAGCCACACTCAAAAATGCATTCGTCTCTTCTCGCGACATCGAGTACTTTGCTACCGACATGAAATTCGTGAAATTTGACGTATTAATCCCTCAAGCTCACCTTTCTGGCACAGTCGCGAATGCCTCTGCAAAAAATACGACCTTACGAATGGGCCGAGACACCGAACTTGAAGGTGATTTCAGAATTAGCGGATTACCAACTATAGCTAAAACGGTATTTGACATCAATCTCAAAAAACTAAAAAGTAACGCACAGGATCTAGAAGAATTTATCCCCAAACTAGGGAATATGAAATCCTTTAAACTCCCGGGAATCGTACATCAACTGAAAAGCATACACTATAGCGGACTATTTAAAGGCTTTTACAACGACTTCCGAGCTACTGGACAGCTACAGACTGCTCTTGGAGATATACAGACTGAAACGGACATCAATTTGAAAAATGGGGTGAGCTACAAGGGGCAGGTGCATGCTAAACAGTTTGCAATTCAGGAAATCGCAAAAGTAAAGAATTTAGGGAGGACAGGACTCTCGCTTAATTTTGATGGCACAGGTACCGATTTCAAAAGCCTTGACCTAAATGTTAAGGGGCAATTAAATGCATTACAGTTCAAGGGATACCAGTACAATAAGCTAGAAATCGATGGAAGCATAAAAGATCGTTTTCTACATGTATCAGGATCACTAGACGATCCCAATGCGACACTTGACTTTCATTCCGATATAGATTGGAAAAAGAGCACGCCTACTTACCTTTTGGAAGCCGACATTGAAAACACCAATCTCTATGCACTAAACTTATTCCAAAAAGACACTGTAATCATTCAAAAGACCACATTATCGACCAATATACAGGGCGATAATATCAATAATATCATTGGCGACCTTGCAGCAAAAGACATCCATTTCACCACATCCAAAGGAACATTTAATATTGGTTTTTTAGACTTTAACGCCGAAGGTGATGAAGCTGACCGGAATTTGGTACTCAACTCTGATGTCCTGGAGGTAAATTTAAAAGGCCAAATTGACCTGACTACGATTGTGCCCTATTTCAAGTCATTAGCTATGCGGTATGCGCCGGCAATCGGAATAGAGACAAAGCCGTTCAACAAGCAAGATTTTGACCTCTTCCTGAACATCAAATCCTTTGATCCTATCGCTTCATTTTTAGATCCCAATCTGACATTAGAGGACGGAGCGACCTTAAATGCCAATTTTTCTTCTGAAAAATATTCAGCACAATTCCAAGCCTACAGTCCTATCATTAGATACAATGGAATCAAGTTGACCAACCTGATTATCGAAGAAAACGCCAATCAAGAATCATTGGCTATCATGGTTGCAGCTGACAAACTCAATCTATCAGACAGCCTCTATATCGACAATATTAACCTGACCACTATTCTCTCCCAGGATAGCCTGCATTTTAACGTCAAGCTATCCGAGCAAGCACGACCAAATTTTTTGGACTTAAATGGCAATATTCTATTTGCACATAATAAGCCTGCTTACATCCATTTTTTCCCTTCCACGTTACAGATCAATAGAGAAGAATGGAATATTAATCAAGATGCACTAGCGCGAATATCAAAAGGAAAACTCTATTTTGACAACCTCAAGTTTAGCCAGGGCGAACAAGAGGTCATGGTCGACGGCGTAATGTCGGATCAAGATGATCAGATAAAATTTGCATTTAACAATTTTGGACTTTCATCGTTAGATGGTTTTACCAAACCTTTGGGTATCCGGATGCAAGGAAAAGTAAATGGAAATATCCAACTCAATTCCTTGTTCAGGAAACCTTATCTTAATGCAGATCTACAAACTACTCCTATAGTATATAATGGACTTCCTATCGGACAGCTTGTTTTAAAAGCAGCCTTCGACCCGGAGGACAAGATGGTCAATTTAGATCTAAAATTAGCGGATGGGGATCGAAAAAGTCTTCATCTAGCCGGCACATACAATACGAGTGAAACGCAAAAAAACGAGATAGACATGTCAGGAGAGTTGGTCAATACCGACCTGATCATCTTGCAGCCATTCCTACGAAATCTTGTATCAGATCTCACCGGATCTGTATCTGGGGAAGTCAATATATTAGGTTCCGCCAATAGACCGGAGATCAGTGCTGTCACCCGATTTAAAGATGCCTCTTTTACGGTCAATTACTTAAAAACTCCATACCATATTGCAGATGATATTCTTCAGATGTCCAAGAATAATATTATACTCAATAATTTCAAAATATTCGACCCTCACAATCATGTTGCGACGGCCAATGGCTATGTCAACCTCAATAAGCTCTCGGATCCTCATATCGATATCGACATTGATGCTCGCAACTTTATGGTACTCAATACGAGCTATAAAGATAACAACCTCTATTTCGGCAAGGCCTATGCCACTGGTGAGTTCAAATTTAAAGGTCCCACCTCAGCTATGAATATTGATATCCGCGCAAAATCTAATGAAAACACGACGTTTACTATACCGTTTAATAGTGCGATGACAGTAAGTGAGAGTGATTTCATATATTTTACAAGCCCCGACTCCTCCGAAAACGAAAAGAAGGACAACCGCAAGACCTTCCAGGGATTAAGCATGAATATGGATCTTAATATCACGCCTGAAGCAGAAGTTAATCTACAGACGGATCTTGGATCACTAAAAGGAAGAGGGACCGGCGCACTAAACTTAAAAATATCGAGTTTGGGTGACTTCGAAATGTTTGGAGACTATGTAACCAGCTCCGGAAAATTCAATTTCACAGCACAGGATTTCATCAATAAGATATTCGATATTAAAGAAGGTGGCACTATACGGTGGGCTGGTAACCCAAGTGAAGCTGTTATCAACCTGTCAGCCATGTACGAACAGCGGACCTCAGTTGCCCCGTTGTACAGCGCAGCGGGGAGATCAGGTAATGATCAACGTGTACTCGCACAGGCCGACATGATCCTCAAAGGAAATCTGACAAAGCCGGACATTAGTTTTGCCTTAAACTTTCCTCAAGATCCATATATCAAAGATGAACTTCAGAGCTACCTAAGTGATGCTAATAATGTGAATCAGCAGGCAATGGGTCTTATTGTTCGAAGAAGTTTCTCCCCCGGCTCATCAAGTGAATTCGGAAAAGAAGTGAACAGCACCCTGCTGTCTGCAGGTACTGAGCTCGCTTTCAATCAGTTGAATACCATTATTTCGCAGTCTTTGAATATCAATTTCTTTGACCTGAATATTCGCTCATTGAATGATGCATCCGCATCCTTACGTTTTTTTGATGATCGTCTAGTGATTACTGGAGGAGTCACAGACCGGCGCAATTTACAACTGAATGATCTGAATGTATTTTCAGATGAAGTAGCCACTGATGCAGAGCTTTCCTACAGATTGCGTAAAGATGGGAGTCTTATCCTTAGAGGATCAAATCGACTAAATACCCGAAATTTTCTACTGCTGGGAATGGGTAATGACTATGTCAGCGCCGTGGGTTTGGTATACAGACAGGAATTTAATAGCTTCTCCGAGTTTTTTAAAAGAATGCTATTCTGGCGCCGGCTGGAAGACGAAATAAATCCGCAAAAGAAACAAGTTGCCCCAAAATCTAAATAATAGAATCTATACCTATAACACCTCTATTCTTTACATTGAGATCAATGCGATTGGAGATATGGATTTGAGACGCCTCAAAAGGTGTAAAGCTAAATACCATTTCCTATATCAAGCAGGATTTGCACCTTGTATTATAAGGCTTCTATTCGAGCTTTATTCGAATTAATTCGAGTGATGTCCGGACTATGTCCGAATGAAGTCCCTACAAAACCCCTTTGAAAGTCAAATCCGTGACCTAGAAGACATGAACGTATCGCGACAAAATCTTCTGAATTGAGCTATCCACAGTTAACTATGACAGTCCGTAATCGTCTTTAGGAACAGACGTTTTCAAAAAAAAAGACCTCTTAAAAGAGGTCTTTTTACTATCTATAAAATATAGCTTATGCTAATTTTTCGAATTTATCGTAATCTATTTTTTTAGATTTCAATTTTACCACTTCTTTCAAATGATCAAACACCTTAAGTGCTTTAGCCTCTTCAAAAAGACGGTTTGCTTGCTCTCTATCTTGCAACAATTGTACCGCATACTGAGACAGTTGCTCATCAGCAGGCTCTTCATTGATGTTATACATTTTGATTTGAGCATAGATGCGCTCTTTAGCCAAATTGATTACCTCATCGTATTTTACCTCTAGGTTATTAGCAGTAACAATACGGTTCTCAATGATTGTCCATTTCAAGTTATTGATAAAGTCAGCAAAGCCTTCTGCCAATTCTTCATCAGAGATGTTCGGATTAGTTGCTTTCAACCATCTTTTCAAGAATTCTTCTGGAAATTTCACATCTACCTTCTCCATTCCGAATGTGTAGATATCGTTACGAAGCTTCTGAGCGGAATTTTGCTTAAATAGATTTTCAACTTCCTCTGTTACTTTTTCTTTGAAGACCTCCTCAGTAGTCACTTCTCCAGCTGGAAACAGCTTATCAAAAAATTCTTGATTAAGATCAGACTCTTCTAAGCGATTGATATTTTTAACCGTTAGTTCGAATTTTGAAGGATCGATAGCCTCTACCTCAGCTTCCGTGATGCTCAGCATACGTGCCAAATCGTCAACTTTAAAAGCTTTCTTAACATCGATCTTCACACTATCATCTTTCTTTAGTCCTACCAAAGATTTTTTGATTTTAGCGTCTTCGACGATATCAGTACGGATTGATGTTGTCTTTTCAATACCCTCCTCACCTTCTTGCTTTAATGTCGCATATAATACATCTCCCTCTTCCGAAACCTCAGGATTAGTCATTTTGCCATAGCTACGACGAAGATTCTTGATTCTGGACTCCAATGTCTCTGCATCAGCTTTAATATCGTATTCCGTAAATTCAGTATCTTTCGTAAATGGTGTTTCAAATTCAGGAGCTAAGCCGATTTCATAATTAAAACTAAAGGTATCCTTATAGTCCCAATTATATTTTCCTTCTTCCTCAATTGGTAGCGGCTGTCCTAATACTTCTAATTTTTGCTCTGAAATGTATTCAGCTATTTTATCGTTAACAAGTTTATTAACTTCTTCAAATAAAATAGCCTTACCGTATGTTCTTCTGATATGACCAGTGGGAACCAATCCTGGACGGAAACCTGGTAATTTTGCTTTTTTAGCTTGCTCTTTTATTGCTTTGTCAACCTGAGGGTTGTAGTCTTCTGGCGCTAAGTCAACGATAATACTTGCGTTGATGTCATCAATCTTGTTGTGAGAAACTTTCATACTTTATTCTAAGCGTTTAATCGCATTACTTTAAAAAAAAAATCCTCCCGATGTTAAAATTTCGGGAGGACATCAAGTGCGGAAGAAGGGACTCGAACCCCCACGCCTTGCGGCGCCAGATCCTAAGTCTGGTGCGGCTACCAATTACGCCACTTCCGCAGTTATTAGGACTTTTATTGTGGCACAAAGATAGAAACCAAAACGATATCTTGCAAGTATTTTTTAGGTATTTTTTCACTTTTTTTTGAGGACAAAATAAAAATGAAAAAAAATATTGTATAATCCACTATAATTCATTTACTTTGGAAATCAAAGTACTTTTATGAAAGAAGAAGATTTAATAAAAGATATTTCCCAAATCCGGAAATTGATGGAAAAATCCACAAAGTTTATCTCCATCAGCGGTCTTTCGAGTGTTCTGATCGGAATCTATGCCTTGCTTGGCTCTGCATATGCCTATTATGAGGTGTATGGATTCGACAGTCAGGCAGGATATCGGGATCACTATGTCAACGAACCTTTGGTCATCGTGAAGTTAATGGTTGCAGCATTACTGGTATTGGTAGCCTCTATCACTACTGGCATTGTAATGGCAAAGCGCAAAGCGAAAAAACTTCAACAGCCGATATGGAATCAGACAAGTAAGGATCTCCTTCTCGCAATGACAGTCCCTTTAATAGCTGGAGGGATCTTCACGCTTCTTTTGATGCAAAGAGGCATGTTTATAGCGGTTGCCTCTTCCTTACTTATATTTTACGGTTTAGCATTAGTTGCAGCCGGAAGTTTCACCTTCAAAGAGATCAAAGGACTAGGAATGTGTGAGATCGCAATCGGATTATTGGCTTTGGTCTTCCCAGGTTATGGTATTATCTTCTGGTCAATCGGTTTTGGAGTACTCCACATCATCTATGGAGTAATCGTGCACAATAAATACGACAAGTGAAAATTAACTTAGATCAATACGATAAGATATTTGAAAACAAGGTCCGCCTCCAAATAATGAGCGTACTTGTAGCGAATGAAGAGTATGATTTCATCTCGCTTAAGACCCTTTTGGATGTCACAGATGGAAACTTGGCCTCCAACTTAAAATCATTAGAGAAGGAAGGTTATATCGAAATTTTGAAAACATTCATCGATCGGAAACCGAATACGCGGTACCGAAAAACAGAAAAAGGAAAAGCGGCGTTCTTAAATCATCTTACAGCGTTGGAAAATTTAATAAAAAAACGATACACATAATTTTTTTTACCCAACAACTTTGAAACTCAAAGTACTTTTAAAAACAAAAAAATGAATATCAGATTAAAATTAATGGTTTGGATGTACGGTTGGACTCAAATTGTCTATCGCCGGCTATTTAAACGAAATAAAGAGCCTTGGGGCATAAGTAAGGAGTCTTTCCTTGCATTTCCAGAGGATTCTTTGGGACATAGCCTTGGGTTGTTCTATCAGCATAAAGGATTCGACATTATCCCCAAGTTGGAGAACCACGATGTCTTCCACTTAATTACAGAGATCGATACCGAGATTCAAGATGAAGTAAGTCTTCAGTTCCTGTTGCTCGGAAATGGAAAAATCAGCTTGTATCTTTTTTGTTCCCTTATATTAGGCTTGATTGTCTATCCTGAACATCTATCTAGTTATATAAACTCTTTTAAAAAGGGAAAAACAATGCAAAGATTCTATCATTTAGAGTTCAAAGAGCTATTACATATTCCACTAGCTGATATCAAGAAATCGTTGTGTTTTAATGCACAGCTTCATTTAAAACAATATTATTCATACAGTCCTTATTACACAAACAACCATGGAAACTAAAGAAAAAACACTATTCGAAAAGCTTTCGCAATCTGTCGTCGTCAAACTGATGCTGATACTTGTTCTCATTCTCTTCATGTTAATCCCTATGCATTGGGTCGGTGAGCTCATAGAAGAACGCAAATACAGAGAGCAGGAGGTGCATTCAGAGATTGCTTTAAAATGGGGAAAACAACAGGTCGTAGGCACGCCAGTGCTAGCAATCCCATATTACAAGATGGTAGATGAAGTCAGTGTCGAGGGGGCCTCAAAGACAAGCACCAAAATCAAGACTACAGCATGGATATTTGTGCTGCCCAATGATATCAAGATCGACAGCAAAGTAATCCCAGAATCTTTAAAAAGAGGGATTTACGATATAGTTGTCTACAACACCAAATTAAAAATGTCAGGTGATTTCGATCAAGTAGATCTCGAGAAACTGGCCGTTGATACAAAGGACATCATCTGGAGTCAATCTAAGATTATTTTTGGAGTAGAGGATTTCAAAGGATTGAAATCTTCGCCTAGATTATCTTGGGGAAATCAGACAGTTGAACTGGAGACTGATTTCAACAATTTAAAGCTATTTCCACAGACATTAACAGCGCCTATATCCATCAAAAATATAGCAGAGACAAAGCAGAAGTTTGATCTCCAGTTTGATTTAAAGGGATCTACCTCGCTAAATTTCTTACCTCTAGCTGCGCAAACCCAGATTTCAGTATCTGGAGATTGGGCTAATCCTAGTTTTGATGGTGCATTCCTTCCAGAGAATAGGAGCGTTTCTGCAAATAATTTCTCTGCACAATGGAGCATCCCAAGTTTCAGTCGAAAATTACCACAAGCATGGACAGGGAATGCAACCAGCCTCTACTTATTCGATACGAATGCATCTTCGGACTTTGCCAATACAGCAACGTATCCAGAACCCGCCGCACCATCCTCGGAGGCTAATCAAGTACTCACCAACGAAGATATGGTATCGATCAATTTTTTACCGGAGGTCAACAATTACCAGAAAACGACACGTGTTGCGAAATACGGACTGCTCGTGATATTACTCACCTTTACAGCTCTCCTATTCACTGAAATCATCAAAAAACAACGGATTCATATTATCCAATATATTCTTATCGGAGCTGCCATGGTGCTCTTTTACTCCCTTCTTCTGGCATTTAGTGAGCAGATTGGATTCAATTGGGCATATGTTATAGCGGCCTTAGCCACTGTGTCTCTGATAGCGACATTTATCAAAGGTATTGTCAAGCAGACCAAAACAGCTTTGGTATTTGCGGGCATTCTTTCAACATTCTACGCCTTTATCTTTGTATTGATGCAACTTCGGGATCTTTCATTAATTGTCGGTACGATAGGCATATTCATCATCTTAGCTGTGCTAATGCGCTTCTCTACGAAGATCAATTGGTATCAATTTGACAATAAATAATCAGTTGGGGCTTTCTCAAAAAAGCCCCAACTATGATACTTATACATGTATTTCATCCGATTATATATCACCTGCATATGGATGCTAATCTTACATAAATGAAGAGATTTGTTCCTGTTTTTAAAGGCTTTTAGTAACTTGCAGGATTACGCATATTCAACATTTATGAAGAAAGAAATATTAGCCGTCGCTATGATTTCGATTTCAGCGTTCGCGGTAGCCCAACGGGCTCCTGAGAAAATGATAAACAAATCTTTAATCGATCATCGCATGGCAAATCAATCCAACTCTGCACCGCTTTCCCCAGAGATGCTGTGGAAACTAGGGCGCGTGTCAGCGGAAGGCCTGACAACTGATGGCAAATTGCTAATCTATGCAGTTTCGCAATATGATTTGGAAAGTAACGCTTCCGAAAGAAATCTCTTTACAGTTCCTACCGCTGGTGGTACACCGACACTCTTCTCCGCAGAAAAAGGTGGAGAATCCGTCGTGCACATTGCTGATAACGGAGACATTATCTACCTCTTAAAAGGACAGCTGTGGAAGAAAAACATCAGTGGTGGTGCCGCTGTACAGTTGACAAAAGGAGATACGGACCTGGAAAATGTTAAATTCTCACCCGATGGTAAGTATATCCTATTCAGCCAACAGGTCTTAATCAAAAAATACTACAGTCCTGATCGTCATCCCGACTTACCAAAATCCGATGCATATATTTATGATAACTTGGATTATCGCCATTGGGATACCTTCAATAATGGCAAATTCAATCATCCTTTTGTAGCAACTTATTCGGACGGCATTATTGGTGAGCCTATTGACCTGCTGCAAGACGAGCCGTTCTACAGTCCGCAAATGCCATTTGGAGGAACGGAGGACTTCGCTTGGTCTCCTGACAACAAATCGGTCCTATACGTTGCTAAGAAGAAATTTGGAACAGACTATGCAGTGAGTACCAATACCGACATCTACAAATATGATCTAGCGAGCAAACAGACCATCAACCTTACCGAAGGAATGAAAGGCTATGACACCTCTCCCACTTACAGTCCCGATGGGGTAACACTGAGCTGGCTGAGTATGAAGACAGATGGATACGAAGCGGATAAAAATGATATCATCATATTCGATAAAGCCAGTAATCAGCGTGTCAACCTTACCGCTCATTGGGATGGTACCGTCAATTCATTTATCTGGAGCAAAGACAGTCGTCGTATTTACTTCACCGCACCAACCAAGGGAACAGTACAACTATTTGAGTTAGATCCCCCGAGAAATACAAAAAGCAAGTCCCTGCCCAAGATTACGCAGATCAGTGCTGGCCAGTTTGACATTACAGGAATTACAGGAATAGCCGGCAATTCACTTATAGTTACCTCTACTAAACTGACCCATGCACCTGAGGTATTCCGCTTTGATTTAGGAACAAAATCGCTCAGCCCTATCACCAAAGTCAATGATCAGTTGTATGCGGAAATTTATGAAAATCAAGTCGCTTCTAGGATCACAAAAACTTCTGACGGTGCAGATTTATTTTCGTGGGTAGTGTACCCTCCGAATTTCGACCCAAATAAGAAGTATCCAACGATTTTGTACTGTGAGGGAGGGCCTCAATCTGCATTAACTCAATTCTATTCTTTTCGATGGAATCTACAGCTAATTGCCTCTCAAGGATACATTGTCATCGCTCCGAACCGTCGTGGGATGCCGGGTTGGGGAGTGAAATGGAATGAAGATATCTCAAAAGACTGGGGTGGACAACCGATCCGTGATTATTTAGCTGCAATCGATGATATCTCAAACGAGCAATATGTAGACACGACTAGAAGAGCAGCAATAGGCGCCAGCTATGGAGGGTATTCGGTGTATATGCTAGCCGGTGTACATGAGAATAGATTTAAGTCCTTCATTGCCCATAATGGATTATTTGATATGCGCAGCTGGTATGGCACAACGGAAGAATTGTTTTTTGCTAACCACGACTTGGGAGGCCCATTCTGGGATAAGAATAATGCTAAAACATATCATGAATTCAACCCGATTGAACACGCTGACAAATGGCATACTCCAATTCTTATCTTTCAAGGAGGAAAAGATTACCGAGTACCCATTGGACAAGGATTAGCAGCCTTCCAATTGGCTCAGCTCAAAAAGATCAAGAGCCGCTTGGTCTATCTACCTGACGAAAATCATTGGGTACTTTCAGGACACAATGCGCAGGTATGGCAACGAGAGTTTTTCGGATGGTTAAAAGAAACTTTATAGCGATACCAACCATAGAAAAACAAAGGGGCGTGAATTAATTCACGCCCCTTTGTTTTTCTATGGAAGAGTCCTATTTCGTGTCTTTCTTTCCAAAAATAGAAAGTCTGATATAACGACTTGGTCTCTCCTTCACATCTTTTATCAGATGATCTAAATCACGAGAGGCATTATTAAGATTGTTATAAAGCTCATCATCATTGATCAATAAACCGATCGATCCTTTTCCCGAGTTGATTTTATCAGTAATGGACTGTACGTCCAACATAGCCTTATTCGCATTATCAACAGTGGCTTTAAACTCAGTCTTAGCTAATTGATCAGACATGGTATTCAGATTATTCATGATTTGATCTAACTTTTTGCCATTGGTTTTGAAATTCGTTGTAATAGACTCCAGATTACCCATAATACGACTCAGTCGTACACGCTCCGTCCCTAAGAGATTATTAACTTCACCAGTAATGCCTTCAATATTCTTCATGGAGAGTGACACACTATGCATACTTTTCTGTAGGTCTTTCTGAAAATCTTTATTCAAAATTGAATTTACAGCAAATAATACCGAGTCCAATCGTGAAGCGATATTCTCTACTTTCTTTTGCAGAGGCTCTACCTTCTCCATCAGATTTTGCTGTACATCAGAGGTCAGTGGATCACCATCTTTGGCCATGGTCGTACTATTTCCGAGATCGAACACAATAATCTTGCTTCCCAGAAGGTCAGCACTCATAATCCTAGCCACAGTATTAGAAGGGATCTCGTAGTCTTTTTTGATCTTAAACTCGGTCCGGATCTGACCGTCAGGCATTAACGTCATTTTGGAAACGCGTCCTATCTGATATCCATTGACCGTTACAGGTTTGGATACCGCCAATCCATCGACATTCCCATAAACAGTATAAAAAGAATTTTCGCTGCTAAAAACATCATTTCCCTTTAAAAAACTATATCCTATAAACAATAATGCTATGGCAACTATGGTCAATGCCCCTACCTTGGTTTCATTCGCTATTTTCAAAATCGTATCCTATTACAAACTTAAAGAAATTAAAACTACTCTAAACAACAGTCTAATATAGGAATTGTTTACCGTTCGACACTTCTTTTGTAGGTTTTTATTGCATTCAATAGATTATTAGTGATTTCGCTCTGTCCAGCATCTGTCATCATAAATTCCTCTTCGTCCGGATTACTAATAAAACCAATCTCCGTCAAAACGGCTGGCATACCTGCCCGAGCAAGGACTGCTAGACTTTTCTCCCATACGCCCCTATTGGTCCGTCCTGATTTTACATATTCATTTTGCATGTAGGAGGCCAACTTGATACTCTGGTCGCGGAACTGATTTTTCATCAAGGAAAATACGATATAGCTTTCGGGATCTTTAGGGTCAAATCCCTGGTAGTTGTCCTTATAATTGGACTCCAACAATAGCGAAGCATTCTCTCGGATCGCTGCATCCTGTTCTCCCAACCGGCCATATCCCGACACCAATGTTTCTGTTCCTTTTGCAGACGTGTTGGACACTGTAGAGGTCACCCGTTTACCTTTTCTATTGCGAGAGGTGACCCGGCTCACACCTCCAGAATTACAATGGATAGAAATAAAAAGATCTGCATGATTGTCATTGGCATAGTAAATCCTTTTGTAAAGCTCGACAAACTCATCCGTCTTACGGGTATATAATACCTTCACTCCAGGTAGCTCAGCTTCGATAAGCTTACCCAACTTCAATGCGACTTGTAAAGCCAGGTGTTTTTCCAAAGTCTGACGGCCCTTCGCTCCAGAGTCATGCCCACCATGTCCCGCATCGATAACGATTGTTTTAACTTTATATGCAGATTGATTTTGTGCATCACTAAAGAAAGGAAGGAAGAGAAAAGTGAGTAATAAAGCGTGGGTGATGAGTTTAGATTTTTTTAGAATCATTTTTATTTCCATTTGATATCTTATCTTATTTAAACGAACTCATGATGAGCCATTTTGATTAAAACGCAAAAATAAACCATTTAGCATTATTTAACATTAAAACAGCTGTTTTTTCTACATCTTTTTTGACTAATTTTGCTGCCAAGAGTTTATCTTTATCACAAAAATAATATTCATTATCAATTTTGAAGGCGTTCACACACTTTTTAACATATTTATTACTTCTCATCATGTGCTTTTCCTTCGTGAATGCACAGGAAGTTACTCCTTCAAAGATCGTGATCCCGAAAACTCAAGACACATCTAAATCCCTTTTAGACAGCACAAAAGTTGTACAGCAAGACAGTATCCGCGATTCAGTAGTCGTCAAAAACAAGGACGGATTACAGGCTATGGTGAGCATAGTTGCCGTCGACAGTCAATATACACAAGTTGACAAAAATATCACTCACCTATATAAAGGAGCCAAGGTCAAATATCAAGAGTTTGAACTTTCGGCTGACTATATCCGTTTGGATCGTAACACCAATGAGCTATTTGCCAGTGGGGTGATCGATCACAATGGAAAATATGTGGGCAGGCCTGTCGTCCTCTTCCCAAATGAAACACCAAAATCTGTCGACTCCCTCACATACAATTACAAGACAATGGAGGGCAATACGTTCGGTATCATGACCGAAGTCGATGGTGGGTATATACAGGCAAAGATTGTCCGTAAAAACATGTATGATGAGATGTCGATTTATAAAGGACTCTACAGTACATGTGATCTTCCATACCCACACACGCACTTTGGCTTACAGATATCGAAAGGTATTGTTACCAAAAATCAGATCATTGCTGGTCCCACTTACTTGGTTGTCGAAAATATACCAGTCAAGTTTGTAGCCATTCCCTTCGGTTTTTTCCCGAAACCCAATAAGCGCTCCTCAGGATTTCTCTTCCCTTCCTTTGGAGAAGACGCTACACGAGGATTCGCTATTCGTGACGCAGGTTGGTATCTAGCTTTCAATGACTATTGGGATAGTGAAATACGTGGAACACTCTATTCAAAAGGCTCCTGGGAAGCATCTGTAAACACACAGTACAAAGTCAATTACAAGTACAATGGTGGGTTTAATATCCGTTACGCTTCTACCAAAACCGGAGTTGAGGGAACTGAGGATTATGGATCCAACAAAGATTTTAACGTTACTTGGAATCATACCCAACGTCAAGAAGCCAATCCCGGAACATCTTTTAGTGCTTCCGTTAATTTTGGTACGAGTTCATACTTCCGAAGAACGGGTATGAATACAACCAATAGTTATCAAGATCTTACTCGTAACAATATGTCCTCTTCCATTAGTTATGGAAAAGTATTTGCTGATGGCAAGGTGAATTTCACGTCTAGTTTGAGTCATCGGCAGGACATGGCAACTGGTCAAGTATCTCTTGAGTTGCCTTCATTCAGTTTGAACGTTGCCTCCTTCAACCCCTTTGATAGTAAGCAGAGGGTCGGCGAACAAAAATGGTATCAACGTATTAATGTGGGCTATAGCTTGCAAGGACGTAACTCTATCACTGCTGGGGACTCGATACTATTCACTAAAGAGGGACTAAAAAAATTCACCAACGGATTTCAACACTCCATTCCGATCAGTCTCTCACTGAATGCATTTAAACATTTTCAATTCAATACTAGCGTCAATTATACAGAAAGATGGTACCTTCAGAGTATCCGCAAATTCAATCTGAACGAACCTGGAGGTTATAAAGAAATGGTAGATACTGTACAGGGCTTCAATCGGGCTTATGATTACTCATTCTCCACAGGGCTGTCCACCAAGGTATACGGTATGTATCCAAAGATTGGAAAAATTGAAGCTATTCGCCACGTAGTCACGCCTTCTATCAACCTCAATTACCGTCCTGATTTTTCGGATCCTTCTTTTGGTTTCTACAGAGATTACACCAATTTAAATACCGGTCGAATTGATCGTTATTCCATTTTTCAGAACGGAATTTTCGGTGGTCCCGGATCGGGCAGGTCTATGGGTATTGGCTTTTCAGTAGACAATAATCTCGAAGCCAAGATTTTAAGCAAGACAGACACCTCTAATAACGGCATAAAAAAGATACCTATCCTACAGGGGTTGACCTTTAGTGGGAATTACAACTTCGTCGCTGACTCCTTAAAACTTTCTCCTATCGGATTTTCTGGTCGTACGGCTTTGTTTGGCGAAAAGATCAACATCAACTTTAATGGATCACTTGACCCATATAGTATGGATAGATTCGGACAAAAAATAGATCGGTATGCAATTAAGGATGGCAAGCTAGCTCGATTGACCAATTTTGGATTTTCATTCGACTACAGTTTCAACCCCAATGCCTCAAAGAACCGCAATCAAAATATTGATTCACTTCGTAATAGCGCGCCAAACATGACGCCGGAGCAGGCGGAAGCACTCTCGAGGATCAGCTCCAACCCTAATGCATTCGTAGACTTCAATATACCTTGGAACCTCGCCGGATCCTTCAGCTTCCAATATAGCAAGCCAGGTCTTCAGTCCAATATCACAGCTACAGTGAATGTTCACGGAGACTTTAATGTGACCCCAAAGTGGAAGGTACAGTTTAATTCTGGGTACGATTTTAGAGCAAAGCAAGTCTCAATGACTCAATTTCAAATTTATCGAGATTTACATTGCTGGGACATGTCCGTCGGATGGGTGCCATTTGGGCAGTACAAAAGCTATAATATCACCATCCGTGCGAAGGCTTCCGTTCTACAAGATCTAAAATTATCCAAACGCAACAGCAGCTTCAGTAGGTATTAATGCAGGCGAAGCTGTTGCCAAATCTCAAAAACATCAAACAGCAATGACGGCAGAAATTATTACCATCGGTGACGAAATCTTAATCGGACAGATTACAGACACCAACTCGGCATGGATAGCTAAAAAACTTCAAAATATTAATATTTCAGTAGTGCAGATGACTTCAATATCTGACAGTCAAAATGCTATACGCGACACTTTGGCCGCAGCCTCTCTACGAGCCGACATAGTCATTGTGACCGGAGGCCTCGGTCCTACCAAAGATGATATCACAAAAAAGACGGCGGCATTATATTTTGGGACGGAGCTCCTTAGAGACGAGAATGTCCTATTACATGTAAGACGTTTTTTTGAACAACGATCTTTGGAAATGCTTTCTATCAATGAGCAACAAGCAGATGTCCTGGCTAATTGCACGGTCCTATTCAATGACGTAGGTACCGCGCCAGGTATGTGGGTAGAAAATAACGGTACACACTTTGTATTTATTCCGGGTGTACCCTTTGAGATGAAATTTTTGATGGACAACCGGATTCTTCCAAGATTATCTTCCTTAGATAAATCAGGTGCTATATGGATGCAAAACATTATCACCGCCGGACTAGGGGAATCTTTTTTAGCGGATAAAATATCCGATATAGAAGATGACCTTCCGCCCCACATCAAGTTGGCATATTTACCTAAATACGGGTCCGTGAGACTGAGACTGACATCTATGGGAGATGACCTAAGTGATCTGCAAAAACAGATCACAGCTATTGCATCACGCATTGTTGACCGCGTACTGCCTCATGTCATCGCGACAGAAGATGTGACTTTGGAAGAAGTCATTGTCCAAGAATTTACGAAAAGACAACTTACGCTGTCGACAGCGGAAAGTTGCACCGGAGGATATCTCGCGGCACAGCTTACAGCAATCCCGGGCTGTAGCCAGATGTATGCCGGAGGAACCATCCCCTATTCAAATGTGCTAAAGGAAAATCTCCTAGATGTAAAAGAATCAACCCTGAAGGCCTTCGGAGCCGTAAGTGAGCAAACAGTCATCGAAATGGTCACGGGACTGAAAAATAAATTCAGGACCGACTACGCAATCGCAACCAGTGGAATCGCAGGCCCTACGGGAGGGACGACAGAAAAACCTGTAGGAACCATTTGGATAGCAGTAGCTGGTAAAGAACAGATAGTTAGTAAAAAATTCTTATTCACAACAAATAGACAGGTTAATATTGAACTAGCAACTGCTCAGGCATATATTTTGCTATGGAATGTATTTTGGCAGGAAAACAACTTTATTGCAAAATAAAATATTGCTCTTGTAAATATTTCAATATTTTATTCCGTTTACTAGAACTAATGCAATAAATAATTAACTTAGTATTTTGACAAGGAATAATACAAATGGCACTATATAATTTAACTCTTCCCAAAATGGGAGAAAGTGTATCCGAAGCTACAATCACAAATTGGCTAAAAGAACCAGGTGATTGGATCGGAGAAGATGAACCTGTTGTTGAAATTGCAACAGATAAGGTGGACTCGGATGTTCCATCGCCAGTAGCTGGAGTTTTGAAAGAGAAAAAATTTCAAGATGGACAGACTGTACAGGTCGGTGACATTATAGCTATACTAGAGATTGAAGCTGAAGGAGAATCAACTAGTCTTCCTGAGACTCAAGAAATCCCGCCGATCATCACCACAGCTTCGTCAGAAGAAAAACACGACGGCTCTGAAAACCCGAAACAGCGGGAGGACCATCTGCATACCCAAATCCCTGGAGTAGGACAGTTAGAGGCATCTGCCCAACAACACAGTCCTGTCACTTCCAACAGTATCCGTTTTTACTCCCCTTTAGTACGTAATATTGCACAAGAGGAAGGTTTGACTCAACAAGAATTGGACAATATACCAGGCACAGCCAATGACGGTCGACTGACTAAGCAAGATGTTCTGAATTACTTACAACATCGCAAACAATCAGCCGTCCCCGCGCCAGCTAGTGCACCAGTCAATTCCAAACAGTTGGCTACGGAAGAAACGACTGCCAAACCGATCCATACCGTAACTTCAGCTGGAGATGAAATTATAGAAATGGATCGTATGCGTAAGCTTATCGCCGAACATATGGTAAAAAGTGTACAGACTTCTCCACATGTATGCTCTTTCGTAGAAGCTGACGTTACCAACATGGTCAACTGGCGCAATAAGATTAAGGATGCCTATAAAAAAAGAGAGGGAGAGAACATAACCTTTACCCCGCTTTTTATCGAGGCGATCAGCAAAGCGTTAAAAGACTTTCCAATGGTAAATGTATCCGTTGATGGAACTAACATTATCAAAAGAAAAAATATCAATATCGGAATGGCTGCAGCTTTGCCTTCCGGGAATCTCATTGTACCAGTTATTAAAAATGCAGATCAGCTCAGCTTAGTGGGGTTGAGTAAATCTGTAAATGATTTGGCGGTACGCTCTCGCGCCAACAAACTGAAGCCCGATGACACACAAGGGGGCACATTTACATTCACCAACATAGGTGCATTTGGAAATATCATGGGCACCCCTATTATCAATCAGCCTCAAGCGGCAATACTGGCTGTCGGAACCATTTCTAAAAAACCAGCTGTAATCGAAACGGAATTTGGAGATATGATCGGAATACGTCACATCATGTATCTCTCCATGTCTTATGATCACCGTGTGATCGACGGAGCTCTAGGCGGCACTTTTCTACGCAGAGTTGCAGACTATCTGGAACAATGGGATACCAATAGGGTTATTTAAGAATACGAAATCATTAAGCGACTGGTTAACCCAGTCGCTTTTTATATGTAATAATACTTATCAATCTAATTTTGCTCACGCTGTTGTACCAGGTATTTTCCGATGACAGCCCGGTATCTTGCATACAACAGTAAGGACGAAGTTAGCAATCCCAATGTCAGACCATACCAAACGCCCTTGACGCCAAGTCCCAGCTCTACCCCCAAAACATAGCCTATAGGGAGTCCTACTATCCAATAAGCGACAAATGTAATAAAGGTAGGAACGTTTACATCTCCCATCCCTCTTAGAACCCCGAGACCAACGACCTGTGTCCCATCAAACAATTGAAAAAGTCCTGCAATAATCAAGAGCTGGGAAGCGATATATACAACCGCAGTATCATCTGTGATCAGAAACGGTAGATATTGGTTAAAGATGGCAAATATCGCTGCTGCCACTAACATAAAGACAAGAACCAAATGGTAAGATGAAACAGCAAAACGCTGTAGCCTAAAATAATTTTTGTTACCAAAGCTATTCCCTGTCTTGATCGTCGCTGCCGATGCAATACCACTGGCCATCATATAGGTCATTGCGGCCAATGTAATAGCTACCTGATGGGATGCTTGGGCTTCAGCGCTTATTTTTCCCGCGATCAAAGCTGCTCCAGCAAAGGCCCCAATCTCAAAAACATACTGCATCGCCACTGGAGCACCTATTTTAAGGATATTCCATAGCTTTCCTTTATTTAGATAGGTTAACTTAAAGTGTTGAATATACGGTCGAAACACAGCGGATCTCATCACATAGGCACTCATCACCAGCATCATCATAATACGGTCGATCAGTGTCGCAATCCCCACTCCCCTAATACCTAAAGCTGGCAAACCAAACATCCCCTTTACCAGTATAATCGCCAATACGATATTCAAAACATTCCCCCATATCGTAATGTTCATCGCCTGCTTTGTAAAACCCAGACCTTCAGCAAATTGCTTAAAGGTATTGAACACCATTAAAGGCAGAATGGAGAGACTTAGTAAGAAAAGATAGGGCTTAGCCTCTTTCACAACTCTTGGATCCTGATCCAAGTGTTCCACTGCGTACATCGACCCATAGTACACCAGACAGTATAATAAAAGACCAGAAATGGCATTTAACCAAAAACTATTGGAAAGTAATCTAGCACATGCCTCTTTATTACTTCTTCCATTTTCTTGTGCAATCAAAGGGGTCAGTCCATACGCTATGCCCAGACCAATCACGAGCACAACCATAAACACACTGTGGACCAACGAAACGGCCGCTAAAGGGATAGTCCCTGCAAAGTGTCCCACAATAACCGTATCGGCAGTCTGCACCAATGTGTGACCTAACTGAGAGATCACCACAGGTCCTGCAAGCAAGAATGTACTCCAATAGTACGGTTTATAAGATTTTATCCTTCCCAACATATCTAAAAATTTCAGCAAAAATAGAAAAGTTTATGTTGAGAATGGTTATTTGAAAGTCCTAAAATAAGGCTCTGACCATTGCTTCTTTTTAAAAATCACACAATAATTACAAAATCTTATTGGACATTAATACAATTTACACTTACCTTAGTTCTAAAGATTATAAATACAAATAAAATTTCGTCACACATGACATTAGCATTTTTAAACATTGGTACCCAAGAAATGATTCTAATTGTAATCGTTTTACTGCTGCTTTTTGGAGGCAAAAAACTCCCAGAATTGGCACGTGGGTTAGGTAAAGGGATTCGTGAATTTAAAGATGCATCCGAAGGCATCAAACGTGAAATATCGGATCAGATCAATAACTTTGAAAAAGATGTAGAGGAGAAAAAAACAGCTGATGTACCTTCGTCATCTGTTACAGAAGAGGTGGATGCACCACAAACAGCTTCTACTGAAACTACAGCTGAAGAAAAGAAGAATCCACAGTTCTCAGCGCCAGAAGGGACTTATCAGCACGACCCAGGTCGTCAGCCCGATTATGACCCCAATAGCAACCATTATAATTATGGTTATAATGATCATTTCGCAAGCAATACGGACAATACACCTGACGCTTCAACGGAGCCCGCTCATACCACTGCGGGGCACCCAGATGCTTTAGATAATAAAACTCAGACTAAAGAGGCCTAAACTGGGCTTCTCTATTTTGCAGTAAGAAATATACGTTCATAACAGTACAAAAGCTGACCATTAGGTTTTATAACTATATTTTTTTATTTGGCACATGCTAAGCCGGACCCCACTTTACGGATAAAATCACTTGCAAAAGAAAATCAGCTTGGTTTTTTATCAGGCTGGTGCTCGTGAATGCAAAGCATTTTATCTAAGTTTACAAAAAATATAATAAGGCTGTTGGCTAAACCCAACAGCTTTTGATTTTAATGTACTTCAATATTCGTTTATGTCACACGAAATCGTCATTTCGAATGAGCTATCCATTAGTGATAGACAAGTTCGCACTACCCTTGAATTATTAGATGAGGGAGCCACAGTCCCGTTTATAGCCCGTTATCGTAAGGAGATGACAGGTAGTCTGGATGAGGTGCAGATTACAGCCATACGGGATCGAGCTCAGCAATTAAGAGATTTAGAAAAACGTAAAGAAGCTGTTTTAAAGTCAATCACCGAGCAGGCCAAATTAACCCCCGAACTGGAAAAATCAGTATTATCCGCAGAGACAATGTCTAATTTGGAAGACATCTATCTACCGTATAAACCCAAGCGGAGAACCCGTGCAAGCATTGCACGTGAAAAAGGTCTTCAACCATTGTCCGACCTTCTTCTGCTGCAGGAAAACAATGATTTTGAATCTTTGGCAGCATCCCTAATCGATGAAGCTAAAGGCGTAAATACGATAGAAGAGGCGCTAGCTGGTGCTCGTGATATTATTGCAGAGACCATAGCTGAAGATGCAACGGTGCGTTCAAAAGCACGTAAGGCATTTTTAGAGAAGAGCAATTTTGTATCTCGGGTAGTGCCAGGGAAAGAGGAGGCCGCACAAAAATATAAGGATTACTTTGAATGGTCGGAATCTTTAAAAGATGCGCCGTCGCATCGTGTGCTCGCCATGCGTCGCGGGGAGAAAGAAGAGCTCCTGTACCTTGATATCGAGATTGCTGAAGAAGAAGTCATTCCATCCATTGATAAGCTATATGTCAAAGCGGCAAATCCAGCTGCGGCGCAGGTCAGATTAGCATTGTTAGATGGTTACAAGCGCTTACTTAAACCCTCTATGGAGACCGAGATACGGGTAGTGACCAGACAAAAAGCTGATGAGGAAGCAATAAAAGTATTTGCCGATAACGTCAGACAATTATTATTAGCTGCTCCCCTAGGCCAGAAGAGATTGCTTGCGATCGATCCAGGATTCCGCACCGGCTGTAAGACCGTCGTACTGAATGAGCAGGGGACACTCTTGGAGAATACAGCCATCTTTCCGCATACTGGAGCGGGCGGAGCTGCAGAGGCTGCAAAAACTGTACAACACTTGGTTGAAAAACACAAAATCGAAGCGATAGCCATTGGCAACGGCACTGCGGGGCGTGAAACAGAAGAATTTGTACGCAAATTGAATCTGCAGCATGTGACGCTAATGATGGTCAATGAGAGTGGTGCATCTATCTACTCCGCGTCCGAAACGGCAAGAGAAGAATTCCCAGATCATGATGTAACCGTGAGAGGTGCTGTCTCTATCGGAAGAAGACTCATGGACCCACTTGCTGAACTGGTGAAGATAGATCCTAAATCTATTGGAGTAGGACAATATCAGCATGACGTCGATCAAAATAAACTGCAAACAGCATTGGACGATACGGTCATAAGCTGTGTGAATGCAGTCGGGGTAGAATTGAATACAGCCTCTAAACAGATCTTAGCGTACGTATCGGGACTGGGTCCGTCACTTGCTCAACAAATTGTAAATTACAGGGTTGCAAATGGACCATTCAAATCTAGAAAGGAACTCAAAAAGGTACCTCGGCTAGGTGACAAAGCCTTTGAGCAAGCAGCAGGATTCCTAAGAATCCGTAATGCCGAAAATCCTTTAGATGCCTCAGCCGTGCATCCGGAACGCTATGCTTTGGTAGAAAAGATAGCAAATGATCTCGGTAAAAATGTATCAGATCTATTAAAAAATGAGGATCTACGCAAATCGATTTCTTTAAAAGAATATATTTCTGAAGAGGTTGGATTGCCAACTTTAAAGGATATCATATCCGAACTTGCGAAACCAGGACTAGACCCTCGGGATCAATTCGAAACATTTTCTTTTACCGATGGCGTGAATAGTATTTCAGATCTTAGAATCGGAATGAAACTGCCTGGTATAGTCACTAATATTACCAATTTTGGTGCATTCGTAGACATAGGTGTCCATCAGGATGGGCTTGTCCACTTGAGCCAATTGGCCAACAGATTTGTTTCAGATCCGCATGAAGTCGTCAAGGTCCAACAAAAGGTAAATGTGACTGTGACGGAGGTGGACGAGAAAAGAAACAGAATAGGTCTGACGATGAAATCAGATGAAAAGATGGTTCCTAGAACCAAGAAAAAAGAATTTACAGGCAATCAACGTCAACGCGAGGATCCGCAAACGGATATGGCCTCCAAACTTGCAGCTCTCGCCAGCAAGTTTAAATAATAACAAAGAAAAGGCGCCGCTGGCGCCTTTTCTTTGTTATTATTATAATAGAAAATATTGAATAAGGTACCCAACCATCTCTTTTCCAAGAAAATTTTCCAGCATCTGTCTGAAGCGTCCCTCGACTTCACTGCGCTTCATAATTTTATTCTTCTTCTTATCAAAGGCTGACAGATCAAATTTAACAGTATTCGTAAACTCTACTTTCGTGGCAAAATAAGATAGGTGATCGTAAGGAACAACTAAGCCTAAGATCATACCAGGAAGACCACTGATAGACTCGGGACCGCCACTAATCGGTATTTCATTCGTGTAATAGCCAATCACATAGAGAGAATCTTGGGTCAAGCCATTAGCTCGCCGGCATTCATAGCCGGCAATATCCCGATATTCATCTGTTATTTTCCATTTAATTTTTAAAGTGGAGTCTTTAATAACTAGATCATCTCCTGCAAAGCTCTGATATCGCCTGTATTCGTCTGTCGCCAGATTGACATGGACAATCCCATCTCCTTTAATGGCATGGGCTTCCAAAAAGAATTTAGCCTGCTCGTCCATTTCTGTCTTTACTTGCTCAAACATATATTGGTCTTTATCGAACTTCAATATATTCTGTTGCACTACACTTCCTGGTAATTTGTCCTTTAACTGGTCATACCATTGCCGGGTCATGCCCTCAGACTTTGCATAAAGCTGCTTCTTCAACATATTCTGAAGGTAAAGGGTCTTGTCGTATGTAATGGTACCAGTCTTGGAAAATAAGGTATACTGTCCAAAACTCCATTTGGAGCTCAGCACAAAAAGTGTAAGAATAGTAATCTTAATTATCTTGATCATCAGGTAGCTTCTTTAATTAACAAACATTTTAGTAAAATCCCAAGATACCTTTAGCATGTAATATCTTCGGATGGTGTCCGATCTTCTTTCCGTAAAGAAAGTGTTGCTAACGGACCTACTGAATCCGGTATTTTTGTTGAAGAGATCATTGACTACCAAGTCGAGAGTCAAGGACTCATTTTTCAAAAATTTCTTACTTATACCAGGGTGCAGTAAAAATTGGTCAAACTTATCAGGCATAGCATCTGTCCCAGCTTGATAGAGGTAGCTGTAATCCAAATAAAATTTAATCTTTGCAGGAAGATAGTAGGAGACAGATCCAGTACTGTTAAATGTAAATCCGTTATTGCTCTTTTCAGGCTGTAGACTTGAAGTCATCCGTTGATATCCCGGAGACAGGGTAACATTGAAATCAAGTCCTTTAGTAGTACTTCTCGAAAAGTTATATCCAAGACCATAATTTGCGCTGTTGATCTCATTCAGGTCTTCATTTACGGTATTAAAATTTTTACTGCTATTTACGGAAATTCGAGGTCCGTTAGAAATGTTGAGCTTTTTGCTCAATTTAAAAGAGTACCCTGCCCACGTATTCCAAGAAAAATTGGTATGATCTTTCAAATTATCCCACTTAAAGGTATTACGACCTTGCTCACTCTCTACATTCTGGATCAATGCATTGTTGTCAAATTGCAAATACCCTCCGACATACATGTACGTTCCGGTGAGTAGCTTAGCAGAGTTATAATTCAGATTAAAGCTATTCGTAAACGAAGGTTTAAGATTTTCATTTCCCAAATACTCATTTATGGGATCTTGATTATTTCGCAGAGGCTGTATCTGGCTAAGGGATGGCAACTGATTCCTCCCGCTATAGTTAAAATAAATATTGGAGGCACTACTCAATTTATAAGACATCGACAACGAAGGGTTATAGGTCAAAAATGACCGTGTCAACTCAGCCGAAGTGGTATTATTCTGTTGGTGCAAACGGTCGTTATTCAGATTATTTGTCAGATTGGCCCAGATCTTATCGTTATTCAGATTGAGTGCAATCCGGTAGCTGTTACTTGTCCTATTAAAATCGTAATTATTGCTAAACTCTTCATCCAGGATATCATACTTACCCGTCCCTGCGTTCTTATCGAAGGATTGTAATAACGAGGAGTTATCATTGCGGCTCAACCCATAATTCAGCGTCAAGTTCAACTCTTTCGTCAACGGCTCTGTATAAGATATGCTCCCTCCTTTGGTGGTTGATTGCTGCTCATTCTCTTTCCGTTGATCGACGATCACCGATTCCTTAAGCTCCTTATTCTCGTAAAGATCCGTATGCGTGAATAAGGTTCCATCCCCCCTATTCTCATCATTATTAATACTCAGCGATAACGAAAGAGATCGCCCCTTTTTCAAAAATTTACGCGTAAACAATGCTCGTGCATTCAAGCTTTCGACCTTACGGTCACTTATATCTGTAGATCTACTAGTATTTAACGAATCCAGGTTCCCATCTAACGTAATCGATCTGTTAGACAAACTATTCCAGATGTTGTCCCGTGAAGCATTTCCGCTGATCACCAGACTCGTCAATGAGTCAAACTGAAGATCGTACTTGAGATTAAATTTTTGTCGATTCTTGTCCGATGCGATATCTTTACCAGCACTTGTATGTTGAATACCATCTGCTAAGTTATTTTGGGTGATGGTCGATTCTGTTCCATCATTTTCAATTTTACCGTATTTATAGCTTAGGTTTAATTTATGTTTTCCGTCCTTAGTTTTATCGAAAAACATTATCCCGGAATTGATCGCTTTAGGTCGTCCAATAGTACCCTGCCCCGAAAAATCATCTCCCCCACCAAAAGAATAACTGGTTGCCCCATCATCCGAATATGACACATTATCATTCTCACCATATTTTTCTGAATCTTCCCAGGACAAGCTGGTACTTGCATTATTTCCCAAGAGCCCATATGCGGCTATTTTTTGCGAACCTTTGAATTTGTTAACCATCAATTGTCCCATATAGTAGTCATCCGTCCCTCCTCCCGCTAGCGCCTTACCGAATATCCCGTTCTTTTTATCTTCCTTCAATTTGACATTGATGGTCTTGATTTTCTGTCCATCATCTACTCCCGTCCGCTCGGCATCTTCTGATTTTTTGTCGTATACCTGTACTTTGTCGACCATGTCCGATCGAATATTCCGGGTCACTAGCTTCGGGTCATTACCGAAGAATTCTTCACCATCGACCAGGACCTTTTCTACTGTCTTTCCTTGCGCAGTGATCTTCCCTGAAGCATCAACGGATATACCCGGTAACACTTTAAGTAAATCTTCTACTTTGGCATTTTTCTCAACCTTAAAGCTTCCTGCATCATACTCGGTGGTGTCCCCTTTTATAACAATGGGGATGCGACCGATAACAATAGCCTCTTCTAGTAGCTGGGCCTTCGTACTCATCTCTATATTAAAAGTAGCGTAGTTATTTTTTGCATCAATGAAGCTGTAGAAGTCTCCGTATTTGGGATAACTGGATATGACTAAATAACTTCCGGTATCAGGAAGATGAAGAGAGAATTTCCCCTCCTTGTCAGATCTCGTAAAATCAATCAAAATCGAATCCTGTGCTTGCAAAAGCATGATAGTGGCATTTTCTAGCTTCAACTTATCCTTTTCATCCTGTACGGTCCCCGCAAGCTTCTTTTGAGCGAATAAAGAATTGCTAAGAACAAAACAAAACAAGAAGATTGAAAATGCGAGTAAAAATCGCTTCATGTTGTATATTTAAGGTTTAAATTATCATACTGGTTAATCCCCTAGGCAAATATAAGTTTATTGTAAAAGTTAATTTATGAGTTAACTAAAATTTAACACTAACCATCGGTTTGTATGTCTTACTGCATTAGAAGATGATGTTATAGTACATTTTCCACAAAACAAAAACACATTTATCTCTGCAACTGTAATCTGATTCATGGATTTTCATTAACAAAATAGTTTTGTGTAATTTTGAAGCAAATACATTCATACTATGCAAAATATCAAAGAATACGTAGAAGCAAATAAACAACGTTTTTTAGATGAGTTATTTGACTTGCTGAGAATTCCGTCTGTTAGTGCAGATCCTAAGTTTAAAGGGGACATCGAGAAAACAGCAGAATTTGTCGCTGACAAATTACGTGAAGCTGGAGCAGATCATGTTGAAGTCTGCCAGACTGCCGGCAACCCGATTGTATATGGCGAGAAAATCATCGACCCTTCACTCCCGACAGTATTGACTTATGGACACTATGATGTACAACCTGCGGATCCTTATGAGCTCTGGGAAACCCCTCCATTCGAACCGACTGTAAGAGATGGCAAAATATATGCAAGGGGATCTGCCGACGATAAAGGTCAGTTTTACATGCATGTTAAAGCATTTGAATACATGATGAAAAATGATGCATTGGCCTGCAATATCAAGTTTATGATTGAAGGAGAGGAAGAAGTAGGCTCAAAAAACTTGGGAACGTTCGTCAAGGAGAACAAAGATAAATTGCAGGCAGATGTCATTGTAATCTCGGATACGTCCATGATCAGCATGCAGCAGCCATCCTTAGAAACTGGACTTAGAGGCTTGTCATACGTAGAGGTAGAAGTTACCGGCCCCAATAGAGATCTTCACTCTGGAGTATATGGAGGAGCTGTTGCCAATCCTGCGACCATCTTATCCAAGCTAATTGCATCTCTACACGACGAAAACAACCACATTGCTATCCCCGGATTCTATGATGATGTGATAGAGCTTTCAGAACAAGAACGCCAAGCTTTAAATCAAGCACCTTTTGAAATCGAGGAATACAAAAAGGATCTAGGTATAGCGGAGGTATGGGGAGAGAAAGGATTTACCACAATCGAGCGTACAGGCATCCGTCCTACATTGGAAGTAAACGGCATTTGGGGTGGTTATATCGGAGAGGGTGCCAAAACGGTACTCCCATCCAAAGCATTCGCAAAGATCTCCATGAGATTAGTTCCTAATCAAAACTCTGAACGGATCACAGCACTATTCAAACAACATTTCGAAGCCATCGCACCTGCATATATACAGGTTGAAGTCAAACCGCATCACGGCGGTGAACCGGTAGTCACTCCAACTGATAGTGTGGCTTATCAAGCAGCTGAAAAAGCCCTAGCGGAAACCTTCGGAGTAAAGCCTGTACCAACAAGAGGTGGCGGATCTATACCGATTGTCGCATTATTTGAAGATGTACTGGGTATCAAAACTGTATTATTAGGATTTGGCCTCGACAGTGATAATCTTCACTCGCCAAATGAAAAATATGGAATTGAAAATTACCTGATGGGAATCTCCACAATCCCACTATTCCACAAATATTACGCAGCATTAAGTAAATAATCTAAGATTGATCCTGTCAAACACCAGCATTGGTGTGTTTTGACAGGATCAATTTTTTGTATACTTTACGGTTCATCAGTATGTTCAATTCTCTGATAGGTATATTTCGAAAAATTCATCGTATATGCTATTTGTCATTTGTGTTTTTCTTTTTTATTCTATTTTTTCCAGCACTCTTTTTCTTATGCAAACAACCTGAAAAATACTACCGTCAGATTGTTTTTTGTAGAAAATGGATCAGTTTATGGAGTACTTATGTGGTCGGCATTCGTTTTAAAGTTCATTTTGAAGGATCAATTGATTGGTCGAAACCTTATGTACTATGCGCCAATCATACTTCCATCTTAGATATCACAGCTATCAATCACCTCTGCAAGCAGCCTTTTTCATTTCTCGGCAAAGTCGAACTGCTAAAAAATCCTGTGACTCGTATTTTTTTTAAAAGTATTGATATTACAGTGGACCGAAGCAGTAAAATATCGGCTTTTAAGGCCTTTAAAAAAGCCAACCAACTCTTGAGCGTGGGACGCTCGGTCCTTGTCTTTCCAGAGGGCAAAATAGATGATACCTATCCGCCACAGCTTCACGAGTTTAAATCAGGTCCTTTTCGAATGGCCATTCAAAACAACGTTCCCATCATCCCGATCGTCATTCACAATGCTTGGGACATCCTTTGGGACAGCGGTCTTCCCCTGGGATCGCGCCCCGGTATCGTTCATTCCACCGTCCTTGCGCCCATCTATACCGATGACTATACTGAAGAAAATGCAGAAGAACTTCAGTCTTTGGTTTACGAAAAGATGAAATTGCATTGGGAAATAAATAAAATATCGTAACTTTTCACCAATAAAATTAACAGCAAATGGCGGAGCACCCACTGATTGAAATAACAGATATCGGCAGAAAATACATTATAGGATCTGAGACTATACACGCACTCAAATCTGTTTCATTGCATATCAAAAAGGGAGAATTTGTGGCATTAATGGGACCTTCCGGTTCTGGAAAATCTACATTGATGAACATATTAGGCTGTCTGGATACTCCATCTAAAGGAGATTATATCCTGAACGGCATCAACGTCAGCCAGATGTCGGATGATGAACTGGCAGAAGTACGTAACAAGGAAATCGGATTCGTATTTCAAACCTTTAATCTACTGCCAAAATCTACCGCTCTAGAGAACGTCGCACTTCCATTAATCTATGCAGGTAAGTCAAAAAAAGTGCGAGATGAAAAGGCGCTAGCAACACTCACAAGCGTTGGATTGGAACACCGCACAGACCACAGGCCAAATGAACTATCCGGAGGCCAGAGACAACGCGTAGCAGTTGCCAGAGCGTTAATAAACGATCCGTCAATCATATTAGCGGATGAACCTACAGGTAATCTGGACACGAAGACCTCCATTGAAATTATGGGACTCCTAGAAGACATTCACTCCAAAGGCAACACCATTATCTTGGTTACACACGAAGAAGACATCGCACAACATGCACATCGCATTGTCAGAATGCGAGATGGGTTGATCGAAGATGATTATCCGAATACGGAGGTTAAATCCGTGTCTCCTCGACTGACTGCTTTGAAAGAGAGAGGCAGTGACTTTGAAAATATATGATGTTTTTAAATGGAATTCTCCCTTAATTCGACGTACTATTTTCCAAATAACAAATTTGTTACTATAAAAAAAACAAATTACAATCCAAAGACTTGGATAAGTCAAATTAAATATTACTTTTGCGGAAATTCGAAATTTTAAATTATTAGATATGTATTGGACATTAGAATTAGCTTCACACCTTGAAGACGCCCCATGGCCAGCAACTAAAGATGAATTAATAGATTATGCTATTCGTTCAGGAGCCCCTGTAGAAGTTATAGAGAATCTCCAAGCCTTGGAGGATGACGGTGAACCCTATGAGAATATCGAAGAAATCTGGCCGGACTATCCGACTAAAGATGATTTCTTTTTTAACGAAGATGAATACTAAAAAATGCTGAACGCCTTAATTAAATTAAGGCGTTCGACATTTAGCTGATTAATCCATTTCATAAACGAAGAGTCCAAACATTATATGACGCTATTACACAAGTACGTTTGCTCCATACTCTTCACGATCTTGGCTTTACCCTTGCTGTCGTTTGGTCAGTCCCAGGACAAGGATATCACCTATATTCGACGATTTGTCCATGACCTTTCTGTGGACAGCATTGCCACTGATGTATTGCTAAGCCAATATGTCTCCATTAAACAAGAAGTTGATGAGGATTATCTAGACTATTTGATCGCGAGCTTGGACGAAGTCCGGCTGAACATACAGAACAAAGACATCAAAGAGATTCAATATCTCAACTGGAATCAGATTCCTAGAAAGGATACCCGAGACATAGATCCGGAAGGCCTGGATACAAATAAGATGTATTTTCTAAAATATAAAGGTCGACAGGTAGTAGCTATATATTTAGAAGAAGAAAGAGTTGCATCCTTTACACTCGTTTCTAAAGGAGATAAAATCGCTCATTTTGTTACTTACTAGCTATTCGTTCAGCAATAACCAATTGCGTCCAGCCCTCACTAGAGGATCATGAGACAACAGCACTCTGTTGGACTCCAGGCTGAATAGAATCGGTAAGAGTATTAATTATTCAACATATTCTTTTAAAAAAAGTTGTTTTTTTAAAAACAATGCATCATATTTGTCATATTGACAATAGAAATGAAACTAAAAAATGTAAATAAAGAGTGGTGGTGGCACAACAGCTAATGTTGTGGCAACTATCTATTGCTTGAATTATTTACATATCAAAGAATAGTGGGCTTGCCTTTTTAGGCGAGCCCTTTTTTTATTTTAACAGACCATGAAAGAAATACTAGCACATTTATTCGAATACAAAGCTTTCACACGGAAGGAAGCTTACGATATATTGACCCACATCACGGAGGGAAAATACGATACCCACCAAGTAGCAGCTTTCATGACTGCGTATGGGATGAGAAGTATTCGGGTCGAAGAATTGGCTGGATTCAGGGACGCAATGTATGACCTGTGCAAAAAAATTGATTTGAAGGATTATAAATTGATTGACCTATGCGGTACCGGGGGAGATGGCAAAAACACGTTCAATATCTCTACTCTCGCTTCATTTGTAGTGGCTGGTGCTGGCTATCAAGTAGCCAAGCATGGCAATATTGGGGTGTCATCGGGTTGTGGTTCATCCAATGTGATGGAATACCTGGGCTATACCTTCACCAACGAAGAGGGCGAGATCAAACGACAGCTCGAGGAGGCCAATATTTGCTTTCTACATGCGCCATTCTTTCATCCGGCGATGAAGACAGTTGCTCCAATCCGAAAGGCACTAGGAGTCAAAACATTCTTCAATATGTTGGGACCGTTAACCAACCCCGCAAATCCGAAGTACCAATCCGTAGGCGTATTCAGCCTTGAATTGGCACGTCTATATGGTTATCTCTACCAGAATACGGACAAACAGTATTCTATATTACATGCCCTCGATGGTTATGATGAGATATCACTAACAGGAGATTTTAAAGTCATTAACAACCAAGGAGAGCATTACTATTCGCCACAACATCTTGGCTTCGACAGTATAAACCCTGCATCTATCAGTGGAGGAGAGACTGTTGAGGAAGCCGGAAAGATATTTTCGACCATACTCAATGCGTCTGGAGATGATATTCAGAACAGCGTGGTCTTGAGCAACGCAGCCTTTGCCATTAACACCTTCGAACCGGCGAAGTCCTTCGCAGATTGCTATTACGAAGCGGAAGAATCACTAATGGGGCTAAAAGCCCTCAACGCATTCAAAAAACTGATCAATTCATGAGAGATGTGAAAATCAAAGTATGTGGCATGAAGGAGTATAGCAATATTCAAGCCTTGCATCAACTAGACATTGACTATATGGGCTTGATCTTCTATAAAGAGTCGAAGCGTTTCTTCAATCAGGTATCAGCTCTCGACCTTCCTACTTCTGACCGTATCCAACGAGTAGGTGTATTTGTCAACGGTGATTTTCAGGATATTAAACAGAAGATAGCAGAGTTTCAGCTCGCAGCAATACAGTTACATGGCAATGAAAGTCCAAATCTCTGCAGGCAGATAAAGGAACTGGGAATCGTTGTCATTAAAGCCTTCGGGATAGACGCAACATTTGACTGGTCTATATTGGAGTCTTATGTCCACGTCGTCAATTACTTCCTCTTTGATACAAAAAGCGATCTACACGGTGGTACAGGTAGAGCCTTTGATTGGAGTATATTGGAAAAGTACAATCTGCGAGTCCCCTATTTCTTAAGTGGGGGAATTGGCCCAGACAACATCGAACAGGCCTTAGCAACCAATGACCCAAGGCTGTATGGAATAGATTTAAACTCAAAATTTGAATCTGCACCGGGATTAAAGAATATAGAATTATTAAAAAAAGTAGTGAAAACAATTTAAAATGAGCAAATATCAAGTTAACCAAAAAGGATACTACGGACCATTTGGGGGAGCCTATATTCCAGAGATGCTTTACCCAAATGTAGAAGAACTACGCCAAGATTACCTTCGGATTATCCAAGAGCCAGATTTTCAGGAGGAATTCCAACAGTTGCTTAAAGACTATGTAGGACGCCCTTCTCCATTGTATTTAGCAAAGCGCCTTTCCGCAAAATACGGCGCAAATATCTATTTAAAAAGGGAAGATCTCAATCATACCGGCGCACACAAGATCAACAATACCATCGGTCAGATCTTACTGGCCGAACGCCTCGGCAAGAAACGCATCATTGCGGAGACAGGTGCCGGCCAACATGGTGTGGCAACGGCTACCGTCTGCGCATTGAAGGGGTTAGAGTGCGTCGTGTATATGGGTGAAGTAGATATCGCGCGCCAGGCGCCTAACGTAGCCCGTATGAAGATGATGGGAGCTCAGGTAGTGCCGGCCAAATCAGGGAGTCGGACACTAAAAGATGCAACAAATGAAGCCCTAAGAGACTGGATCAATAACCCGGTCGACACACACTACATTATTGGCTCAGTAGTAGGTCCGCATCCTTACCCGGATATGGTAGCCAGATTTCAATCCATCATATCTGCTGAAACGAAAAAACAATTAGTGGAAAAAACAGGCAAAGAGAATCCAGACTTTGTATTAGCCTGTGTTGGAGGTGGATCCAATGCCGCTGGCATGTTTTACCACTATCTCGATGAAGAAGATGTACAGCTCATCGCTGTAGAAGCTGCTGGACTAGGAATCGATTCAGGCGAAACCGCAGCAACAACTGTACTCGGTAAAGAGGGAGTACTACATGGAAGCAGATCGATCCTGATGCAGACAGACGACGGACAGGTCATCGAACCGTATTCAATATCGGCAGGGCTCGACTATCCGGGGATAGGTCCCCAACATGCCTGGTTGTTCAAAAGTGGGCGTGGACAATATGTCAGCGCGACTGATCAAGAGGCAATGGAGGCTGGTCTCCAATTGACCCGACTTGAGGGGATCATACCTGCAATTGAAAGTTCGCATGCGCTTGCGTACCTTGAAAAAATGACGTTCAAAGGTGGCGAGACAGTAGTGGTCTGCTTATCAGGACGCGGCGACAAGGATCTAGACAATTATATGAAATACTTCGACTTTTAAACCATGAACAGCACACGCTCACTTTTTAAAGATAAACAACTGCTATCCATCTATTACACCGCCGGCTACCCAACCCTGGATAGCACCTTGGATATCGCCGAGAAACTTGAACAATCAGGAGCAGATTTCCTAGAGATAGGCTTCCCATATTCAGATCCTGTGGCCGATGGCCCGGTTATACAACACAGTTCAGAAGTTGCATTGAAAAATGGAATGAACTTACATCGACTATTTGAACAATTAAAGGATTTAAGAAAACGGGTTCATATCCCCATCTATTTAATGGGCTATTTTAACCCCGTATTACAGTACGGAGTTGAAAACTTTTGCAGAGACTGCCAAGAGGTCGGTATCAATGGGATTATCGTACCCGACCTTCCCATGTACGAATATGAAGAACTATATCAAGATATTTTTCGCAGATATAATATTAGCAACATATTTTTGGTAACACCGCAAACGAGTGAAGATCGAATCCGAAAGATTGATGAACTGTCGACAAGCTTCATATACTTACTGTCCTCTAATGCGACGACTGGAAAACACTTAGAGATTGGGAATGATTCAACTGTATATTTTGAACGGATAAGAAATATGGAACTGAAAAATCCCGTGGTAATTGGATTCGGGATATCGAATAGAGATACCTACCTCCGAGCAACGGAATATGCACACGGTGCGATCGTAGGAAGCGCATTCGTCAAGTTGTTGGAAGAGGAAGATTATCTAAACAAAATTCCTGATTTTATAAGTCAGATTAAAACCTAAAAAAAAGCCTCAACTAAAAGTTGAGGCTTTTTCGTCTTAATAGACTCGCTTTATTAACCTGCTGTATACTTTGTAGAGTGCTCCTGCCATTGTTAATAACAAGGCTACGCAGATGTACAACAGAATTGGGCTTGACATAAATTGTTCCATCTTGAATAATTTTAGGTTTATATTTAACTGAACATCAATGTACATCTAAAATAACAAACCCAATAACCAAATACAAGACTTTCAAAATATTAATTATCCACATTTTTAAAGTTACCATCTAAATCGAAAATCAACTCAATTCCTGTGTTTAGCTTTATTTCTTGAAGTGTACGCTCTTTTTCCCATTTCACAATAAAGGAGTTTGGATAGTTTTCCTGCGCATATGTTAACAACTTTGGAGGGACCACAGTAAAGGGGATCTTAATTGTTTTCCCGTCCACACTTTGTATTTCGCCTGATTTGTTAAAATCCAACTCATATCCTGAGGACAGGTATACCTCATAGTAAGAATCACCATCTCCTTTATCTTCGACTACTTTACTAATATTTGCCTCTGGAAAATGAAAAGACACATAATCTTGGGATGTATTTGGCAACGTAGTAGGATCTACAACCTCGTCTTTATCACAAGATACAAATACAGCGATTAACGCAATAGCAATAGATACAATTTGTAATTTTTTCATGAGAATAATTATTTATAAAATGTTAATTTTTATTTGGATAATGAGCTCGTTTCACTCCGCCTGTGAGTAGTACGCTCATGATGATTTTATGGAAATATGATTGATAAATGTATTTTTTAATAGTATGTCGAAATTCCTCAACAGTCGTCCTTAACTCCGTTTGCCCTGCACTCGCCTACCCTTACGTAAGTACACGAACGGGTTCCGTTAATCTATTTTTTTGCTGATGACAGACCCACTTGCAGAGAATACAACATCGTATTCCTGAGGCGCATTTTTTAAACTTACTTTATAGGTAACTTTACCTTGTTGGTCATAGCGGTCTACATCGTCAATCTTAAATCCTTTAAATTCCTTATCGATGGTACTTCTTACAGCAGGAGGTATTTGCTTCGCAGTAATTTCTTGCTTGTAGGAAGCCAACTTTCCTTCGGGTGTATAGAGTGCAGTATGATCTTTACCCGTAAGACTCGTTTTAAAATCAACTTCATACATTCCATTGGATTTAATCTCCCAATCACTGAACTTCGCACTTTTAAACTGTTGCTTATAAGCATTCAATATGACGGCAGGTACTTGAGATTCTTTAATATCCTGTGCATAAATCGCTTGGATACCTACAAAAAGCATTAATGCTAAAATTAGATTTTTCATAACTATTCTTTTTTTTATAACACAAAGTAAATGTTCAATTTGGGAAAGACTTGGGAGAACCCTCTTCTAGTATAACTTTTTTGTAACAATCACCATTTTCATGCCAAGACGTTACCTTTTTGTTATATTTGCGGTTGATGAAAAGATGGTTAGCACTATTTCTGTTGATTATATATTCGTTCACATCGAGCGGAGCAACTGTCTATTTTCATTTTTGCAGTAGCGGAAAGTCTAATTTAGTTTCCTTCTCCAAAGAAGATGCTTCTCATGAGAACTGCTCGCTCTGTAAGAAAAAAAAGAATACCATAGAACCTCAAAAAGCCGAGATGCTCTGTCACCCTCTGGGAGATAGTCGCAATAAAAGTAAATGTAAGGACGTCAAACTAGACCTTGAAAAGTCTTCCGACACACACTATGCATCGGGTCAACAGGTCAAAACCTTTGGATTATTCACACCAGCAGTAATCACACTTTTCTGGGTTTATAGGTTTAACGCGATAGCGGAACTTAGCATTCCCGACCTTCTAACGGATGTTGACATCTCACCACCGATATCAAAACCACATCCCCAGATTCTACATTGTAATTTTCGAATTTAGCATTAGTTGTACTTCAGGTAAAGCATATTGCATTACCTGATCTTTCTCCTAGTATCCGTTTTTTGGAAAGCTCAGCAATAAAGTTGACAACTACTTTCTTGCCATTCTGAAGCGATCACTTCACGGAAAGTTTATTATTCCTTGTACAATTAATCACTAAAAATGAAAGCAATATACTGCATTATATTATCGATATTCATGATAGGTTCGTTACCCACCTTCGCTCAAAAGGGTCAACAAGATAGCACAATATCCTTCAAAGTAGGAGGCAACTGTTCTATGTGTAAAAAAAGAATAGAAAAAGCGGCTCTTATTAAGGGTGTAAAATCCGCGCAGTGGAATGAAGAAACAGGAAATATCCAAGTCGAATACGATGCTTCTAAAGTCAAGATTGACCAGGTCAAGAAAAGTATTGCAGCAGTCGGTCACGATACTGAAGGCCTAAAGTCAGACGATAAAGTATACCAAGAGCTTCATCAATGTTGCAAATATGAACGTTTAACATCGCCTCCGCCTATTGCTGAGGTAATGAAAGATCAATCCACTACAGATAGTACCGCCGTGTTCCAAGTCGCAGGAAACTGTGCCATGTGCAAAAAGAGAATTGAGACAGCTTCATTAACGAAAGGTGTCAAATCATCTACCTGGGACAGTAATACTGGAATGATTACCGTGCAATATAATTCGGAAATCATTAAGTTAAACAATATAAAACAAAATATTGCTGCAGTAGGACATGATACGGATGGGGTAAAAGCAAAAGATGACGTCTATAGCAAGCTACATGAATGCTGTATGTATGAAAGATTAGGAACAGATGCTAATTCATCAACTACTACTGCTCACAATCACGACGACCACGACCATGAAATTACAGGGGTGGTCGTCGATGAGAATAACAAAGGAGACTTGACACCCATCCCTGCTGTCAATGTAAGGTGGATGGAAAAAAAAGATAGTCAAACCTTTACCAATGACAATGGAGTGTTTAAGATCAAACACCAGAAAGGATATAAGCACCTAATATTTTCATTTGCAGGTATGCGCTCGGACACTATAGAGGTGAAAGATCTACATAAAGTCCTAGTGATTCATGCCAAAGAAAATGTTCTTTCCGAGGTGGTCGTATCCCACACAAGAAAGTCGACCTACATTTCAGCCATGAATCCTACCCGTGTAGAGGTGCTAACCTCAAAGGAACTCTTCAAAGCGGCATGTTGTGACCTTAGTGAAAGCTTTGAGACTAATGCATCCGTTGATGTCGTGAGTAATGATGCTGTCACCGGAAGCAAGCAGATACAAATGCTTGGATTAAGCGGTATATACACACAGCTCACCGTCGAAAGTCTTCCTGGCCCCCGAGGCCTTGCGACTCCATTAGGTTTGAATAGCATTGCTGGTCCGTGGATCGAATCTATACAAATCAGTAAAGGTATCGGCTCTGTGGTCAACGGATACGAAAGCATGGCCGGGCAGATCAACGTCGAATTGAAAAAACCACAAAATTCAGAAAAGCTATTCTTCAACGCCTATGCCAATGACATGGGAAGGACAGACATCAACTTAAACCTAGCTCAGAAACTCGGAAATAATTGGTCTGTCGGTCTTCTTTTACATGACAACTTCATGTACAATAAGAACATGAATTTCAGTAATAACGGATTTAGAGATCTTCCGGTAGGAAACATCTTTTCAGGAGTAAACAGATGGACCTATGAAAATGGAAAAGGATTGATTGCCCAATTTGGAATTAAGTATTTAAAAGACGATCGTACTGGAGGTCAGGTAGACTTTGACGAGAAAACGGACAAGTTGACAACTAACCGTTATGGACTAGGTTTTGACATTAATCGCTATGAAGGGTTTGCAAAGATCGGTTACGTCTTCGATGGCAATTCGCATCGTAGTATAGGGCTCCAATTATCAGGAACATACTACGATCAAAAAAACTATTTCGGACTTCGCACTTATGATGCGGAGCAAAAGAATGGTTATGCCAATTTAATATTTCAGGACATCATTGGCTCAGTCGCTCATAAATATAGGACTGGCTTAACGATGACCTACGACAATATAGATGAGACATTTACAGGAACAGAATACAAGAGAAAGGAAGTGGTGTCAGGTGCCTTCGCAGAATATACTTACAGCCCCAATGAAAAATTTGATGCTGTCCTAGGTATGCGAGCAGACTATAATTCCTTATACGGTTGGTTCGGCACACCACGTATGCAGCTTCGTTATCAACCTATTACAGGAACTACGCTAAGATTGAGCTCTGGGCGAGGACAGCGGACCGCTAATATCTTCTCGGAAAATATGGCTGCTATGGCCAGCAGTCGCGCATTGGTGATCAAAGCTGATAATCCTTATAATAAAGCATATGGTCTAAGTCCAGAAGTATCCTGGAATACCGGAATCAGTGTAGATCAGACTTTTCAATTTCTAGGACGGGAAGCCGGAGCATCGGTAGAGGTATTCTCCAATCACTTTCAGAATCAGGTCGTCGTCGACTTTGAAAATCCACGAGAAGTTGCTTTTTACAATCTGGATGGAAAATCATATTCAAATAGTGTACAAGCAGAAGTTCGATTCATGCCAGCTCCTCACTTAGAAGCGCGTATGGCCTATCGATTATTAGATGTACAGACGGACTATGGAGATAAAAGATTGAGCAAACCTCTTCTTGCCAAACATAGAGGGTTCATGAATCTAGCTTACTCTCTTCATTCAGGATGGAATTTTGACTACACGCTCAACATTGTTGGTCAGAAGAGATTGCCTTCGACAGCAATGAATCCGGTAGAATACCAGTTGCCAGAATATTCCAAGTCATACGCTACAATGAACGCGCAGATTAGTAAGACCTTCGGCGCTGCCAAGAATTTTGATATTTATGTGGGTGCTGAAAACTTCACCAACTACTACCAAAAGAATCCAATTTTAGCTCATGACGATCCATTTGGAAACTATTTTGACACCAACATGCTTTGGGGCCCATTATCAGGACGGCTTTTCTATACAGGTATACGGTATCATATCAAATAACATAAATAAAGGCGCTTTGAAAGCGCCTTTATTTATGCATTACAGTTTTTTGAGCTCCTGATAAAGCTGTGCGGTAGGCAAGCCTACCACATTCGTATAAGCACCTTTAAGCTGCGCAATCCCAATAAGGCCTAACCATTCCTGAATACCATAAGCTCCAGCCTTATCAAGCGGCTGATAGTATGCAATGTAATAATCGATCTCGTCAGCAGTCAACAGATTAAGAGTAACTTCGGTTACATCTACAAATGTCCTCATTTCTCCCTTCCAAAGAATCGTAACTGCGGTCATGACCTCATGGTCACCACCCGACAGGAGAGTCAGCATCTCTTTTGCTTCTTGTCTATTTTTGGGTTTACCCAGTATCAAATCATCAGCCACGACAATCGTGTCGGCAGTGATCACAAGCCTGTCTTGAAATTCGGGCACTCGAAAGGCCCAAGCTTTTTTCTCGGCAATAGCGGCGACAATTTCCTTTGGAGATAATCCTTCCTTATACGACTCATCTGTCTCTTTGACAATAACCTCAAAATCTAGCCCCATAGCGCTCAGTAATTCGCTACGCCTAGGCGATTGAGACCCCAATACAATCGATATATTTTCTAAATTCTTTAACATGTATTAGATACTTTTTACATGGCTATCATCAAACCATTTATTTTGGAGCTTCAATGTCTTTTCGATAAGTTCACGTACCACTCCTCTCCCTCCACTCTTGCCCGAGACATACTGCGAAATCAACTTTATTTCTTCGACAGCATCTGCAGGACAAGCTGCAATCCCCACAGCCTTCATACAGTGATAGTCAGGCATATCGTCCCCGATGAACATGACATCCTGCAATTCAATCTTGAAACGTAACAATATCTCGCGTAATAAAGCTAATTTATCCGCGACTCCTAGGTGGATCTCCTGTATACCTAACCCCTCCAATCGTCGTTGTACACCTGCATTTTTACCTCCTGAGATCACAATGATGGGCAACCCTCTCGAAATTGCCAAATGCATAGCATAACCATCTTTAACGTTAAACGTACGTAGCTGTTCACCATGTTCATCCACCTGGACAGTACCGTCCGTCAGCACCCCATCCACATCCACCACGATCGCCTTTATTCTTGCAAATTCCTGTAAAATCATACCCAAATCATTTAGTGTAATCAAACTTAGATAAACTTGCTTCTTTTAACAAATAATAGTTTTTAAAAAGCAAGGATGTTATCAATCGACACGTGAACAGCATTACCTTAAAATAGGTGTCAAAATTTGAATTGTATATAAATTACTATAAAATTTCATTAAAAAAATAACATCATATTGCGCAATTATATAGATCACATTTAATTCATCAAATTAGTGTCACGAAATAGTTGTTATCGCAACTTTTTAACGAAATCATTTGGAACAAACACCCTTTAGATCGTATCTTTGTAGAAGATAATTAAAGGTTATCTAGCTGTTATTATGACAGCTAATTAAAATGTCTTTTCATAATTTAGGTTTATAATTGGTTAGTAACGAACCCTGGCGCCCATCGTCAGGGTTTTGTTTTTTCTAATAAATCCTAAAGAAAAGGGATGGAATGAGAGCAAATAAATGTAAATCCGATTTAGCAATCCATGACAACTAATAGATACTTTTAAAAAAATAAAGCAGCCAATGGCTGCTTTATACTTCGTGGTAACGACCTTTTACTTCAAAGGCAGATTATGGATGTCGATCTCGGGTTCTTTTCCAAGAGCTGCACGCTCAAAACGAGAATCTACTACCGTCTTATCGGCAAAAAAACCACAGTTTCTAAGAAAAAAAGAATTCCCCAGCACCCCTCCTGCGTAATCGAGTCGATAACCTTTTCGAGCAGTTTGATCAGCCGTAAATTTACCCTTTGTGCATTCAATCCAATTACCTTCCGCATCTCTTACCCATTGGTTTCCAAATTTCACCTGACGCTCATAAATACCTTGAGCTGGATTGAAATTTTCTAAAAAGGAGTGAAACCCTTTCAAATAAGTATTTGTCTTGGGTCTTTCAAACTGTGCGATGAGTTGCCATTTACCTTTCTCAGGAGCATAGAACCAGGCTGTATACTCCGTATAGTCATTCGCGATAGGCCTTCCTTTTAACAAAAATTTATACGTATTGCCTGTAATCCAATTGTACCGCAAAAAACTCTGACCTCCTGATCCTTCATTCCCAAACTCACCGGTATGTACGCCCTCTCCCTTGGCCTTTAGGATAATCTTATGGTCGTCGGGGATTGCTTTGGGATCATCAGTGGTAAAAGGACTCCATACAGAAAAAAGTATTCGTCGCTCTTGCTTACTGTTCACCTGCATCCCGAAATATCCTCCTGAAAATCCATTCGCCATATAGTATGAGCCTTCGATATCATTGCCTTTTTCAACGGTCACTTCATTGTAGTAGTACTCAATATTTTTATCCTGAGGTTGCGTATATCCCATATGAACTGATGGTCCTCTTCTTCCCCAATAGAAGAAATTATCTTCATTACTAGGGACGAAATTAGCAGAAGCTATCAATGAGGACTCTCCACTCAACTGATATCCTTTAATATCAGCAAAGTGACGCTTTGTTCCTACAGCATTTAATTCTAAGGTGTAGTATCCCGTATCTTTAACTACCCACTCTCCCAAATCTACCTCTGATTGATCAGATAGTGTAAATGCTCTCTTTCTATCTCCAATTTTAATTTGGTATTTTCCACCATCATTGGTTGCCGAGACCATCATCTTTAGATTAATCTTTCCAGAACGTCCAAACCTTACAAAGGTTTTAAAACTTACTTTTGGATCTCTCCATTCCTTGATCTCATCATTTCGCAACATATCTCGTGTATTTAGATCAGCAGGATATTGCCAGCTATTTCCGCCAATTGGCAAGAAAAAAGTTGTTGCTCCCTTTTCTACAATTTGCTGCGCTTGCACAGCAATTGGGAGAAGGAGAAAGAACATAAGGATTTTTTTCATTGTATATTTATTTATAAGTGTACATTCCAAACGATTCAAAAAGGGTGATCATAGGCGATTGATGACGGATTGCAAATTCACTTTCGCAAAATGAAGCAACTGCAAACGGTACTAAACTGCAAACGGTACTAAAATATTCTCGCTAATGTCTAATGTTATTTATCTCCCCAATTAAACTCGTATTTATCCAGAATATGATGAATGTACCCATACATCTTCCTGGATTCATTCCATATGCAGATAGGATTTATATGTTAAATATAGTAGAATCAAAGTTATTATGGTATCTGACAATACACCTACTCGCATAAAAAAACCGATTGTGCAGCACACAATCGGTTGACTATTTTTATAATATTTCTATTACAATTCGGAATATTACTTATTCGGTCCTTTTTCCCCAGAATTTGGCTTTGCAATAGAAGATCGCATTTCAGAATCGGCCTGTATATTTTGCATCTTATAATAATCCATAATACCAAGATTGCCACTTCTAAACGCTTCTGCCATCGCAAGTGGCACCTGCGATTCAGCATCAATTACTTTTGCTCTTGCTTCCTGAGCTTTAGCACGCATCTCCTGCTCATTAGCTACAGCCATCGCTCTCCTCTCCTCAGCACGCGCATTGGCAACTTTGAGATCAGCTTCTGCCTGATCAATTTGAAGTTTAGCCCCAATATTCTCTCCGATATCGATATCTGCAATATCAATGGACAAAATTTCGAAGGCCGTACCCGAGTCCAGTCCTTTTGACAAGACTGTTTTGGAAATACGATCGGGATTCTCCAGTACTTCTTTATGATTTACAGAAGAACCAATTGTGGTCACAATCCCCTCGCCCACTCTGGCTAGAATTGTCTCTTCTCCAGCACCCCCGACCAACTGATTGATATTAGCGCGTACAGTGACACGTGCTTTTGCAATCAATTGAATACCATCCTTGGCGACCGCCGCTACAGGAGGTGTATTAATAACCTGCGGATTGACCGATAATTGTACTGCATCAAATACGTCACGTCCCGCGAGATCAATAGCTGTGGCTAATTTGAAGTCCAAGGGAATATTGGCTTTATCTGCAGATATAAGGGCTTTGATCACCTTATTTACATTTCCGCCGGCCAAGTAATGTGTCTCTATTTCATTAGACGTAATATTCAATCCAGCCTTTGTAGAAATGATCATCGCGTTGGTAACTAGCGATGGTGGCACTTTCCTTAATCGCATTAATACCAGATTCAATAAACTGATCTTAACATTCGATAACTGAGCCGTAAACCAGAGATTGACGGGTAGCAGATACAAGAGAAAGAAGAAAGCAATTAAGCCCCCAATAATAAATAGTACTAAAGAAATTTCAGGATTCATAAGTCAAATTAAACAATCAACAGTTCGAAACTTGATAAATATACCATAATTTATCCAGAAATGGACAGTCTTTGAAAGGAATTTATTTGCCAAAATCGCAGGAAGCAATTCCATATGACCCCAAGAAGTGCGATGGATACGCAACACTCAGAAGTAAGCCACGGCATTCAAAAAAAAATTCAAATCAAATACTTTTAAAAAAAACAAACGGTTATATACTGGACAGCACGTCCCTAAAAAACCACATAACAACATACAAATCAAATTCTTATGCAAGAATAAATATGCATTCAAAAATATCTAATAGGCGTTTGTTTGCAAAAAATCAAATATAATCTTCCTGTAATAAAACATTTAGAAAAGGAAAAACTATCTTTGATAGTACATTTGAAATCTACGCAAAAAGCTCACATAGAGACCTACATGGCAATGATTTCATACAGTCTCGAGGCAGCCGTTACCTCAAAACTGATCACTATGGAATACACACAAATGGAACTATTAATAGGATACTATCTGCGATAACCTTAAGGAGAGAACATTCGAATGAAACAGTCACCATAAAAAACGAAATTACCTCGGTATATACTTACAATTATATAGAGGTACAAATACTTATTTAATCTTACTTTTTAGAGATGAATAAAATTAATTTTAAAACACAAGTAACAATAGGTATTGTTATCTCTTTTTTGATCATTCTATTTGCAGTGGTCTTCTTCTTTATTTCATTTGACAAAAGTGTCCGATTTAATGATGAAGTGATGGGTCTCTCTGAGCAAAAGTTCAATACGATCAACGATCTAGAGATTAATTTGGGCATTGTCAATAACAACAAGTTATTGTATGCAAGTAGCCAAGATCCACGTATGCTGGATATTATTCAAAACAAACAGACGATTATCAAGGAAGATCTCAGAGAGCTCTTCAAAACGACTCCATATTACACGCCAAATCGCGTTATGGAAACAACCTTTAAATCAGAGGTGGAAGCATTCGTCGATAGTAGGCAGCTACAAAAAGATGCAATGTCAAATGGAAAAACGATTATTCAGGATATCATTCTGGACTATGATCAAATTCAAAAACATCTGACCACTACAATTGAATCCGTTGTCCAAAGCAGGGCCAAATTCATAGACGAGAATAATGAGCATCTCAAAATCAGCAGATTCGTCACCTATGCGCTTGTCATATTTGGACTTGCTATCATGATCTTTCTTTTCGTTAGAGTCAATCAAGTCTTTATCGTATTACGCAGGACGTTAAAGAATGAGCAGAAAAGCTATGAACAATTAAAAACACTAGGTGATCAAATTGAAGACTCCAATTGGGTACTTCAACAGTTGTCCCAATTAGACACCGTTGTCAGGGGAGACTTTTCGGAGAGTCAACTAGCGAAGCAGGCCCTCTCCTGCATCTGCAAAAGCATCAATGCAACAGTAGGAACAATGTATTTTAAGTCCCCAGAAAGCGAGTTATATAAACTTGCAGGGTCGTACGGAACGGACGTGAACAAGCTTCCAAAGTTTATTGATAAAAATGGTGGTTTATCATTCGAAGTCATTAATTCTCAAGAACGAATATATCTACCTGCAATAGATAACAAGCAGCTTCATGCATCGAGCTCACTAGTCAACAACTTTCCTACCGACCTGTATATCATCCCGTTCGTATATGAAAATGAAACAGTCGGTTTTATTGAACTCGGTGTCGTATTCGGTGAACATGATGCTCACCGTGTCAATGAGTATCTTGATAAAATTGGAAGCACATTAGCGATTGCCGTTAAAGTAACTCAAGCACATAATCAAATGTCTGAGATGTTTGAGGAAATGCAACAGCAGACTGAAGAGCTTGAAGCTCAACAAGAAGAGCTGCGCACCACAAATGAGGAGCTTATTCACAAAACCAGCCTTTTGGAGGCCTCAGAGGAAGAACTACGTGTCCAACAAGAGGAACTGACGCAGACAAACAACGAACTTGAAGAAAAAGCAAAATTATTGGAAATCAAAAATAGCGACCTTGATAAGGCAAGGCAGAATATTTCTGACAAAATAAATGAAGTCGAACAAGCTAGTCGCTATAAGTCAGAATTCATGGCTAATATGAGTCATGAATTGCGGACACCACTTAACAGTATTTTAATTTTAGCGAAGCTTCTTAAGGACAATAAGCATGCAAATCTAAATACCGATCAAGTCAAATATGCGTCGGTCATCCACAGCGCCGGATCAGACCTTCTGCACTTGATCAACGAACTACTCGATTTGGCCAAAATTGAATCCGGAACCGTCGATCTATCACAGGACCACATCAGTGTAAAATCTTTAATCTCTAATATTGAAGAACTGTTCCGAACTACTGCCGAAGAAAAAGGAATTCATTTTAGCCTGATTGCCGATCCCTCCACCCCAGCAGCTTTTGTATGTGACGAGTACAGATTGGAACAGATATTAAAGAATCTGCTGTCCAATGCATTCAAATTCACGCCTGATGGTGGACATGTAGAATTGCATTTTAAACAGGTTAACACCAATCTTCAATTTCTTGTAAAGGATAATGGGATTGGTATTGCCGAAGAGAAGCAAAAACTTATCTTTGAAGCCTTTAAACAGGAAGACGGTTCAACAAGCCGCAAATTCGGTGGCACAGGACTGGGCCTCTCTATATGCCGAGAATTAGCAAATCTATTGGGGGGACGAATTTCGCTGGAGAGCAAACCTGATAAAGGCAGTACTTTTACATTTATACTTCCCTACCAGCCCATTCCTGAGAAACAGGTCCGTAAAGAATCCGTCCCCAATGCGCATCGGAATACTGCTGTACCGGCCAGTATGAACACAATGTTGACAGATTTGAATGGCCAACCAGGCAAGAATCGGCTACTCATCATTGAAGATGATATCAATTTTGCGGAAATACTTAAGGATTATGCACTAGAAAAAGGATTTGATCCACTACTCGCCTTCAATGGAGTCCAAGGTCTGGATATGGCAATCGAACAGCAACCAAATGCTATTATCTTAGATATCATGCTTCCATTAATGGATGGTTGGGAGGTGCTCAAAAAATTAAAAGGCAATGAGCGTACACGAGACATACCCGTCCACATGATGTCAGCAGTCTCCTTGAACAAAAACGAACCAATCAAAAAAGGTGCAATAGGTTTTTTACGCAAACCCGTTACAGAAGAGTCGCTTGACAATGCATTTAAAACAATAAAATCGCTCATCTCTACTCCTTTGAAGCGCGTACTAATTATAGAAGATCACGCCCTTCAAAGTGATTTCATCAAGTCGTCCTTGAATGAGGGCAATACTGTCGTGGATCAGGCTTTCAATGCAAAAGAGACCATGGACATGCTTGCTAAGAAACGTGTGTATGACTGTATTATCTTAGACATCAATTTACCAGACAAATCTGGCCTAGAACTCCTGGACGACATCAAGGCAATAGCGATGTACCATGACACACCAATCATTATCAATACAGCGATGGAATTGCCAGCAGAAAGTACAGAACGAATCCTAAGACATACACAAGCGATGGTCTTAAAATCAGGCAAGTCCAATACGAGACTGATTGACGAAGTCAATCTTTTCCTTAACAGACTAAAAGATATAAAGGAACAAAGTAAGCTTTCCATCAATACTAAAGGAGAAGTAATACTTGAGAAGGCATTGGCCGGAAAAAAGGTGCTGATCGCTGATGACGATATGCGCAATGTCTTCGCACTAAGCACTGCCTTTGAAGCCTATAATATGCAAATAGAAATTGCGAACAATGGGATTGAAGCCATTCAATTACTCGAAAAAAATGATGATATTGACCTCGTATTGATGGACATCATGATGCCTGAGATGGACGGCTTCGAAGCCATCGAAAAAATCCGACAAAATAAAAAATTTACAAATCTACCGATCATTGCAGTGACAGCGAAAGCAATGAAAGGAGATCGTGAAAAAACGATTCAGATCGGAGCAAATGACTACATAAGTAAACCTATAGATCTGGATAAACTCATCTCACTGATGCGTGTTTGGTTAAGTTAAAGAATGATATGATATCCTTTCAAGAATTAGAAGAACTTATTGAATTCGTCAGGAACGTTAATGGGATGGATCTGTCAGGCTATTCAAAGGCCTCCTTAAAACGTAGAGTTTCCCGGTTGATGAACTTAGACAAGATGGACCTAGTCGCATTAAAAACGTCATTGGTCAATACGCCAGGATACTTTAATCACTTTATCATTGAACTTACGGTCAATGTAACTGAAATGTTCAGAGATCCCCTTTTTTACAAAGCTTTGCGAGAGGAGGTCATTCCCTATCTATCTTCTTACCCACGTATTAAGATTTGGAGCGCTGGATGCTCTACCGGTGAGGAGGTATACTCGCTGGCTATTGTACTAAAAGAGTCGCGCCTGGATAACCGGTCTTTTATCTATGGCACTGATATTAATAGTGATGTCATCGAACATGCAAAGAAAGGTATTTACTCCCTTCAAAAAGTAAGGGAATATTCGGATAATTTTCTCAAGAGCGGCACCACCAACTCTTTATCGGACTACTATACTGCCATGTACGATGCGGTGACCATACATAGTGAGCTTAAGAAAAATGTGCTTTTTTCTTCTCACAATCTGGTATCTGATGGGGTATTTAATGAATTCCAATTAATAACTTGTCGAAACGTATTGATATACTTTGATCCCTCTCTTCAGGAAAAGGTTGTCACTCTTTTTTATGAATCGCTCTGTCTCTTCGGCTTTCTCTGTCTAGGATCCAAAGAGAGCCTGCACCAGCACGAAGTTTCAAATAAATTTAAACTGGTGAACAAAAAACACAATATTTATCAAAAAATTGCCTAAAGCGACAGCATGGATACATCATCTATTATCATATTGGCGGGTTCAGCAGGAAGTTACGGAATTTTGGTCGATATTATCAAAGCCCTACCATCCAACATGCCTATCCCTATTGTCGTAGTACTCCATAGAAATGCGAAGTATGAAACGCACATTGAGCAAAACCTAAGTGCGAAATGCGAAATCACGGTCAAAGTTGCAGAAGAAAAAGAGGAGATACAGGCAGGCGTTGTGTATTTTGCTCCTCCAGGATACCATCTACTTATTGAACCAAATCACACCTTCTCGCTCGATCTATCCGAACCTGTACAATTCTGTCGCCCCTCCATAGATGTTACGATGGAGTCTGCTGCAGACGTCTATTTAACCGGAACAATTGGCATCTTATTTTCCGGAGCTAACCAAGATGGTGCAGACGGCATGGCTTATATCAAGCAAATGGGGGGCACATGTATTGTCCAAGATCCGAATACGGCCGAAATTCCAACGATGCCTGAGGCAGCAATTAAGCAGTCCGCCTATCATCAAATCTTAGACAATTCAGATATTCTAGATTATATCCTTGAACTAAAGAAACCACACATCAAGAATTAATTCCATGAAAAAATTAAATCTTTTAATTTTAGACGATAAGATTGAAAATATCATCAGCCTCCAAGCGCTACTGGAAGACATTGAGGGAATTACCATCCTAAGCAGTACGGATCCCAATGAAGCCCTACGCCTGTGCTGGAAAGAGGATATCGCCATCGCATTGATAGATGTTCAGATGCCGGATATTAATGGATTTGAATTTGTCTCTATTCTCAAAGGCAATCCAAAAACCAGAGATATTATCGCAATCATGGTGACAGCTATATCAAAGGAGGACAAATATTTGATACAGGGGTTGAACAGTGGTGCTGTGGACTATCTGTATAAACCACTCAGTCCTGAAATTACTATTGCAAAGGTAAAATCCTTTATGCAGCAAGTATTCACGCAACATCAGATAAAGGAAAAAAATGCAGAACTGGAATTCTCGAAACAAGCGTTAATCCGATCGAAAGAAGAGGCTGAACAGGCGCGCAAATCGAAGGAAATATTCTTAGCAAATATGAGCCACGAGATCCGTACACCGATCAATGGTATTATGGGGATTACGCAAATGTTACGCAGTTCGTCATTGTCTGCAGAGCAAAAAGACTGGGTCGGTAGACTCGACAATGCATCTCATTCCTTGTTACTTATTATAAATGATATCTTAGATATTTCCAAAATTGATTCGGGAATGATGAAGTTAGAGTTTGAGAACTTGGTTATGCAAGATCTATTTGATGATTTAAACAAAATATTCAAAATAAAAGCGGCCAACAAACACCTCCAATTTGAAATGTATACCGACCCTAATTTACCGATGTGTGTTAAGACGGACTCGCTACGTCTACAGCAAATATTGAGTAATTTCATATCCAACGGTCTAAAATTCACCGAAATTGGCAAGGTCACCCTGCACATTACGGTGCTAGAGGTCGTGGATCACAAGTACTTGATTAGGTTTAGTGTGCGGGACACCGGAATCGGAATCCGAACAGCCTCCTTGAATAAGATCTTTATGGCATTTGAACAAGCCGATGACGGGATTACCAAAAAATTTGGTGGGACAGGGCTTGGACTTGCCATTGTAAAAAGATTATCAGACCTTTTCGAAGGGGAGGTTGATGCTTCTAGCGAATACGGACAAGGAAGTGAATTTTCATTTCAGACATGGTTTGAAGAATCAAGTGACTATGCCGTTGCAGATCCAAAGATGGAACAATTATATACCCAATTACCCAAGTTTGAAAAACTTCAGGTACTTATTGCTGAGGACAATGATCTTAATAGCTTCATGCTTTCACATATCCTCAAAACCTGGGATTGTCAGGTAGATATTGTCAAAAATGGAAAAGCAGTACTCGAAAATATTGAAGACAAAAATTATGACTTAATAATGATGGATACACATATGCCCATCATGAGTGGCTTTGAAGCTATTAAAGAAATCAAAAATCATCCTGACTACAACAAGGCTAACATCCCCATTATAACCATTTCAGCGTCAGTTTTAGAATCTGAACAAGCAGAAGCATATGATGTAGGGGCCGATGGTGTCATTGGAAAACCTTTTGACGCTATCGATTTATATCATAGAGTAATAGAAGTAATAGAGAAAAAAAAGGGTATTAAGGTAGCGTTCAAAACGAACTGATTTAGAGATGAGATAAATATTGTGTATTTTGGTCAAAGATTAAAATTTTATAATTTACAATGGAGTATGCTTCATAGTCGATTTGTGACCGCTTCATTCCCATTAAAAAACAATTAATTTAAATGAAAAAATTATTTATTATTCCAGCCTTGGCTTTGGCTGTAGCCTTTACTTCATGTGGTGGAGAAAACAAAACAGCAACTACCTCTGAAAATACAGAAACAAAGACAGAAGAGTCGGCGCCAACAGAAACTGTACCTGGTATTGAAAATGAGACCATCTCAAACACAATTTCTTTAGAAGGAAACGATCAGATGAAATTCAACAAAGAGTTGTTTCGTGTAAAAGCTGGAGAACCTGTTGAATTAAATTTTAAGAATGTAGGTGAAATGCCGAAAGAAGCAATGGGGCATAATGTTGTCATCCTTGTACCAGGCACCGATCTTGCAACTTTTGGTGGAGAAGCAGCAGGAGCATCTGCAAGTGAATACATTCCTAAGTCATCCGCTTCTTCTATCGTAGCACACACGAAGCTATTAGGACCAGGAGAGTCTGACAAAATTTCTTTCACACTTGAAAAAGGTGTGTATTCATTTATCTGTAGTTTCCCGGGTCACTTTGGCGTGATGCAAGGTAAAATTGTTGCTGAATAATAAAAGCATAAAATAAAGTTTAAAAGACGCCCATCGAGGCGTCTTTTTTATGTCAAAAGGGTTATATTTTTCGACAGTCTTTATCGATTAGTCTTAATAATCACTAACTTTGGCAATAAAAATAAAAATAAAACTTTATGCAATACGACGTCATAGTAATCGGTAGCGGCCCAGGTGGATATGTGGCTGCGATCCGTTGTGCGCAATTGGGTTTAAAAACAGCCGTAATCGAAAAGTATAGTACATTTGGAGGAACCTGTCTGAATGTAGGTTGTATACCATCCAAAGCATTGCTAGATTCATCAGAGCACTACCACAATGCTGCTCACAGCTTTGAAAGCCATGGAATTAGTTTAAGTAATCTAAAAGTTGACATCAGCAAAATGATGGCGCGCAAGGATGATGTGATTGCTCAAAATACTGCAGGCATCACGTATCTGTTCAAAAAAAATAAAATTGACAGCTTCCAAGGAATTGGTTCCTTTGTAGACAAGAACACAATATTAATCACAAAAGAAGACGGTAAGACGGAACAACTAACGACTAAAAACGTTATTATTGCGACGGGATCTAAGCCAACAGCTCTTCCCTTCCTTACTGTAGATAAAAAACGTATCATTACTTCCACGGAGGCGCTTTCTCTGACCGAAATCCCTAAAAATCTTATTGTCATCGGTGGTGGTGTAATTGGATTAGAGTTGGGCTCAGTATATGCTCGTCTAGGTGCGAAGGTGACAGTTGTAGAATTTGCTAAATCTATCATCGGAACAATGGATGGTGGCTTAGGAAAAGAATTGCAACGCGTCTTAAAAAAATCTCTTGGTATGGAATTTTTATTAGGACATAAAGTAACAGGAGCATCTGTCAAAGGAAAGAAAGTAACGGTTACAGCAGAAGATGCGAAAGGTCAAAACGTATCACTGGAAGGCGATTACTGTATCGTAGCAGTTGGACGTATAGCGTATACAGATGGACTAGGATTGGATAAAATAGGTATCAAGACGGAAGAGAGAGGCAACAAGATTCCAGTGAACGAACACTTGGAGACTAGTGTATCTGGCGTCTATGCGATTGGAGATGTCGTCACTGGCGCGATGCTGGCCCATAAAGCCGAAGATGAGGGCGTTGCAGTAGCAGAATTCATTGCTGGACAAAAGCCACATATAGATTATAATCTTATCCCAGGGGTAGTATACACTTGGCCAGAAGTGGCTTCAGTCGGTCAGACAGAAGAGCAGCTGAAAGAAGCTGGCAAGAAATATAAAGCCGGATCATTTTCATTTAAAGCCTCTGGCCGCGCAAAAGCTTCAGGAGATACAGATGGTTTTGTAAAAGTACTAGCAGATGCAGAGACAGATGAAGTCTTGGGTATACACATGATTGGGCCTAGAGCAGCAGATATGATTGCTGAAGCTGTTGTTGCAATGGAGTATAGAGCATCTGCAGAAGATATTGGCCGCATATGCCACGCACACCCAACATTTACAGAAGCATTAAAAGAGGCAGCTTTAGCTGCTACATCAAATAGGGCTATTCACGCCTAGTTAAAAAAGAAGGGCAAAACCAAATTTTGCCCTTCTTTTTTTAAGTCAATAGCGGATACCAACATGGTGAGAAGTTTACACCTTTTCACATAGAATAGCTCCTTATCTAATAATTGGAATCTCTTCTCTTAATTACCCAAGCCTCCATGCTAAATGAGTAAGTATGGACATCTAAATACTAAACAAATGAATTTTTATACCAGAAAATGGATCAAACCAGAAGATCTTAATCCAAACGGAACCTTATTCGGGGGTACACTTTTACGATGGATAGATGAAGAGGCTGTCATTTATGCTATTGTCCAATTGGGTAATCCTTTTGTTGTAACTAAATATATTTCTGAGATCAACTTTGTTAGCTCCGCAAAACAGGGCGATATCATTGAGCTAGGAATTGAAGCCACTGCTTTTGGCACGACCTCATTGACTATGAAATGTGAAGTACGGAATAAAATTACAAGAAAAACGATCCTTTCGATAGAAAGACTTGTATTTGTAAATCTCAACGAAGCCGGCGTCCCTACTCCACATGGCAAAGAGGAGATTACTTACGCCTATATGGGGATCGAGCGTATAAAAAAGGAGAAGCCTGATTAAGCAACTCCCTTTTTACTTTTTATTATTTCTTTTTTAAGATCGACTTCCACCCAAAACGACGCAATCGGGATCAACGATACCACAAAATATTTTGCAGCCTTCATCAATGACCATTTATATTCGATCGTACAGACGATCAACATCACCACGAATATAACGACCAAAAAGCCGTGAATCGATCCGGCAATACGCACAGCTTCGGGGATATCTCCAAAATATTTGAGTGGCATGGCCAAAAAGAACAAAAGAACGGTAGAAATAGCCTCCCATAGGGCAATCTGTTGAAAAAGTCTCAGCATAGTTATTTTATCAAACCTCAAAAATAAGATTAATTGACACATCTAGAGATATGCAACTATCTCTTTGACTAATAGGTGACAAAACATGCAAAATGCAAGCGCTCTCCTTCTTACATCCGGCGCTACAATTGAGTTCAAAGCGAATGGAGGATTAAAAAATTATACGTACATTTGGAGGAGATTACGCACTCATTTCGATAATGAAAGTGGCGTACGAGAAGTAAATCAACTACAGGGAAAAGGGTATACAATGCTGTACTACTAATTGAGTAATACAACTTGTCTACTGCATATAACCTGAAAAACAAATAGTATACATATGAATTACGACATCATTGTAATTGGTAGTGGACCTGGAGGTTATGTAGCTGCCATTAGAGCTGCGCAATTAGGTTTCAAAACGGCTATCGTAGAACGCGAATCCCTTGGAGGAATTTGTCTTAACTGGGGTTGTATCCCGACAAAAGCGTTAATCAAAAGTGCTCAAGTATTTGAATATCTCAATCATGCTGAAGAGTACGGAATCAAAGTTCAAGGCGGTGAGGCAGACTTTGATGCTATCGTAAAAAGAAGCCGTGGTGTTGCAGATGGTATGAGCAAAGGTATACAGTTCCTAATGAAGAAGAATAAGATCGACGTCATCAATGGAACAGCCAAAATTAAAAAGGGTGGCAAGATCGAAGTAAAAGCCGATGATGGTTCGGCTAAAGAATATAGTGCTAAACACACTATATTAGCTACTGGGGCACGGTCTCGTGAATTACCAAATCTTCCGCAAGACGGCAAGAAAATCATAGGATACAGACAAGCACTTACCCTTCCACAAAAACCAAAATCAATGATTGTCGTCGGATCTGGTGCAATTGGAGTGGAGTTCGCTTATTTTTATAATGCAATGGGAACGCAGGTGACCATTGTAGAGTTTATGGATAGAATTGTCCCTGTAGAGGACGAAGAAATCTCCAAACAATTAGAGAAAAGTCTGAAAAAGGCGGGAATTAATATCTTAACAAAATCCGAAGTACAATCAGTAGATACAAAAGGTGATCTTAGTAAGGTAAGCATCAAAACAGCTAAAGGAGTTGAGGTTTTAGAGGCTGAAATCGTCCTTTCCGCTGTAGGAATTACGCCAAATATCGAAAATATCGGACTTGAAGAAGTAGGTGTTAAGACAGATAAAGGCCGTGTTTTAGTAGATGATTTCTACAAAACAAATATTGATGGCGTTTATGCGATTGGAGATATTGTAAAAGGACAGGCACTTGCTCACGTGGCATCAGCAGAAGCTATTACATGTGTCGAAAAGATAAAAGGGTTACATGTAGAGGCTATCGATTACAACAATATTCCAGGATGTACGTATTGCTCTCCAGAGATTGCTTCTGTAGGATACACAGAGAAAGCTGCAAAAGAAGCTGGTTACGAATTAAAGATCGGTAAGTTCCCATTCTCAGCATCAGGAAAAGCATCTGCTGCAGGCGCAAAAGATGGTTTTGTTAAAGTCATCTTTGATGCTAAATATGGCGAATTATTAGGTGCACATATGATTGGAGCAAATGTCACAGAGATGATTGCGGAAATCGTAGTAGCACGTAAATTAGAGACAACTGGGCACGAAATGATTAAATCCATCCACCCACACCCAACAATGAGTGAGGCGATTATGGAAGCATGTGCAGATGCATATGATGAGGTTATCCATTTATAGTCTTATTAAGCACACGTTATAACAAGAAGCGGCCTTCCATATGGAAGGCCGCTTCTTGTTATTGCAAAATTAACCTCGATTTAAAAATGTACTGTTGAGGTTTTAAGCCCTCTTTACTATCCAGTCTTTCAAACAATATCTCCGCAGCTTTTTTGGCTTGTTGCCCAGGGAATTGCTCTATACTTCCCATTGGCGGGTTTTCCATATATTTCCATAATGGATAGTTTGCAAAGCTTATAAAATGAATGTCTTGATTAATCGAAATTCCCTTTTGACGAGCAAATTTCATAACATCCAACGTCACAAAATCATTAAAAGATAGAATTGCTGACGGACGATCCGACAGGCTCAACAATCGATTCATCGCATCTTCATTCCCTTCTTCAGTCAAGTCTGTATTTACAAGGTAACGTTCATCGAAAGCGATATCATTTTTTCTCAGGCCTTTTATATATGCTAGTTTTCGTTCTTCAGCCGCAAGCAGCGTATCAGGTCCATTAATCAAGGCTATTTTTTGGTGTCCTCTGGATACAAATGCATCAATGGCCTCATATACACCAGTCGCCAAATCGCATTCCACACGGTCGATATCACTCAAATTTGGGACACAATCGAAAAACACAATGGGTATCTCCGACTCCTCCATGTTTTTAATAAAGTCCATATTATTGGTATTCTTACCCATGGACATTAGAACGCCGTCAACACGATGTTTTTTTAATGTCTGCAGAATCCGGAGTTCGCGCTGCGCATCATCAAGAGACTGCCCCATGATCACCGTATATTTGTGCTCATTGGCAAAATTTTCTATTTCACTTATAGCAGCAGAGAAAAATGGCTCCGAAAGACTTGGTAAGACAACCCCTATTGTAAATGTCTTTCTTTGCTTAAAAAAAATGGCCGTTTGATTTGGCTCATAATTCATCTCTTCCGCCATTTTTTTGACTCGCATAGTCGTTACCAACCCAATACTTGGATGATCATTCAAGGCGCGAGAAACAGTAGAAGGAGATATCTTCAATTTTCGTGCAATCTCTTTTATTGTGGTTGGTTTTTCTTTCTTCATATCTATCTTAATCTATCCTAGTTCGCAAAATAACAAATCTTTCCAACATTTGCCACTATTTTGTAGGACCGTGTATAAACTTATACATCCCACTTACACGGCGTTTATTTTCGTAAAACCGAACACGAATATTACGCTCATTCTTCGCTTTATTAACAGAGGCGAGGGCAGCTCTAGATGTTGTTGGAGACACCCAGTTCCCTGTCCGACTGTGTGTCAATGCCTCCGCTATCATACCTTCCTGTGGGTCGCCGAAATCCTTAAAGTAATCTTCAGAAGTATTCCGATCAGGAACTAATCCATTAAAATACTCGCCATAATTGTCTTTATTAAACATTTGAAAGGATGTTACAAAAAGATCTGTTTTTCCATCTACAATCCGATATCCAAAGAAACCGACAGGTTTACCATAGGTATTTTCAGCAATACGATTACCATTCTCATCTTGGCCGTAGCCTCCAATGACTAATAAATTACTTCCAAAATAAGGCTTTAAGACATTGATCAAAAGCTCACTCGCTGAAGCGGTGGAACGAGTCACCAAAAAATATACCTTTCCCAAATTTAATGTTCCTTTTTTAGAAAAATCAACAGGTCCGAACTCAGCACCTTTCTCAGTATCCCCCCAAGATTCCATCGTAGCATTGACTTTGTAAGTCAGCATTCGATGACCAGTTGCTGATGCAGGCGCTATACAGTTGGCCAAATACTCCGCTGTGTTTACAGCACCCCCTCCATTGTAGCGGATATCGACAATCAATTCGGAAATATTCTGAAGCTCAAAAGAACGAAAGACCTGCTCAAATGCTGCGTACATAGCCGTATTAGCGCCGTCTTCACTAACACTCACAAAAGAGCTAAATGCGAGATACCCGATCTTCTTACCGTTCTGTTCGAAGACTTTCGAACTCAATATTGGATCCATATTATATAAAGTACTCGTGAGTTGTGCATCTTTGACAACTCCAGCAGGACTCACTACTTTTAACATCACACTCTTCGAATAGTAGATGGCGTCATCCACCATTTTAAAATCCTGGGATTTCTGCGTTTTATAATCGATATTGGTATTTCCGTTGATACTCAGGATACGGTCACCTCTTCTTAGCCCTGCGACATAAGCTGGAGAGTTCTTATCAACCATCTGGACATACAGATCTGAATTATCACCCGAAGTGCTCGTCTGCAAATATGAGACGTACAGGCCATAACTCGAACTGACGCCCTCTTGGATCTCGTTGCTCACCTCCCCTTCCCTATCCAAAAAACTATACCGATCCACGGGCTTACCCATAAATGGAGGAGTCAGGCTCGTCAGATAATTTAACACTTCTTCACCATCCCTGTAGTCCTTCGTATAAGACTGTAATACCGCCTTATCGTCTAGGTACTTCATGTCTTGGGGCGGCATCGCATCTGTCCAAAGGGAGAAGAGTTTGGTGTAATAAAAGACGGACTGCTTAACAAGCTCTTCCTGACTATAATCCGGGCGATCGACCGGTCGATCTATGGATGTTGGCGTCCGTTTTTCAGGGTTTACGAGAATCGTTTTCTTGCAACCGATTGTAAAGAATGTAGCGGTGACAAGTAATATAATCGTGCATACTCTATTCATCATACTTAGATTTTTTGAACCAGTATCACTACATAGGCTAATTGTCAACCAGCACAACTTCCTCGTATCCGACGCCAAATTCTCCAGCAATATAACGAATTGGATCTATATCTCTGAAATCCAACTCATCTAAAAAATAAACCTTTAGTCCATGGTCAATTCCATGCCACTCGATATGCTTCATCTTATTCAACTGCTCCAATGGATTACCTTTAGTCAGTATAGCCAGCTGCTTACCCTTATCCTTTAAATCATGAATTAGATTTACACGCTCTCGAAATAGCAACAGTTTCAAGGGAAGTTGTGCATGGACATGATTTCGCCCGAATTGATCTCTATACTTTTCATCCAAATCAAATCTCGCCTTTACTTTATCAAATAAACCGACCTCTCCCACTGACAGATAGGTTTCTTGCATAAACGAAATCATCTCTTTCGAGATTGGTCGTGATTCACTAAACTCAATAAAAGTTGCAAACAGGTAGTAGACCTGTAGTAGATAATCTTTCTTCGGATACAGTACATCATCCAATTCAAATAGGAATAATTTTACGTCTTCCGGATAGTCACTATACTTTTTCATGCCTAATTATCTGACATCAAACAAAGAGACACATGCTCACCTGAATCCGATAAGGCAAACGCTCCAGAATACTGATTGTCCAATAGTCTCTGATCTGAGACTAAGTTTATACCTGCGAATAGAACATCGATTTGAAGTTCTCTGCCTGGATTTTCAATTACAAAAATTTCATTAAGCAATTCTTTAGAGGGCAACAGCACCTGAATACCGTATTCTTCAAATAAAACTGAAGATTGCGCTAATGTTGCGACTTCGGATTTCCCCAACGGTAAGACAAATGTAACTTCGAGATCCAAACACACTTTCAGCAATTCATGCGCGTAAGTCGGGTTCATACCTCGAGGAATGACTTTTACCCGTCCAGACTTTACAAACAAATCGGGGACGTCTTCGCATGAAGCGAGTTGAACAGAAAATTGGTCGGACAGCAACTGGACAATACGTTGGCCAAATGGTCTAGTCCCATAAGTTATCAATATTTTTTTATTCATTTAGCTTAATACTATATTTCCATCCCTCATGTGCACTGTACGATCGGATATATTGGCCAACTCATCATTGTGAGTAACGATGATGAAAGTTTGGTTCATTTGATCCCGCAAATCAAAAAACAGCTGATGAAGGGCGGCGGCATTTTCTGAGTCCAAATTACCCGAGGGTTCATCCGCCAAAACAATAGAAGGATTATTTATAAGCGCACGGGCTACAGATACCCGTTGTTGCTCTCCACCAGACATCGCAGATGGTTTATGTCCTGCTCGGTGAGACACGCCAAGTAGATTCATCAGTTCCATTGCCCTCTGCTCCGCTTCCTTTTTTGACACTCCATTTATGAACGCCGGTATGCAGATATTTTCTAAAGCAGTAAATTCGGGAAGTAAGTGATGGAATTGGAAAACAAAACCAATATGCTGATTACGGAAGGTACTCAGTTTTTTTTCGTTCAGATCGCTGACTTTAACATTATCGATCCAGACTTCTCCCGCATCGGATTTATCCAACGTTCCGATAATATGCAGTAAAGTACTTTTTCCTGCGCCTGAAGCTCCCACAATAGTGACAATCTCGCCTTTGTCAACCATTAGGTCAACCCCTTTTAGGATTGTGAGGTCTCCGTAGTACTTGTGAATACCCTTCGCTTGTAACATCATAGAGCGAAGTTACTAATTTTTGTAACTGAACATATGATAAAATTGTACGTTTCAAGAACGTCCTTTCGTCAAATTAATATTAAAAACAATATTGACACTTGACCTTTAGAGTTAAAAACCATATTTTTACAACTTAAAATTGTCGAAATGAACATTCACGAATATCAAGGAAAACAAATACTAAAAAGTTTTGGTGTTACTGTACAAGAAGGAATTGTAGCCGACACTCCTGAACAAGCTGTAGAAGCTGCTAAAAAGATGAAAGAAGATTACAATTCGGATTGGGTTGTGATTAAAGCTCAGATTCACGCAGGTGGTCGCGGTAAAGGTGGCGGTGTTAAATTGGCTAAAAACCTAGACGAGGTAAAACAGAGAGCAACGGATATCATCGGTATGCAATTAGTGACTCCTCAGACTGGACCTGAAGGTAAAAAGGTGAACAAAGTATTAGTTGCTCAAGACGTCTATTACCCTGGAGCTAGTGATACAAAAGAATTTTACATGTCTGTATTACTTGACCGTGCCAAGGGACGCAATATCATCATGTACTCTACTGAAGGAGGAATGGATATTGAAGAAGTTGCAGAGAAAACTCCTCACTTGATTTTCAAAGAAGAAATTGATCCTAAAGTTGGTCTTCAAGGCTTCCAAGCTCGTAAAATCGCGTTCAACTTAGGTTTATCTGGTGGAGCCCACAAAGAGATGGTTAAATTTGTAGCAGCTCTTTATAAAGCATATGATTCAACAGACTCTTCAATGTTTGAAATCAACCCAGTTCTAAAAACTTCTGATGACAAGATTTTAGCGGTAGATGCAAAAGTAAATTTAGATGAAAATGCATTGTACCGCCATGCAGACTACGCTGCTATGCGCGATGTTACAGAAGAAGATCCTACAGAAGTAGAGGCTGGAGAATCGAACTTAAACTATGTGAAATTAGACGGTAATGTGGGCTGTATGGTGAATGGTGCTGGCTTGGCTATGGCGACTATGGATATCATCAAAATTGCTGGAGGAGAGCCTGCTAACTTTCTAGACGTAGGTGGTACTGCTAATGCAGAGACAGTAAAGGCTGGTTTCAACATCATCTTAAAAGACCCTAATGTAAAGGCTATCTTAATAAATATTTTTGGAGGTATTGTCCGTTGTGACCGTGTGGCTCAAGGTGTCATCGATGCTTATCATGAGATCGGTAATATCCCTGTTCCAATCATCGTTCGTCTACAAGGCACAAATGCTGAAGAGGCTAAAAAATTAATCGATGAATCAGGACTGAAAGTATTTTCAGCTATTTTATTAAAAGAAGCAGCAGACCTGGTAACAAAGGTATTAAAAGGCTAACTCCCTTATATCAAAATACAAGAGCCTCTGACCAAATCAGAGGCTTTTTTTATTCAAGGCATGACCGTCCAATAGCTAACAGGATGCACACTCCTCAATTTTCACGGCGACAGCGAGTAGACGATAGGGCGCGGTATTTTTTTTGAATATAACAGAATTTACGATTTTCTCCTTAAGGAGAATGTTTTGTATTTTCGGTCTTCACGCCGTCTTTGAGAATTTATCTATAGCGGAAATAACTCAAGGTTTTTCACAAATTATACGTTATTTTTGTGACCTATACCGATTTAAATATCAGCAGTAAAGGTTTAAAATAGACCTGTATATTAATATTAACAATAAAATGGAACACACACGTATTAAAGAATTATTGAATGCCACTGAATTTGGGCAAGAGGTTGTTGTAAAAGGATGGGTAAGGACCTTCCGCAACAATCAATTTATAGCTATCAATGACGGGTCGACAATCAATAATATTCAAGCAGTTGTCGATTTTGCCAATACAGATGAATCTCTGTTAAAGAGAGTCACTACCGGTGCTGCAATACGCGTGAAAGGAAATCTCATCGAGTCACAAGGCAAGGGTCAAAAAGTTGAAATAAAAGTCAACGAACTGAGTATCATTGGAGATTCCGACCCTGAAAAATTTCCATTGCAGCCTAAGAAGCATAGCTTAGAGTTTTTAAGAGAAATTGCGCATCTCCGCTTTCGTACAGGTACGTTCAACGCAATCTTTAAGGTACGTAATGCCCTCTCTTTTGCTGTACATCAGTTTTTCAATGAAAGGGATTTCGTCTATATGCACACTCCCATCATTACTGGATCCGATGCTGAGGGCGCAGGTGAAATGTTCAGGGTGACTACACTTGACCTCAATAACCCACCTCGCACCGAAAGTGGTGACATCGATTTCAAAGAAGATTTCTTTGGCAAATCCACTAACCTAACCGTATCTGGTCAGCTCGAAGGTGAATTGGCCGCAATGGCATTTGGCAACATCTATACATTTGGTCCTACTTTCCGAGCAGAAAACTCCAATACGACACGTCATTTGGCTGAATTTTGGATGATAGAGCCTGAGATGGCTTTCTATGAATTAGAAGACAACATGGACCTAGCAGAGTCTTTGTTGAAATATGTCATCAAGTATGCCCTGGATACCTGCCCCGAAGAAATCGAATTTTTAAAGAACCGTCTTCTGGAAGAAGAGAAGGGCAAACCAGCAGCAGAGCGCTCCGAGATGGATTTGGTAGAAAAGCTAAGATTCTGCTTAGACAACGATTTTGAAAGAGTCAAGTATACTGATGCAATAGAAATATTAAAACGGAGTAAGCCTAATCAGAAGAAACAATTCAAATACTTAATTGATGAGTGGGGAGCAGACTTACAGTCTGAGCACGAACGCTACTTAGTAGAAAAACATTTCAAAAAGCCTGTGATATTGACAGACTATCCAAGGGAGATCAAATCGTTCTATATGAAGCAAAATGAACCAGATGCGCAAGGACGGAATACTGTCCGTGCTATGGACATTCTATTCCCGGGTATAGGAGAAATGGTGGGCGGTTCGCAGCGAGAAGAAAACCTCGAAAAGCTATTGGTTCGAATGGAAGAAGTTGGAATTCCTGCCGAGGAGATGGATTGGTTTTTGGACACACGTCGCTTCGGTTCAGTGCCACATTCAGGATTTGGAGTCGGATTCGAAAGATTGGTACTATTTACAACAGGTATGACCAATATTCGGGATGTCATTCCGTTCCCAAGAACACCGAACAACGCAGAATTCTAATAAAAGAACAACAGCCAAAACAAATCATTTTGGCTGTTGTTCTTTTATTAGCTGAAGTATCAAGATATTAATATTTACAACTGGTCTGTAGCCTATTTGATAAATATGACACATCAAAATACGCGAATATTTATTGCAATAATCATAGATGGGAGATCATAAATTTAGGTCAGTTCCCGTAGGGTTGACCACCCCAATTTCTATACTTCAATCTACAAACTAAAATATAAAAGATGCTCATCAGGATCTACGAAAATAATCCAAACGAAAAGGCTATTCAACAAGTAGTCGAAGTATTAAAGCGAGGTGGTGTAATTATCTATCCAACTGACACCGTCTATGGTATCGGCTGTGATATTACCAATCACAAAGCCATTGAGAGAGTATGCGAGATTCGTGGGTTAAAGGTAGACAAAGCAAATCTTTCCTTTATATGTTACGATCTGACGGATATCTCACAATATACCAAGCCCTTTGATACAAGCGTATTCCGAGTCCTAAAAAAAGCACTTCCGGGTCCTTTCACATTTATATTCAATGCTAGTGGACAGGTGCCAAAGCTGTTGAGCTCTAAGAAAAAAACAGTCGGAATAAGGGTTCCTGACAATAATATTGTACGCGAAATTGTCAAACAGCTTGGCAATCCTATCGTGACTACATCTATCCGCGATGAGGATGATATCCTTGAATATTCTACTGATCCAGAGCTCATCCATGAAAAATATGAAAATCTCGTCGACATGGTAATCGACGGTGGCTATGGCGATAATATTGCCTCCACGGTAGTCGATCTAACAAGCGGAGACTTCGAAGTGATAAGAGAAGGCAAAGGCGATTTAGAAGAGTTTTTATAATCGCTCTACTCGCTCCTTCAAAACATGATTGCAAACTTCGAAACAATAGTTGTAAAGCTGACTTGTTGGAAAATCACAGATCAGTTGAAGTTGTCGTTCGACGTTCACAGTCAATCCACTAGAGGATGATCAATTCTTCGACCACGACTTGTCCTACGAATTCATTGATCCGACCAATAATCTGACGACGCATCAGCGCCAATTCATTCTTAATTACAGCAGATTCAACCTTGACGTACATTTTCTTATCTTTGATGTAGATCTTTTGGGTACGATTGGAAATGGCCTTACCAATGATCTCGGGCCAAGCGTTCACGATAGAGGATTCATCAAATTTTCGGCGTAAACGATACGTATCTACCCATTTTTCAATAGCTAATTTAATACTTACATCGTCCTTTGTGTGATATTCGTCCGCCTTTTTTTTATACATGAATAGCTCCTTCTTTGATATCAAAGATACGGATTGGTTGTTCGATTTCCTCAAAAATTCTTTGCACACGATCCGCATCCGTATCTGTCAAAAAAATCTGACCAAAATCATCCTCAGATACCATTTGCATAAGTTTTCGGGTTCTTTTATCGTCCAACTTATCAAATATATCATCTAATAGCAATAGTGGTTTGAAGCCCTTTCTCGATTGCAGAAAACTATACTGTGCTAATTTCAAGGCAATCAAAAAGGACTTCTGCTGTCCCTGTGAACCAAATTTTTTCAAAGGCATGCCCTCGTGTATCGTAAAGTGCAAATCATCCTTGTGTATACCCTGGGATGTCCTTTCCAATAAACGATCACGATCTAGATTATTGTTCAATAAATCAATGAAACTATGATTCAATAATGGAGAATCGTATACTAGCGCAACTTCTTCAGCACTCTCTGTCAGGAAATGATAATGTTTCTCAAACTCAGGCAGGAAATCTTCCATAAACTGTCTCCTCTTGTCAAAAACGAGTTCCCCCACCTCCACCAGCTGCATATTCAGTATCTCGATCAGCCCAAGATCCAACTGCCCCCTCTCTCGCGCTTGTTTTAACAACGAATTTCGTTGAAGCAGGATCTTATTATAGATGATTAGTTTATCTAGATAATGACTATCCGTCTGCGAGATCACATTGTCCATAAACTTACGGCGCTCTTCACTCCCATCAGTCACGATTATGCTATCGTTAGGTGAGATCATGACCAGAGGGAACTGACCAATATGATCAGCTAACCTTGGATAGTCTTTCTTGTTTCGTTTGAATTGTTTTTTCTGATTTTTCTTCAGGCTACAGGAGATAAGTTCGACACGTTCATCCATCTCAAAAGAGCCCTGTACCATAAACCAGTCAAACCCCTGTTTGATATGCTGGGAATCTATCGGGTTAAAATAACTCTTACACAGAGACAGATAGTGTATGGCATCCAACAAATTGGTTTTACCAGCACCGTTGTCACCAGCAAAGGCATTGACCTCTGGCAAAAATTCGAGGGCAGATTCGGTATAATTCTTAAAATTTAAAACAGATAATTGCTTAAGCCACATACAGCACAAAGATAAGCTTTTCTGCTAGGAGAGTCGCCTATTTAATCTCTTCAAAATCCACGAACTCACCGGCAGTGGATGTTCCAGATTTACGCTTAGCATCCTTAGTAGGATCAACCTCTATGCGGACTTTTCCATCTTCCGGACGCGCCTGTTGATATTCACGATACTCAAAAGGACCGCCACCAGTTGTATATTGAGATTGTTGAGCTTTTTTCATGATACGCTCCGCTGCCTTACGCATAGCGAATGGTAAAATAAGCCTAAAAAGAAATCTAACTATGAAATAAACTGCAAAAGCTATTAATAAGAATTTCAAAAATGGACCCATATTATTCTATATTTTTTCTATAATCTAAAAGAACCTTAAGTGCGTCTCTCCTGTTCTTTCGTGAAGAGACGATGCTGTAAGTATCCCCAAATTTAACAAATATGAAGTCTACACCGAACAGTTTTTGTCAGATAAAAATCAATTAACAAAAATTTAAGCTTTATTTGCGTGTCTAGCTTCAGCGATGGCTTTGAATAATTCCTCCTGCTTATGGGTACCGATGACATAAATCAAGCCCTCTTTATCAGTCAACCACACCGCATCATTACCCCCAGAATAGAACCGGATCTTACCGTTCTTATGAAGATTATAAACTGGGTTATTAAAGATAAAGGTACTATATTTCTTCTTTTCCACTTTCGCGATACTATTCACATCTATTTTGACTAACCGCGTAGTCCAGAGTCCACTTATACTCACGTAGTTCTCCGTCACAACAGTGCGGTAGTGCAACATATACATCATCAGAATGGATACCAATATCACAGCTGCCCCAACTATAAAAAACAGTTGACGAGATGCTAGATGGTCCAGATTGAGATAGTAGGCCACAAAACAGAATAAAGCTAAAATCAACCGTACGCTGATCCAGGTCTTATCCCGTCCCAGGTATTGATTTTCGACAAATAAGTTATTTTCTCCCATAATGATTATTCACACACTAAAGTAAACACTTTTTTTGTATTGTCTGTTATCTTAAAACGATTGTCCAATCTATACTTGGCTACCCAGACAATCTTTCCACTACCATCTACCAAAATAGGAACCCTTACCTTATCAAACCGATTGATCTTTTGCTGAATGAAATAGTCGCTTATTTTTTTCTTCCCGACCATCCCAATGGGATAAAAATAATCTCCCTCCCGCCACGATCGGATCTCTAGCGGAAATGTTAATGTATCCCAGTCCAGATACGCTACATTTCTATTGAAGGAAATAGTGCTAGGAGTTGTGTTGCCTATCTTAAAATGTATTCCTTTCCAATAAACCGCTGTATCATGCTCCGTTATAAACGTCTCCACATCCTCATTTTGACATATTGAGAACCGTGGGCTCAGGATCAAAGTTTCCCTATCCATCAACATTCGATGACTCTTGGATTCAAAAATACGACCATTTCCATTTGACCATGTATTTACCATATCCATCAATACATTCTTCTGAAAGTGATACGGTTCAAAAAGAGCATACAATAGGGGGATATTTTTTAGATAGGGTGCCATTTCTACTTTCTCAATAACGATTTCCTCTTTTAATTCCTCATTTTTAAATAGTACTGCTCGAATCGGATCTACAAATTGATTCAGTAGCGCAAACGAGTCCCTAAAATGTTCTATACTTTGGCACAGCCCCTTGACAAATTCTGGATTGATCTGCTCCATCAATGGGACAATCTCGAGTCTTATTTTATTTCGGGCATACTTTGTTGAAAAATTGGACTGATCGTCGCGATAGCTAATATTAAGAGCAGAGACAGCAGAAGCGACGTCCTGAGCATCTAAAAATAACAAGGGGCGGATAATCGTGTCACGCTTCACCTGTATGCCCTGAAGTCCTGCGATGCCTGTACCTCTTACGATATTCAACAATACCGTTTCTATATGATCATTCTGATGTTGTGCGATTGCTACGTATTGACATTGTTGTTCACTCCGAAGCTCCTCAAACCAATGGTAACGAAGATCTCGGGCAGCCATTTGAATGGATACTTTATGACGATCAGCATAGTCTATGGTATCAAAGCGTTTCGATAAAAAGCGAATTTGATGCTGTTTTGCAAAATTTGACACTAGCTCTTCGTCCTTGTCTGATTCCTGACCGCGAAGCGAAAAGTTACAATGTGCGATTATGACATCAAAGCCTGCTTCAACAAAAAGTGTCGCCATCAACATCGAATCTTTTCCGCCACTTACAGCCAACAAGACCCGTTCCTTGGGGTTAAATAAATTATTCTGACGGACGTATTTCTTAAATCTTTCCAGCACATTCATATGCAACATGGTCTGCTCATTTTTAATGATTATCCAGCGGTACCCTGATCCCGGACTTATCCCCTATTAAACAGATTCTTCTTTACACACCGGGTAAGCGTGATGACCAAAGTTAAGGATATTTCGAACAAAGCTTACTTTGTCACGAAAATTTATCCTTTAACACCTTTTTGCACTTTATTTGCATATTTTTGCTCTCGTGAAACACTATTTCCTACTTATTTTGAGTCTGTTGCTCTTTTCCACCACGTTTGCTCAACAGCAACCAACTGGTGACGAGCTCAAATTGGTATCGTCCTCAAGCATGCGGATAGAACCGAAGACTGACCGTTCGGTCTATTACAGACCAGTATTTGAACACAAAGGAAGTACGCTGTCAGCTGACAGTGGTTATCTTTATAAAGACAATATAGGCAGACAATTTTTTGAAGCATTTTCCAATGTAGTCATCACACAACCGAATGGAACAGTTATATATGCCGATAAATTGCATTACGATGCTGCTGTGCAACTGGCCACTCTCACAAACAACGTAAAGATGGTTGACAACAATTCCGTGTTGACCACTAATTATCTAACCTACAATATGCGTAGCAAAGTGGGGACTTATACGACGGGTGGTCGCATTGTGAGCAAAGGCGACACCATTACCTCCAAAAATGCTTACTATTTTGAGACGACACAAGATGCATATTTCCGCAATAAGGTCGTCGTTAGGACGCCGGATGTCAAGATATATACCGACACCATGAAGTATAATTCTGGCGAGCGGATGACATACTTCTTTGGTCCTACTAATATCAAGGGCAACAAAGGTGAAAATCTATATACAGAAAAAGGTAACTACGGTACAGCTACAGGTATAGCCAAATTCTCGAAAAACAATCTTTATACTGAAGGATCGAAATTCCTGAAGGGAGACAGTTTGTACTATGACAGAGCTACAGGGGAAGGCAAAGCCTATCGCAACGTTGTCTTTATAGATACAGTAGATAAATTCTATGCTTATGGCGGATATGGACTCTACAGACAATCAGACGAGTCTATAACGATGACGGATAAGCCGTTGGTAACAATGGTGACTAAGAAAGACTCTACACAGCAAGATACTGCTACGACAACTCCAGTCGTGAAGGAGGATACCAAGGCCAAAAATAAGGTCAAAAAACAAAAAGATGTTACATTGACTTCTACTGTTCAAAAAGACACACCCGTACCTATCGATTCGAATCTTCCGGATTCCCTCCAAGTACCACCACCCGAGCCCCAAGTCGACTCAGCTTACATGACTGCAGATACACTTTTTTCAAGAGTAATCTTCTTAAAAGAATATAAAGCTCTTGATTTCAAACTCGATCGGAATGGTGGTCTTATCGAGGAAGTCACAGAGGAAGACTATGGCGACGAAGAAAATTTGACCGATAGCCTATCGGTCAAAAATGGGATAGATTCATTGGCAGACTCCTTGTCAACGGATTCTGTGCAAACAGTCTTAAAAGAGCTTCCTTCTAAACCAAAAATTGCAGAAACTAAAGCAAAAAGTAAAACTGCTCTTATCAAAAAGACGCCAGCAGTGATTCCGGAAATTGGAGATCCTAATAAAATAGCCATCAGCAAGACCTTAACTGCAGATAGTCTATTGCGTCAAAAAACAGTTTTACCAAAGGGGAATGAAAGCGATAGCCTTATCAACAAAGCCTTGGAAACAGCGAAATCAGTGGACTCGACTAAATTAGTGTCACCCAAAGACAGCGCCTATTTGGACACTGCTAGGACACGTATTATAAAAGCTTATTATAATGTACGCATGTTCAAATCTGATGTGCAAGCCGTAGCGGACTCCTTATATTACGGTATGGCGGATTCGATGTTCAGATTTATGGGGCGGCCTATGATGTGGGCAGAGGGATCGCAGATTTCGGCAGACACGCTTTATCTGCAAATTAAAAATCAAAGACTGGACAACACCTTATTGGTCAACAATGCTTTTATGGTCAATGCGGTCTTAGACACAGTAAAGTTCAATCAACTAAAAGGTCGAAAAATCACCGGCTTTTTTGAAGGAAACAACTTAGAGCGGCTATTTGTAGATGGCAATGCCGAGAATATGATTTTTGTCGTCAATGAGGAGAAAAAGGTCATCACCGAAATGTTCCATGACCGAAGTAGTCGAATTAAGATCATCATGGAAAATCGAAAATTAAAAGACTATTTCTCCATACGCAAGGTAGACGGCAAGATATATCCGCTGAGTATGATTACCAATGAGAATGAGATTTTACCCGGATTTGTATGGCGTCCCGAGGATAGACCAAAATCCAAAGAGGATCTTCTCAACCGAAAGCGCGAGCTTCCCAAAGACAATCCTCCCGCTAAGAGTGACTCATCCGAGAGCGCACTTGATAAAGTTTCTAAAACTGAAGTTGAGGAAGGAGATAAGAAGACTGATATCCCGTCGACGGTAGCTCCACTAAAAAAAGAGCTCTCCAAAAGTAATCCTGAAAAACCGGATGTACAAATCAAACGAGCGGAAATACCTGAGAAAATAAAATAAAGAAGCGGCCCATAAATGGGCCGCTTCTTTTTCAATTCATCGCTTTCGCTGATCAACCTCGTGTCCACTATATGGATGAGTGTAGCCGATCAACAAAGCTCTCTATCTTAATATGCTTTCAGAAAGTCCGTAAGCTTACCAACAGCTATTGCTCTATGGCTTATCTTATTCTTCTCCTCTGCAGACATCTCCGCAAATGTGAGATCATAGCCATTGGGTACAAAAATAGGATCATATCCAAACCCCTCCATACCCCTCCGTTCAACGATGATGTTCCCATCAATAGCACCTTCAAAGAAATATTGTTGTTCATTCAGAAAAAGGGATATCACAGTCCTAAACCGAGCAGCTCGGTTAGGATTATGCCCCAATTTCTCCAACACCAGGTCAATATTTTGCTCCATATCCCGGGATCCAGAATAACGTGCCGAGTACACCCCAGGTTCATTATTTAAGGCTGAAATTTCCAATCCAGAATCATCTCCAAAACAATACAGTCCATATCTATTGACAAGATAATCGGTTTTTTGTCTGGCATTCTCTTCAAATGTTACACCGGTTTCTGGGATATCATCGTAGCACCCGATATCAGCAAGGCTTTGAATGATGAACCGATCCCCAACCATTGATTGGACCTCTCTCAATTTATGAGCATTGTTAGTTGCAAAAACCAGCTCTAGCATATTTTGATTTTGTTAGCTTGTTAACTACTTATAAAAGTTCTAAATTCTGTCCAAAATGCTTTCTTCTTTTCCAAGTCTACAAACATTTCTTCGAAACTATAGGTATTGAATACAGTCGCTAAACGTCCTTTCATATACGAATTGTGAGCAATTGCGGGCAATACCAATGATGCCGGTTCGACACCCAAAAGAATGATTTTAGTTGGAGTGAAAAACTGCATTATACGTTTGAAGTCATTGGGATTGTGTGGATTCGCCAAGTTAATTACGGCCACATCCGATGGAGCAAGCTGCAATGCACCAATAGTTTTAACAAACGCATCTTCACCTCCCGGAGAAAAATAAGGATACTCTTCATAACGCAGGATAAAAACAATCCCCTTGTCCTTATTTCCTTGGTAGATAAATTCCTCCGTTGCCGCTTCTTGGACGGCTATCGGAGCCGCTGTATTAACAGATTGCTCTTCTTTTGATATCAATTCATCGACAGAAAATCCTGTCGAGAATATCGTTTCTGACATCAGTGCCTTTAGCGCTATGGGATTATCCGTCTTTAAACTGTTCATATTTTTCGATTAAAAAGAGTAAAGATCCCAGACAGATAGATGTAAGGTCTTTCTCATAAGATCTTTACTCTCTTGATAACTCTCTATTGGCCCAATACCCAAGCAAATACCAATGGAGCTACGATCGTAGCATCAGACTCGATGACAAATTTAGGTGTATCGATATCCAATTTACCCCAAGTGATTTTTTCGTTTGGAACTGCTCCAGAGTATGATCCGTATGAGGTCGTCGAATCGGATATTTGACAGAAATAAGACCAAAAAGGAACATCAGTCCACTCTAGATCCTGATACATCATCGGTACGACACAGATTGGAAAGTCTCCAGAAATACCACCAGCGATTTGGAAAAATCCAACCCCCTTACCGCTGGAATTGGCACGATACCATTCTGTTAGATAGATCATATATTCAATACCTGATTTCACTGTACTCGCTTTCAAATTACCTTTGATCACATTCGAAGCAAATATATTACCGGTAGTAGAATCTTCCCATCCCGGACACACGATTGGCAGGTTCTTTTCGGCAGCCGCCACTATCCAGGAGTTTTTAGGATCGATTTCATAGTATTGTTCCAATATCCCGGAGTTGACTACTTGGTACAAAAATTCATGTGGAAGATAGCGCTCACCTTTTTCCTCCGCAGCATGCCATACATCTTCTAAATGTTTTTGTAAACGGCGAAAAGCTTCCTCTTCAGGGATACAAGTATCCGTTACACGGTTATAGTGATTATCTAATAATTCTCTTTCCTGTTCAGGAGTTAAATCACGATAGTTAGGCACTCTTTTGTAGTGAGAATGAGCCACAAGATTCATAACATCTTCTTCCAGATTAGCTCCGGTACAGGAGATGATATGTACTTTATCCTGACGGATCATCTCCGCTAATGAGAGTCCTAATTCTGCAGTAGACATTGCGCCCCCTAGGGAGATCAACATTTTTCCACCCTCTAGCAGGTGAGTTTCGTAACCTTTAGCCGCGTCAACCAATGCCGCAGCATTGAAATGGCGATAATTGTGTTCAATAAATTGACTAATTGGACCTTTTTGTGTACTCATCTTTTATAGTTTTTAGCAAATTGTACAAAGGTAATGAATATATCCGAATGCACATGAAACGGAGGGGGATTATACCCGTCAGGATATTGTTGCTACGACGCAAAATGAAGTACAAGGTTTACACAAAGGAAATCGCATACCTTTACTTGCGTCGCAGGAGCTTGGAGAACACCACATAGAAAAACGCCACAATAATCACTAATATCACTACGATAATGATTTCTTCAGTACCAACTCCCCACTGCATTGAATTCATAAAATTAAAAGTAATAAAACTTTCATGATCCGCCAGCTAGCGGATCACCAACAGGCATGAAAGTTCTTGATGGCCGTTAAAGATACATACTTTCAGAAAAAAATAGGTGACTAGATTACCCATTTTTCGCAACTATCCAAAAAATCTTGCTCTATATCTGCACCAATACCTATATCGTCAGTAATATGAACTTGGTAACCGTCATATTTGACCCCACCAATCACTGGATCTTTCAAGTGACCGACCATACAGGTGTCCAGATCAAAAAACTTTACCTGAGGCGCAGCGTATGCAAAATGAACTTTAGCCGCTAAGCCCAGACGGCTCTCCAACATCCCACCGATCATGCATGGTATCTGATAATCTATCGCAACTCCGTGTATCTTCAATGCTTCAGCGATACCTCCAGATTTTGAAAATTTGATATTAATGGAGTCACATGCATCCGTACGACACAGGCGTTCAGCATCCCAGTGCGAATAAACCGATTCGTCAGCCATGATCGGCACTATTGTCTCTGAACGCAGCTGGGAAAGGCGATGGTCATCCCGGGTACGCATCGGCTGTTCACAAAATTGTATCTTGTACGGCTCCAGACCTGTCAACGCCTCCACAGCTTCTTCATAAGACCAACCTTGATTCGCATCGATACGAATAGGCAGGTCAAAGCCAATAGCCTTCCGGATGGCTTTCACTCGGTCAATATCATCCTTAGGTCCTTTGCCCAGCTTCACCTTCAAGGCAAAGGCACCCCCATCTTTAAGCCTTAACGCCTTCGCGGCCATCTCTTCCGCTGTAGCTATCCCTAGTGTGATATCCGTTATAATCTCACGCTTATCGCCGCTTAAGAATCTATATAACGGTACACCGGCATGTTTAGCCGCGATATCATACAGAGCCATATCAAATGCAGACTTGATAGTCGGGTTACCTGCGATATAAAGATCCAGCTCCGCAAGACGCTCCTGTATAGCTAAGGGATCCTTCCCTTTCCAGATTCGAGCGAAGTCTTGAGCCAAACTGATACAGGTATTCTGGGTCTCCCCCACGATCATCGGAAAAGCTGAGCATTCCCCTACTCCGTATATTCCTGCATCGGTATGTATCCGGATAAATGTATTCTGTGCATAATCCATGGTACCTGTCGCGATGACAAATGGCTCCATTGGTATACTAAGACGATATATTTCTATCTCCGTAATCTTCATTTTACAAGTTTATAATATTTACTTGTCGAAAGTTAAAAGTAAAAAACAATAAACAGAAAATATCTTCTACAAATCAGCTACCTCTCCTCTACCGCTTCCCAATAGGCCAGAGCCTCACCGTGCTGGCCAACGTCCCCATCCTTCGGTCACTCATTCGGGTCAAAACGTGACAAGCTAAATATAATATCAGCAACAAAAACTATTTACATTATTAAAGAATCAACACTTTATCATTTTTTTTATAAAAAACATAAAAATAAAAACGTTTTATTCCTATATTAGCAAACTGATTAATTTTTTGAGGAGAAAGATGACAAACGAAAAACCGGAGAGCAAGGGACTCTATAACCCTGATTTTGAACACGATGCCTGTGGAGTTGGTTTTGTAGCTCATATCAAAGGCCATAAGTCTCATCATCAGGTTAAAGATGCACTTACCATGTTGGAAAACATGGAGCATCGCGGAGCATGTGGCTGTGACCCTGAAAGTGGTGATGGCGCAGGGATTATGATTCAATTGCCACACGAATTTCTGTGGGAAGAGTGTATTTCATTAGGCATTCAATTAGAAGAGCCAGGGTACTACGGAACGGGGATGCTATTCCTTCCTAGGGATCCTGAGACGAATGAGATCTGCCGAGATACGGTAATCAAATCCTGCGAGGAGCGCAATATGCGATTCTTAGGTTTCCGCTCTGTACCCGTCAATCGCGAAGGTATCGGCCAGACTGCGCTGAGTGCTGAACCCGAAATTGTACAGTTCTTTGTTGCTCGTCCCGATGGCGTATCCAACACTGAGGAGTTTGAACGCAAACTATTTGTACTCAGACGTCTGATTATCCAAAAAATAAAACAAGTTCAAGCATATCCACTCCCTATATACATCGCGTCGCTATCCTGCAAGACTATTATCTACAAAGGACAGCTCACGACATATCAGGTAGGTACTTATTTCAAAGATTTAAGAGACCCTAGAGTGGTGTCTGCATTCGGGTTGGTACACTCTCGTTTTTCTACAAATACTTTCCCGTCATGGTCATTGGCTCAGCCCTTCCGACATATCGCGCACAATGGCGAGATCAACACCTTGACTGGCAATCTAAACTGGTTCTACGCTGGGGTAAGGTCATTATCATCTCCATACTTCACAGATGAAGAGATGCAGATCTTACTGCCTGTAGTAGATAAGGGCCAGTCAGATTCAGCCTGTTTGGACAACGTCGTAGAACTCCTCTTACACAGTGGTCGTAGCCTTCCGCATGTCATGCTGATGCTCGTCCCGGAAGCCTGGGATGGCAATACACAGATGGATCCCCTTAAAAAAGCATTTTACGAATACCATGCGACCCTGATGGAGCCATGGGATGGTCCTGCAGCTCTATGTTTTACTGATGGGAAGACGATTGGCGCCACATTAGACCGCAACGGATTGCGCCCATTAAGATACGCTATTACATCAGATGACCGTGTTGTGGTCGCATCTGAAGCTGGCGCTTTGCCTATCCCCGAGCATACCATTATCAAGAAGGGGCGTCAGCAACCCGGTAAGATATTTGTTGTGGATATGGAAGCTGGACGCATTCGCACGGACGAAGAAGTAAAGGGTGAACTCATCCGTCAACAACCTTACGGCGAATGGCTTAACAATTACAAAATAAGACTAGAGGAATTGGCAGATCCACGGGTGACGTACACCTATCTATCCAAAGAATCTGTTTTTAAATATCAACAAGGATTCGGTTACTCTCGGGAAGATCTAGAGACTATTCTTACACCTATGGCCCTGACCGGGTATGAACCCATAGGATCTATGGGTACAGATGTGCCTCTTGCGGTACTATCCGATCAACCACAGCATTTATCCAGCTATTTCAAGCAATTCTTTGCTCAGGTTACCAATCCACCTATCGATCCTATCCGTGAACGCTTGGTCATGAGTCTAGCGACATTCATCGGCAATGCAGGCAATATTCTGATAGAAGACAAAAAATTCTGTCATTGTGTGATGTTGCAGCACCCGATCCTGACTTCTAGTGAACTGGAGAAATTACGATCGATCGATACCGGGGTCTTCCAAGCCAAGACACTACAGCTGTACTTCAAAGCTGATGGCAATCCCGGATCATTAGAAGATGGTATAGAAAGACTATGCCGTTATGCAGATGATGCTGTACGTGACGGATTTGAAGTTCTGATCCTGTCCGATCGTGCCATCGACTCCCAACACGCCCCTATCCCTTCGATCCTTGCCGTATCGGCGGTACACCACCACTTGATCAAAACTGGCAATCGAGGTGCTGTCGGATTGGTCGTGGAAGCCGGGGATGTATGGGAAGTACACCACTTTGCCTGCCTTTTAGCTTTCGGTGCTACAGCTATCAATCCATATATGGCATTGGCTAGTATCCGGACGATGAAAGAGCAGGGTAACATGGACACTGACCTGACGTGGGATAGCTTAAAGAAAAATTATGTGAAAGCAATCTGTGGCGGATTATTGAAAATATTTTCCAAAATGGGTATATCCACGCTACAATCGTATCATGGAGCTCAAATCTTCGAAGTCTTGGGTATCGACTCTACTGTCGTAGACAAATACTTCTGTGGAGCAGTATCCCGTATCGGAGGGTTGGCATTGGATGACATTGCTACAGAAGTGTTGGCTAAACATTGGACCGCATTCGGGCATGCACGCACAGAGAAGAATTTACTTCCCGAAGGAGGTTTGTACCAATGGAAAAGACGTGGCGAAGGTCACCTGTGGAATCCACAGACGGTACACTTGTTACAACAAGCTTGCCGCAACAATGACTACGAGTCCTACAAGAAATATGCAGGGCTGATCAACAACCAGAAGGAAAAAATGTATACCCTTCGCGGCTTACTAGACTTTGCAAAGCATCGTATGCCGGTGCCTCTTGAAGAAGTAGAGCCAGCACGCGATATCATGAAGAGATTTGCCACCGGAGCGATGTCCCTAGGTTCTATTTCGACAGAGGCACATAGTACATTGGCTGTCGCTATGAATCGTATTGGTGCCAAAAGTAATACTGGAGAAGGCGGTGAGGATGCCGCTCGATTTATACCTTTGGCTAACGGGGATTCCATGCGATCGGCTATCAAACAGGTCGCTTCTGCTCGCTTTGGCGTCACCTCACATTACCTGACCGAGGCCGATGAAATTCAGATCAAAATGGCACAAGGTGCCAAGCCTGGAGAAGGTGGTCAGCTACCTGGTCATAAGGTCAATGACTTTATTGCGAGACTCAGACACTCCACTCCAGGGGTAGGGTTGATATCACCACCTCCCCATCACGACATATACTCGATCGAAGATCTTGCACAGCTGATCTTTGACCTTAAAAATGCAAATAGAGAAGCCCGCATCAATGTTAAATTGGTATCGAAGGCAGGTGTGGGTACTATCGCCGCGGGTGTTGCAAAAGCTCATGCTGACGTTATCCTGATCGCAGGTTACGATGGTGGTACAGGAGCTTCTCCAATCAGCTCGGTTAAGCATGCTGGACTGCCATGGGAGCTTGGTCTAGCCGAAGCCCACCAGACATTAGTTCAGAATAAGCTGAGAAGTCGTGTAGTACTGCAAGCCGACGGTCAGATGAAGACAGGCCGCGATATCGTCATTGCAACCCTACTTGGTGCTGAAGAATGGGGAGTTGCTACAGCAGCACTAATTGCAGGTGGATGTATCATGATGCGCAAATGTCATCTGAATACCTGTCCTGTAGGTGTAGCTACACAGGACCCTGAGTTACAGAAATTATTTTCAGGTAAGCCTGAAGATATCGTCAACCTTTTCCAGTTCTTAGCAGAGGAAATTAGGGAAACAATGGCACAATTAGGCTTCCGTACAATCAACGAAATGGTAGGCCGTGCACAATTTCTCAAGAAAAGAGAGGGTATCCTACATTGGAAAGCAAAGAAGATTGATTTCTCCAGTATACTCCATGTGCCGACCAATGCTCCAGGTGAATCACTCCACAATACTGAGGAGCAAGATCATGGCATGGGTATGATCTTGGATTGGGGACTTCTAAAGCAGGCCAAATATGCCTTTGAAAGTAAGACTCCTGTATTCGGAACCTTCCCGGTCAAGAATACCGACCGTACTATCGGAACCCTGCTGTCCAATGAAATATCCAAAGTCTTCGGCGCTGAAGGACTGCCAGACAACACCATCAACTTTAAATTCGAGGGTTCGGCAGGTCAATCCTTTGGAGCATTCAATACTAAAGGCATATCATTTGAACTTGAAGGTGAAGCCAACGATTATGTGGGAAAAGGTCTTTCGGGAGCGCAGTTAGCGATCTACCCAACAAGTGACAGTCCACTCGTTGCTCATGAAAACATCATCATCGGCAACGTCGCCTTATATGGCGCGACATCGGGTCACCTTTTCATCAACGGGATGGCAGGTGAGCGCTTTGCCGTACGCAACTCCGGTGCTACAGCAGTAGTAGAAGGTATTGGTGACCACGGCTGTGAGTATATGACTGGCGGGAGAGCATTGATACTAGGTCCTACTGGTCGTAACTTTGCTGCCGGAATGAGTGGAGGAATAGCTTGGATCTATGACATCAACGGGACGTTCAAAGACAACTGTAACCCCGAAATGGTTGACTTAGATCCGCTGGACACCGAAGATGAAAGTGCAATAATAGCGTTATTGAAGCGTCATACCCACCTGACCAAAAGCGAACGTGCAGGTTACATCCTCCAAAACTGGAATGCGGAGAAATCCAAGTTTATCAAAGTATTTCCACGGGAATATAAAAATGTATTACTTAAACAATTAGTAGAGGCCAAATAAGAGGGAACGTCATGGGAAAAGCAACAGGATTTTTAGAATATGAAAGAGCACTTCCTAAAAAAGAAGCTGCAGAAAATAGAAAACAACACTACCAGGAATTTGTCCAGAGTTATTCTGACACGCAACTTAATGAACAAGCAGCGCGATGCATGAATTGCGGAATACCTTTCTGCCATTCGGGCTGTCCGCTTGGCAACGTCATTCCAGAATTCAATGACGCTGTCTATGATGGCAGATGGGAAGATGCTTACAACATTCTGGTATCGACCAACAACTTCCCTGAATTTACAGGAAGAATCTGTCCAGCTCCTTGCGAGTCAGCATGTGTGCTCGGCATTAACAAATCTCCAGTATCTATTGAAGAGATTGAAAAACATATTATTGAGATTGCTTTTAAGAAGAAATATGTAAAGCCCAATAAGAGTTTTTTAAAAACAGGCAAGCGAGTCGCCGTTGTGGGTTCAGGTCCCGCGGGTCTTGCTGCAGCTGCCCAGCTCAACAAAGCGGGCCATGATGTGGTTGTCTATGAAAGAGACGACAAAGTCGGAGGTCTCCTACGTTACGGCATTCCCGATTTCAAGTTGGACAAATCCATCATCGATAGACGGGTAGACGTCATGAAAGAGTCGGGGATAGAATTCCGTACCAATAGCGAGGTCGGTAAAAATGTTCCCGCTAGCGAATTACAAGAGTATGACGCCGTCGTGCTCTCCGGTGGATCCACGATACCACGGGATCTTTCAATTCCAGGACGTCACTTGAAGGGAGTACACTACGCGATGGAGTTTTTAAAACAACAGAATAAACGAGTAGGACAATCAGCTATTGAAGTTGAAGAAATTACAGCGACAGGCAAGAATGTGTTGGTCATCGGTGGCGGTGATACCGGATCGGACTGTGTCGGGACTTCCAACCGTCACGGGGCAAAATCCATCACACAGTTCGAACTTATGCCTCAGCCTCCAGCTTTGAGATCTGCAGCCATGCCTTGGCCTACATATCCGATGTTGCTCAAGACGACGACATCACATGACGAGGGTTGCCAACGTCATTGGAGCATCAGTACCAAAGAGTTTTTGGGTGACGACCAAGGAAATCTAAGGGCAGCACTTGTTGTAGATCTGGAGTGGGAGACAGATGAATTGGGAAGACCTACCAAATTCAAGGAGGTAGAAGGTTCACAAAGAGAACTGCCCTGCGAACTTGTCACATTAGCGATGGGATTCTTGTATCCGCAGCAAGAGGGTCTATTGGAACAATTAAAAGTAAGCTTAGACCCTCGAGGCAATGTCCTTGCCAACGAAGGTGAATACAAAACTTCTTCAGAAAAGATATTCGCCGCAGGAGATATGAGAAGGGGACAATCCCTAGTCGTATGGGCTATATCGGAAGGTCGCGAATGCGCACGCCAAGTAGATAAATTCCTAATGGGATACTCTAACCTGGAAAGCAAGGAAGCTGTATACGAATACGCATAAAATCAACCTCTACCTATACCAAAAGGGTGTCTAGAGATTAGACACCCTTTCTTTTTATACCCTACAGCAATTTTTTGAGCAAATTCTCCAAAGCGCTGCCATGCAAATTTTTAGCGATGATCTTCCCCTGCGGATCGATAAGAAAATTCTGCGGGATCGCTTGGATACCATACATCCCTGCAACCTCATTCTTCCAACCGGTTAAATCACTGATATGATGCCAAGGCAATCCGTCTTTTTCAATTGCCTTTAGCCAATCCTCCCGTTTATCAGGTTTATCCAGTGATAAGCCCAAGATCGTAAAATTTTTATCTTTATATGCGGCATAAGCTTTGACTAGATTCGGATTGTCAGCGCGACAAGGGCCACACCAAGATGCCCAGAAATCCAGTAATACATATTGCCCTCTAAAATCAGATAGCTTCACCTGCTTTCCATTTAAATCAGGCTGTGCAAAATCGGGTGCCACCTTCCCTACTCCCAGACGCTTCGCGATATCTATCCCTTTTGCCAGCTCTTGTCCTTCCATGCTAGCTTTAAGAGGAGTACTCAACTGATTGTACAGCGGCTCTACATACCCTTCATCTATACTATATCCCGCCAACTCTTTAAGCGCTAACAAACTGAAATATGAATCTGGAAATGCCTGAATATAGGCCTCTTTAGCCTTGGCCTTGTTGGCATCTATACTCGCTAGATTAGCGAGTACAACCTGAAGTTCTTCTTTGCCCTTTTCTTTCTGCTGATACAGTTCCGAGCGCTTAGCTGTTAAAATTTCTATTTGCGCATCATATTCTTTCATATACTGCGAGTAGTGCGCATAGGCCTTCTGCAATTCACTCCCCGCAATCCGAGCATCTGCCATTGCTTTATCCACAGCAACGATTGTACTTCCTTCATCGACGTAGAGATTTACTTTATCCCACTTCTGTATACGGTTGTTGCGTAAGAAGCCTCCACCCTCCGGCGCGTAATACAAATTCACCAATGTCGGTCCCACACTATGCCCTTGATAGATATTCTCTTTTTTATCTAGCTTTAAGGAGTCAATGACCAACTGATTGTTGACAAAATAGCGGACATATACTTTCGCATCTGTAGACACTACAGTCTTCGTATGTATTGTTATCGAAAAGTTTTTGTCTTGTGCATGGGCCTTCATTGCAAGTATACCAATAAGTGCAAGAGCAATAAGTTTAGTTCTCTTCATCATTATATACTTTTAGCTCTTTCCAATAGAGCGTCTGCGATCTTGATTATCTTAGATGTTTCGGCCTCCGCTAATGCGCGAGCAACTTCAGCAGCAGCCACTGCTTCTTTTTTCTTTTTCAAGCTAATGCAGATCTCGGCAAAAGTACCTTGATTGGAGTACGAATTCGGATCCAATTTTACTGCCTGTTTAGCCAAAATATAGCATTGATTCAAGACAGCATCTGAAGGCTCCTTTCCAGTCGCGTATTTTCCAGAGTTGCGTCGAGCAATAAAACTCAATTTTTCTGCCTGCTCCTTTAAAACTCCTTTACGCAGTTGATTGGTCAATTTTATAAAGGCGGCCTCATTTTCATTGGTACTCACCCAATCTACTTTAAACATAGCTGCTTCAATATGATCTTCCTCGGCCCCACTTTTTTCAAAATACGCAAGTCCATTCTCAAACTCCGCTTTATTATTTGACCGGATGTATCCGTACATCGCAAAACGCAGGAGTTGCTGTTCCTTTTTCAGATACTCACTTGGCGGGACATTTGCTTTCAGATAAGCCTTATTTTCCAAGAAAAACTTACTGTACTTATCCGTACCATTTTGACCCAACTGCTTAATTGCTTCCCACCCAATGGGGCTCTTCAAGAATGCGTCGTCTGCTAACCCGTCCAACGCTGCCCTAGCTGCTTGTGATTCCTTCGGATCCACATTGTTCATGACCGTGATGTAACGTAGTAAAAAAGCGGGATCCAGTTCGCCCGCAGCAAAGCGCGCTTTGATTGTCGGGATATGAAAATCCTTATTCAAGGCTTGCTTTCCCTCCGTCAGAAAAGCCTCTACTTCCATGCGGGATTGCGTACGATAAACCAACTCCCCTTTTGCATCTATAAAGAGATAAGTCGGGAAACTACGGATGCCATACTTTTTGGCAATCTCAATACCCTCCCCCACTTCACAATCAAACTTTGTATTGATGAAGTTGCTGTTGTAAAAGTCGGCAACTTCAGGCTGATTAAAGACATTACCTTCCATCCATTTACATGGGGCACACCAAGAGGTGTACCCGTCCAGAAAAATAAGTTTGTCTTCCTTAGCCGCTTTTTCCTTTGCCTCTGCAAAGCTTATATTTTGAAATTGTATGTGTGCCTGTCCGAATACGGTTGTCACCTGTGTCAGTAGGATTAAGGCGATAAGCTGTAAATATTTCATTGTGATATGTATTAAATTAAATTGCCGTCTTATGGTTTTTTCACCACCTTGATCGGTCTAGTTGATATTAAAGACGAATTATCGGCATTAGCTCCTAAAGGATAGTACCCATGCCAACTTGGATTGGTATTAAAATCAAATGTATAGAACTGTTTTACTGTCCCCTTTTTGACAGTTGTCGAGGACAGGTAGAAAGAACCTGTAGACGAAGCAACATCTAATGCAGTACCATATGTTTTTAAGGCCGTGTTGACAGCCGTTAGATTTGCATCTAGCGCCTTTAATTCATCCACCGCTGGTAGATACCAGCCTACGGTATGGCCTGGTGTAGACTTGTATTCATAAGCGTATACAAATGCGCTTGTAGCAGCCGTTAGCTTTGTCGTCAAATCATTATTGCGTGCTACCAAAGCTAATGTATTACCGTGTCCGTCCGTATAGCTAGGAGTGAAGAAATCGACTCCCACAGCACCAAATTGTCTAGTAACATGCTCTAGTGCAACGATTTTGGCCTCTTTAATATTTAGCGGATCCACCCAGAATACAATCCCAACAGGTTTATAACTAGTATCAAATACCAGATCTCCTATTTCGTAGTAAGTCTTAGGTGCCGCCAGATTATATGGCAAAGAAATCTCAGCTGTAGAACCATTGCCAGTTACTTTCAATTTGATTTCGCCCTTTCTATTGACCGTCGAAGAGGCGAAAAAATCATTTGGGGCCTTTACTTTTAGAATGCTGTTCGAATACGTAACATCCCAATCTGGTGGTGCAGATGCGATGGATACAGTGGCTCCGGGACTATGTCTTATCTCGGAACTGAAAGACTGTCCTTCCATCGCATCAAACCTCTTTAACTGCGAAGAAATATAGATTCCCGATGAACCTACATTCTTCGGATGACTATTCATAAATTCCCACATCAAAGGCATGATATAGCTCCAGTTCACACTATGTCCCTCGTCTTCGATCATAAAAAGTTCGATATCCGTTTTACCACCACTCCACTTCTTGGTCACGTAGGACTTGTAATTATCAATCTGCAACACATCACTCTCGACAGCATCAATAGGGAAATAACCAGCAACTTTATTTGCCCATGCGCCGATATTCTCGACGACAGCAGAGGCGATGACGATGTCATCATTTTTCCCATTAAATGCTCTGATAGGAACTGCCCGATTAGGCGCAACCTCGGTATTCGCAATCTTCATCTGTCCAGCTACCGGGACTGCAGCGGCGAATACATCCGACCGGTAAAAAGCTAAAACATAAGAAAAAATAGCACCACTAGAATGACCACAGGTATAAATCCGATTTACATCAACTTGAGGAGTGTGCTTTTTGAAAAAATCAATCATCGCATCTACAAATGGAAAGTGGTAGTCCGAATTCTGCCAATTTACAGCAGACCCCGTATCTTCCCCGGCGGGAATAGCGATAATACAGTTTTGCTTGATCGCCAACTGCAGTAAGGGATGCCCCATCGAGACGTTTTGGATAGGATCCTGTCCTGCACCATAACTTCCGTGGAAATCAAATATTAATGAAATGGGCTTACTTTTATCTATCGAGACAGGCATAAAATATTTAAACCTGCGTTCGGAGATCGTCCCTTTGTAGTCCACATTTAATTTCACCAAATTTATTCCTGGCTGTAGAGCACCTTCTGTACCACCGGGTTCTGTACCCTCATCATCGTAATCATCTACATTGACCTCTTTTTTCTCTTGTGACAGATACATACTGGTATCCTTAACACAAGCTGAAAATGTTAAAAGAGATAGTAATAGGATTGATATATATAGTTTCATAACAATTATCTTTATCACTTTAATGCTTATTAAATATTGTCTAATTCAGTGACCCCACCGTTGGACTTACCATCGCGCCAGTGCGTTTGGTATTTGATTTTCACATCCGTCGGAATTCCGGAAACGCCTTCATGCTTCTTTTTGAGCGTCAGTGTAAGACTAGTTTTATCCAGATCAAAAATCAAGATATCGCCCTTGTTTTCCTCCCCATTTCCCTCTTTATCCGTTCCATATCGAGATACCCCTAAGATCAAGGTCTTCTCTGTTCGGGACACAGTCATGCTGGTAATCACCGCATCTGCATCATACCCTAAAGACGAAAGTTGTACTACAGCATGACCATCATTCGGTACCCCATTGGAAATTACATCCAAAATATTGTACTTATACAGTTTGTTTCCTGCCGTGAAAAACAGATAAGGTGAAGTCTTCATGTTGTAAAACTTGCTTTGCGCATTAGCAACTCCCCCTCCGACTTCACCCGCTAGTGAATACTTATTGGCGGCCTTGCCTAATAGCAGAAACCTTAAAGCATTTGCAGAAGCTTTCAATACAGCAAATGAAGTCCCCGATTGACTGGTCGCTGATCCATAGATCAACTCACTTCCGGGAAAAGCTTTTACATCAGTAGTAGGAATAGCGTAGCTACTACCAGAGCTCGAATAGGCAAATCGACCAACGGTGCGGTCGAATACCATAAAGTTGCCCAAGGTATAACCATGTTGAAAAAGTGCTCCGTCAGGTGTTGGTGTCATCGTATCGAAGTAACCGAAAGGGGATAAATAACCCGATTCCCCATACACACTTTTACGATTGTAAGTAAATGAAGGTGTAAATATCGCTGGCGCTAGTGAAGCATAATAGAGTGCTCCACCCGATATTAGTTGGAAATCGACCAACTGATGGAAGTTACTTCCATAAGGATTATTACGCCACAATGCGACTCCTTGAGTCATAAATTCAGGCTTATAGCCGGTTATGTCCGGCGCTGGATAAGAAGCTGTACGCGTAAAGGCCTCCCCCGTCAAATAAGGAACAATATTCGGCTCCAAACTACCTTTATCGATTAGGGATAGTTGATCATCCGCCAGTACCAGTACCCTCCCGTATCGATTTACAAAGGGTTCATTGCTAGATAGGCCTGCTACACTCGTCGGCTCCACCATCAAAAAGTCCAGTCGCTGCGGATTGATTCCTAATGGAGATCCGAATCGTCCTTCATAATAGTTAATAGCCCAATTAGCAGGCTTATCCAATCGTAAATACGATAATTCAGCTTTGCCTTTCGACTTACTTAAGACCATGATTAGATTGCCTGCTGTAGAAGAAGACACATTCAGATCAAACCTAAAGAACTGTTTCACCTTAGTCTCCTTGTCCAGCACTATAAAACGGCACATCTTATTGCCAGGCAGCATATCTACCATAATCGCCAAACTCAGGCTGTTGGACACGATTTTATTATCAATATCCCATTCATAGCCAAATTTGCTCGTATCACTGTAGATAGTACCTTGCAGTTGTGGAGTGATCTTCAAGCTATCATCCATATCCCGTGCATATTGCTTGTCTATTCCCTCGACAGCAAGCTGATTGATCTCGTGGTAATCGTCTGAATTCGTACCTAAATCTTTGTAACAGGAATTTAAGATCACTATACTGAATAGGATCAATAATATTTTACTATAATATTTCATCCGTATATAATTATTGATTGATTTTTGTTTTCAATAGTATCAATGATCCGCCAACTGGCGGATCGGTTTGTTTTTTAATGTCGATGAGCGCTCGAGTAAATAATATTTGCCCCGTATGTCAAAATTATTTACAACTCGATTTCATAATACATGCTGTTTTGTGGTCAATAATTAGGTTTTGGGGACTATTCGGTCTAAATAAATACGTCCACCAGTCTCATCATCAAAAGTTGGCACGCCTTCCAGATACCTACGTAGACCGTCAAAATATGCCCTTCCTTGGTTGTTAAAGTCAAATTCACATGTTTTCGAATTTGAGAATTTGGCATTGAAAGAAATGAGTATCTTCCATTTTTTGGGATGATAAAATCCGAGGTATGGCCCCCTCAGTCCGTCTTTCCACCAGATGGGCTCGGACAGGTAGTTATTGATGTACAGATAGGTTCTGATACCATCCTTCATCCCAAGATTAAAATCATCTGAGGCTTCCATATCCAAAGCAATTCTACGATTTTCTGGATTTGTAAAGCTGGTGCTTAAGTGCGACCGCAGAACTACAATCCTCAAGGTATCTTTATGCTTTCCCGCCCGGAAAATCTGCTTAGCAGAAAAGGGTTCATAATGCTTCCCTTCTGTAGCAGAGGTTGAGTCAGCACCGACCCTTACCGTATACACACGGTCCCTATCAGAAGCAGACCCCAAAAACTCCACCACAATCTTCGCGGTATCTTTCTCCATATCGTCTTCAGCCATGCCAAAGGAATAGGTGCTCCGGTCGAAATAAGTTCTGGTGATGACTCTATTGCTGCCAGTATCTTCCTTGAAGTATTTAAACTGGATCCGTGATTTTTCTGTATAAAAATTATCTATTGATTGGTCGCATGAGGAGAAATTCACGACGGCCACAAAAAAAGATAGTACAATCAAAATATGTCTGCGTTTCATAGTGTCTTATTATTAGTTACGATTTCCCGTTTCAATCTCTTTCATTGGAATTGGGAATACAAATACCTTGTCACTCGGTGGTACCACTCCTATTATTCCGTTACTGGTCGGAATACCTAGATTCAATCGTTTGTAGGTGTACCAGACCTGTCCTTCGCCAACAAATTCTCGTCTTAATTCCTGGATAATGTAATCCATAGTGAGGTAGGACCAATGCGAATTATTACGGATCCGGTGGTCTCTAAGTTCATTAATATAGGTATAGGCCTGCTGATCATCTAAGCCGAGATAGCACTCAGCCAATATAAGGTACATCTCTGACAGCTTTATCATCGGCATTTTTCGAAAGAATTTCTCGCTGTTATCCACATTAAACTTTACAAAAGAGTTGTCCACACTTGAAAACCACTTGATGTACCGGATATCATCGTTGTTACTCTCATAAACCTGAGCCATATTGACAAACGGAAGCTTAGCAGGAGAAGAGCCTGTTCCTGTAACCGAACGATAATGTAAACTGATCGTATAATCCGAAAGCGTTTTCTTTCTTAAGGAGAATATGTGTTCATCAGAGAATAGCATATCGATCTCTTTATCAGATTTATCCACACTCGCAAAGTCCAATAATCTAAATCTTCCGGATTCAACAACCTCTTTAGCATGCTTAATAGCATTGGTCTTATCGCCCCGCATCAGGCTAACTCGTGCCAACATCGCCTTTACGCCGTACAGATTCAAACGAGCGACATATTTGTCTGCATCGTTTTTGTTCGTCATTTCGTATGGCTTGACCGTCGTAATGGGGTCCTTTTCCAATAGTTTCTCAGCTTCTCTAAGATCATCCACGACCAATTGCACAGCTTCTTCTACAGTATATATGGGTGGCAATGACACCCCAAATTGCAAATTATAAGGGATCCCCTTTTCCTTCGGGGCATGCTTGACATCAGGACAAAACAGACGGATCAAATCAAAGTGCAGATAGGCCCGCAGCGCATATGCTTCGCCCAAGACCTGATTTTTCATATCCGGAGTTAATACACTGACATCTTTTCCAGCCCATGCAATAATATTATTGGCTCCAGAAATAGCCGAGTACAAGCCTTTCCATGTTCCCAAAATTCGGGTTTGAGATTTAGCTTCCTCATAATTATAATTTTTAAAGTTTTCGTACTCACTTGATACCCCATCGTAGGTATAATACTGAGCAAGGAGATCGATTTCCTCCATTGTCAATTTTGCCCCATATAAACTGGAATCTGCCATTGCACTGTAGACGCCTGCTAAAGCCTCTTGGTAACCTTGAGGCGTGCTGAATAGCTTTTCTTCAGTCACCTTGTCAGCGAGGTCTACGTCTAGCCATTTGTTACATGCGGAGAAGATAAATATGCCGCTTAGTAACAGTAAAAATTTAATTTTCATATCAATGTCGTTAAAAAGTCAGGTTAAGGGCCAATGAAAAAGTCTGGGCGTAAGGATAGATTGTACCCCTCTCCATTTTGATTGTAGAGAAACGGAATAGATCATTACCCGTCAACATGATACGGGCCCGTTCGAGTCTCAATGCCTCCAAACTCTTTTTAGGCAGATCATAGGTCAGGGTCAATGTCTGCAATCGTAGGAAATTATTGTCCTGTACTAACCTAGTCGTCTGGTATGGAGGATTTTTATCATCAATTCGTTTGTACAGTGCCACATCTCCGGGTTGTTTCCAACGCTCAGTAAGTACACGCTTATCCGCATTGAAACGAGGATCCGAACCTTCTACTTTCTGTGCCAATGTCGAGTTATAGATTTTACCTCCATATTCATATGCCAGAATAAAGTATAGGTTGAAGTTTTTATAAAGCAAGTTGGATTGGAAGGTGCCCATCCAGGTCGGGTTCATATCACCAACGATGATTTTATCTTTTGGATCGTATGTGAATGTAAGGTCTCCATTTAACTTCCGATAGATTTCATTACCAGTCATGGGGTCGATACCGAGTGATTCGACAACCATCAGAGCACTCTGGGATCTACCCGCCTGATAAGCACGCAATGGCTTAGGGCCCGTTACTTTATCGTCTTTATTCGCTTCTGCATTCATAGCCTCTAATGCGTTAGAAAGCTTTTTGATCTTATTTCGGTTGGTTGCTGCACCCAGAGTAAAATTCCAGTTTACAGGACTATCTTGTCCGCGAAGTACATTAAACCGTAAGCGCATATCCATACCTCTATTTTCCATAGAACCTAGATTTTCAGTGTAACTGGAGAAACCCGTAGAAGGTGCGACATCGATCGGTAGCAATAAGTTTTGTGTCTGCTTGATATAAGCGTCGATATTCAAAACAACTAGATTCCGAAGCATTGTCAGATCTGCACCTATATTATTTTGAACGGTATTCTGCCACTTCAATGAAGAATTACCGTAGCCTAATAGTCTCGCACCATAGTACCCATTGTATTCGTACGACGAATCATAACTATATTTAGTCAACGCTTGATCAGCGGAGAAATTAACAGATCCCGTACTACCAATAGAGGCTCTCATTTTCAATGTAGCATCGCTATCCCACCATTTCTCACGATCGACGTTCCAGGCAGCTCCTGCTGACCAAAAGGGTGCGAAGCGAGAATTCTTCCCAAATCGACTCGACCCATCCGTCCGAAAAGAAACATCGATGAAATAACGGTTTTCGTACCCCACATTGGCATTGGCAAAGAAACCGATCATTTTGGATTTGTCCAGATAACCTTTCGGGGAGGAATTTTCCTTAAACTGCTGAGCGTATTGAATGAAATTCATATTATCACTCAAAAAACCTGTAGCGACGTAGCCTTCACCTATCCCGGAGGTAGTTACTGCATTAGCTCCTATCCCTATATTTGTCGAAATCTTATCTAAGAATACTTTATTATAAGAAGCCGTTACAGTACCGTCAAAGTTTAAATCATCCTGATCGTAGATCTCATAGCTCCCTTTTTTCTCCGTCTTTGTTTCTTTATCAAAGGCCGAAGAAAATGGCGACATATATTTTTCAGCTTTGGACAGCTTTTTACTTAAAGATGCTCTACCCGTGACCCTAAAGCTCGGATTGATTCGCCAATCCAAATTAAAATTGTCCTGGATCTCCGTATACCTATTGTAATCCAAGTTTGGTAGGAATGCGTCAACCATCGGATTCATGGCCTTATTAAATTCATAAAGACGAATGAGATCACCTGTCTGTCCATCGTAAATCCGTTCTATCGGATTTTGTTGCGCAAAGTTGGCAAAAGAGCCATAAGGCGAATTGTATCCCTTTACATTGTTGACCGTCACGTCGTTCCGGATTAGAAAGTTTTGATTAGGATAATAATTAAAACTCACATTGATGCCGTACCTATCTCGGCCAGACTCTTTCATAACCCCCTTATCCTTATCATAGTTGAGGTTGACCCCATACCGGAAACTGCGATCTCCCCCTTCGACAAAAGCATTGTACCGTTGGTTAACACTGGTTGTTAGCGGTTTGGACAACCAATATGTATCCACTCCACGAGCAATCTCAGCTAACCGCTCATTATACAGGATATCTAATTTTATCTGCTCCTCACGTCCAAAGCCAGAATACAATCCTCCTAGACGCTCATATTCTAATTTCTCACGTGCATTCATCAGGTTATAATCCCGAAGGTCTGGAATGGACACATTTGCTGTGCTATTAAATGAAACTCTTACATCACCTGCCTTTGGAGGAATAGTCGTAATTAAAATCACACCATTCGCACCTCTTGATCCGTAGAGGGAAGTCGCCGATGCATCCCGCAAGATCACAAAGGATTCAATACGATTCATATCTAAATCGTAGATTCGAGTCGCCGTCACTTCAATCCCGTCCAATAAATATAAGGGCGCATTCGGATTACTCTTTGAGTCATCCGCACTTGATCGAAGGTCAAAACCATTCTCCCCACGTATAGTAATATCAGGCACCCGATTAGGATCCGAACCAAAGTCCAGATTTGGAGTCATCCGTATAGAAGGGTCGAAGGCATTGAGCGCTTGCATTAGATTGAGCGAACCGACTTTACGTAGATCATCCCCCTGTACCACGATTTGTGATCCCGTAAGACTTTGCTTCGATCTATTGAAGTAGCCAGTGACCACTACATCCCCTATTTCCTGATGCGTGGATTTAAGTTTGATATCATAGCGACCATTTTTCAGCGACAGCGTCTGTACTAAATTCGCATACCCGACAAAGCTAAAAGTTGCTGTTCGACCATCTGCACGTACCGGCAAGCTAAATTCGCCCTTAGTATCCGTCATCGTTGTCAGTTCTTTCGTGACACTAATCGTCACCCCGACCAAGGGATTACCCTGTTCATCGGTGACTTTTCCCTGAATTTTGTTTTGCTGGACTGCTACGTGTGTTTCTTGCATATTGCGGCCCTGTGCGCCTGTGACCGCCCGTGCTTTTGGAGCCAAAATAATGGTCTTACCTTCGTAGGTATGAGTCAGGCCTTCCCTCTCCTCAAGAAAGCAGAGTACCTCTTGGATACTGTTGGATTTAAATTGATGATTAACGGGTTTATCCAGATTAAAATTTGTAGATTTCAATAGCACGCTATAGCCGACCTGTTTACGTATCGATCTAAATAGTTCGCTGTAGTTTTCTCTACTTCCATCAAAAGTCAATGTCTGACCCAAGGTAATGGCCTTGACTTGAAGGATACTCACTAATAGCAAAAGCATGGATAACTTCACCTTCAGCATAGGTTTCCTGTGATACAGGCCTACGCGAGAACATAAAATTCTGTTTTGTTTATACATTGTTAAGTTTTTGGATAGATTGAGCAAGATCTTTAGTGGTAATCTAGCCCGGTTAGTTTTAGATTAATGGGTTATGGATATTTCTTTGTAATTCTTTAATTCATATTGGCTTTATTTAGGTTAATAAATTAGGTTGATTAGTGTTATTTCTTTATGCCTACCTTAACGGTATTTCCCTCTTTATCAAAATTGGCTACTCCAGTTTTTTCCAGCATCTTCAATACTTGTAGGAGACTTTCAGATCGGCTGATGCTTCCGTATACCTTTTCATTTTTCAAAGCAGGCGAGGCGAACTCAACGTCTATATTATACCAATTGCTCACCCGATTCATGACTTCCGCTAACGGCTCACTATTGAACATGAAATATCCATCCTTCCAAGCGATGATATCATCGACAATGACACGCTGATTTTGTATAGGTCCGTCAGCGCCTACTACTGACTGCTGTCCCGGAGATAAAATTTCATGGTCTTGACCACGTACGATCTTCACTTTCCCGGTGACTAGCGTAGTTCTTATTTGCCCATCCAATTGATAGGCATTGACATTAAATGAGGTTCCTAATACAGCAACCTGTTGATGTCCAGAGGACACCACAAAAGGTTTGTCTTTCATTTTACGCACCTGAAAAAAAGCTTCCCCTTCGACCTCTACATAGCGTTGATCTCCAGAGAATTTGGTGGGATACCGCAATGTAGTAGCCGCATTGAGCCATACCTGTGTACCATCCGCTAACGTAATTTGATATTGTCCACCGCGAGGAGTGGATAAGGTACACCACTGCACCTCATCTGCTGAGGTGACGATCGTACCGTCGTCGTAGGTGATACCCTCTGCATTGACTACTACCCCTCCCTGACGATCGCTCAATGCGATAGCTGATCCCTCCGTCAAAGTTAGAGTAGCGCTGTTCTTACCTGCAGGTACATCCATGACCTTTGCAGATCCGACTTGTAGTTCACGAGGTTGATGACGATGGACGTACCAAACCCCACATAGCGAAAGTATGAGTATCGCTGCAGCCGCGTATCGATAGATACGCCTAATTTTCCAGTTCCTTTGCTGCCTTTGTTCTCGTACAATGCGTTGATGAAGTTCATCCCAGACGTCAGTCACAAGGACATGGGCCCGTTGCTTCAGCACATCGGGAGTTGGTTCTTCCATTTCGGTATAATACTCTTCAAGAACTTCCTCCCACAGTACGCGGTCATCTGATGATCCCATGTCTTTGTAGAGATTAGTTAGTTCTTCAAGGCTTATTGCTCCACTACGGTATTTTTGGAACAATTCTCGTAGATTTTCCTTTTCAGTCATTAAAGTTAAGTTGGTTTGGTTTTACCTCCTTGTATTTAGAATACACCACCAGAAGGAAAGGTGACAGGGCGATTTTGAAAAAAAATAACAACAATCTGATTATCAGATAATAATATTATCGGTATAGACAAGAAGCTAGGAATAGAAGGACCTCCGGGAGACGAGATCGCATAAAATTTCGGATGTGTTTGTTACTGATCTGAAGGTTTTGATTAATTGCAGAATGACTTATACCGAGAAGCTCACTAATCTCCTTATAATTTTTTCCTTCGATCCGATGTAGGGTGTAGATGGTACGTTGTCGCTCGGTTAAGCCGTTCAACGCACGTTCAAATAATTCGGAAGTTTCTTTAAAGTCCACTTCTTCCTCGATATGAGAGTAAGAATCTGTGGTGAAAACAGCTCGTATTCGACTCTCTTCCCTCACCATTGTTCGATAACTGTTATAGGATAAATTAGCGGACATTCGATACAATAATGCGCCAAAAGATCGTTCGGGGTCGATATCCGCACGCATCTGCCAAATCTTCATAAAGATATCTTGCAGCAGGTCTTTTGCGATATCTTCTGATTTGACCAATAGCAGGAGTTTGACCATTAGCCGTTCTGAATAATTAAAATAGAGCTCTTCAAAGGCTTTCAAGCTCCCTTTTTGCAATTCCAATAATAATATTTTTTCATCCATGGATTGCCTTTCCTTCCCCTATTAATTTTGGCAAAATACCTGCAGTCGCATAACGACAGATAATAATTAGTGTTTAGCTGAGCCTCCGAATATTTTTAAATATTATCTTCAGCGGGCGCCAAATTACAAAAGTTTTTGGAAGATTGTGATCAAATTCCTTATTCGGTATTAAATCAGCACAGCAAATTACCGCTATTCACCTGTATTACAAACACTAGTGAAGCATGCACACCATCAAGTTTGGCACACCAACATTGGTGTTTTGTAAAAGTTTTGAGATCAGGTAATTAGAAAAGAGATTTTATATTCCTATATTCTTAAGGCTAATAGTTAATGCAATTTGCGAATTACTAAGTCCTTCTGACGCCTTTCGATCTTCGTCTTGATATAGGGATACAAAAATACCGCCCCCAATACAATAGCCGATCCAATGTAAAATCCTACACTCATCGTCTCGCGCTGTCCAAAGATGAGCACAGCCAGTAAAATACCATAGACAGGTTCCAGATTGGTCGTTAGCGCAACTGTGAAAGCCGTAAGTTCTTTCATCACTGCTACTCCCATTACATATGCTACCGCTGTACAGACCACACCCAACAATAGCAGATACAACAAATCTTTTGTACCCAGTAGCATACTCGCATTAAAGTCACCCGAAAACAGCATAAATATGCTGATCCAGAAGAATGCGCCGAGCATTTCGTAAAAAGTGATGATCGTTGGACTGGAAGACTTAACCATTTTACTATTTAGAATAGAAAAAATACTTGCGCAGAATGCACAAGCTAATCCACTTAAGATACCGATCAGATATTTCGTTTCAAATTGAAAGATGGTATAAATCCCCAGAATGATGATTAAGCCCACCACAATGTCAAGCCCTGCAATCTTTCGTTTATACAATATTGGCTCTAAGATCGCTGTATACAGTGTCAACGAAGACAACGTCACCAATGTCACGGACACAGTAGAGACCTTTATGGAATAAAAAAACAAAACCCAGTGTAGTCCTACGACAGCCCCCGTCATGAAGAATTTAACAAAGTCCTGCCGGCTGACCATCATGCTTTGTTTTTTGAATAGGAAATACACCAATAGAGAAATCGCAGCAATTCCAACCCTATACCATACTAAATGAATAGCCGACACCGATATCAGATTCCCTAATATGCCCGTAAATCCCCAGATTAATACCGTCAAATGCAGAATGAGCACATTCTGGTTGTTTTTCAAAAAAGATAGCATAAGGATAAATAAATTATTTGGGTGCCTTGTATAGCAGGTAAAGCGCTAAGGTCAAAAAGATAAGATTGGGGATCATCACGGCAATCAGAGGTGGTAGGCCACCTTTCAGTGAAAACATAGTTGAAAACTGGATCAACACAATGTAGACAAAACTCAAGGCTATCCCTAGTCCGAGACTCAGCCCAATGCCACCACGTACTTTTTTCGAAGAAAGTGATACCCCCATCAAGGTCAGGATGAAAGCAGAAAAAGGATAGATATAGCGTTTATATTTTTCCAGTAATAAATCGGTCATCATCCCCGTACCTCGAATCTCTTCCTTCTCGATCCGTTTATTGAGCTCATCCGTATTCATAGCGGTAAACATATTATCAAACTTCTCAAAATCCGAAGGTCTCATATCCAATGTCGTATCCTTCTGATCTCCCTTGTCCATACGCTCATTCAGACCATTGACTACTCTGTTGGTATAATTTTCGATTTTCCATTTCGTGGCCACAGAGTCCCATCGAATCCTATCCGCCATCATTTTTTCGATAAGTTTGTCCCCATTAAATTTTTCAAGTACAAAATTATACCCAATCTTCTGTCTGGTATCAAAATTATCGATATAAACATAACTGCTCGAATCAATCTGCATATGGGTAGATGTGGTCGAGCCACCGGCTCGATCAGGCTTTACGTATACATTTTCGAAACTGACTTTCATCTTATTCGTCCTCGGAATGATGTAAATATTAAAGACGAAGGTCACGACAAAAATAAGAGAAGCAGCAATCATGTAAGGTCTCAACAACCTATTGAAACTCATCCCCCCACTTAGAATAGGCACAATCTCCGTTTGGTCGGCCATCTTGGAAGTGAAGAAAATAACAGCAATAAAGTTGATCAGTGGAGACAGGAAATTAAGATAGAATGGTATAAATCCAGCATAGTATTGAAAGATAATTTTAGAAAGCGGCGCCTTATGTTCCAAAAAATTATCCAGCTTTTCTGACACATCGAAAATAACCATAACAACTGTGAAAATAGCCATGGTGAAGACAAAAGTCGACAAATATTTTTTTATGATATACCAATCTATAATCTTCATGGATGCCTGCTTTCTCAGCTATATTACAAACGTTGTCCTAAAATTTTGACCATTTTATTTTTCCATTCATAGAAAGTCCCTTCTACGATTTTCTCCCGCGCCTGCTTGACAAGCCAAAGGTAAAAGTGCAAATTATGTAGGGAAGCAATCTGTGCTCCTAAAATTTCTTGAGAACGGATCAAATGCCTCAAATAGGCTTTTGTATGAAATTGATCAACCATCAGATCACTTTCTGCCTCAATAGGTGAAAAGTCATCTTTCCACTTCTCATTCTTGATATTGATGATTCCATTCTGTGTAAATAGCATGCCATTACGAGCATTTCGAGTAGGCATCACACAGTCAAACATATCAATCCCGAGTGCTATATTTTCAAGCAGATTAATAGGCGTTCCTACCCCCATGAGATAACGAGGCTTCTCCCACGGCAGGATATTACAGACCACTTCGGTCATCCCATACATATCTTCCGCTGGCTCACCAACAGATAGCCCACCTATTGCATTCCCTTCTCTATTGAAAGAAGCGATTGCTTCAGCAGATTTTTCACGTAAATCTTTGTATACAGATCCTTGTACTATTGGGAATAATGTCTGGTCATATCCATAAAGAGGATCTGTCGCATCGAATCGATCACAGCAACGCTTTAGCCAGCGGTGAGTCATTTCCATTGATCTTCGAGCGTAGCCATAGTCACATGGATATGGCGTACATTCGTCAAATGCCATAATGATATCAGCACCGATAACACGCTGTGTATCCATCACATTTTCGGGCGTAAAGAGGTGCTTTGAGCCATCGATATGAGAGCGAAAGGTCACCCCTTCCTCTTTGATTTTCCGAACTTCAGTCAGCGAATACACTTGATAACCACCACTGTCCGTCAAAATAGGTCCGTCCCAACCATTGAACTTATGTAAGCCTCCAGCTTTATTCAATACATCCAATCCAGGACGCAGATACAGATGATACGTATTGCCTAAGATAATCTGTGCTTCAATATCTGCCTTTAGTTCATGTTGATGGACTGCTTTGACAGTCCCGGCAGTACCTACAGGCATGAAAATCGGTGTCTGGATCTTACCGTGAGCTGTTTCAATTTCCCCAGCACGGGCTTTAGAAAATTTGTCGTTTGCTTGAAGCGTGAATTTCATGAAATAACCTCTCTATTCTATGCGATACATAAGGAGCAATACGCGGACCTTATACAGATGCTTCTGAATGCCAATATGTAGACATTCAAAAACCCCTGCAAAAGTACTACAAAATATGGCATCTCTTTATATATACTATACAAATATTATCATATAGCCACTCATTTTGACAATAAATAACAGATTTTAACGCTTCAATTACCGATTAGTCAATAGTTCTCCATAATTTTGACCTGTGAATATATCTTATTTTTCAGATCTTAATTTTACCTTCTTCCATCTAGCATTAGTTATCATAGGAATACTGTTACTGATTCAGCTCTACTATATAATAATCGTCTATGGAAAATTATCATTTTATAAAGTCAAGTCTCATCAACCGGCGGACAAAGCGCCTCCTTTATCGGTCATCATCTGCGCAAGAAATGAAGAAGAAAACCTGAAAGCTTTTCTGCCTTTAATTCTCGAACAGGACTATCCCGATTTTGAAGTGATCGTCGTGAATGACTATTCCAGTGATGAGACCAAATGGGTGCTACAGGACTTTGAAATCAACTATGATCATCTAAAAATTGTCGAAATAAAAGAGCACATACAGCTCAAACACAACAAAAAATTTGCTGTAACTCTCGGTATTAAAGCGGCTAGCCATGCACATCTTATCTTTACAGATGCCGACTGTCAGCCGAATTCTAAGCGTTGGCTGATGGAGATGGCTGGCGCATTCAACACAGAGAGCGACATCGTGCTTGGGTATTCTCCTTACTTCAAAAAGAAAGGATTTCTGAATAAGCTGATCCGATTTGAGACGACCCACACAGCGATGAGCTATCTTTCTTACGCACTCAAAAAAAATGCATATATGGGTGTAGGGCGCAATATGGCATATAAGAAGTCACTCTTTTTCAAGTCTAAAGGATTCACATCACATATGCACATTAAATCTGGAGATGATGATTTATTTGTCAACCAGAATGCCACCCCCACAAATGTCAACATTGCCATCGATCCAGATGCACATATGTACTCCGTCCCGAAAGATTCCTGGAAAAGCTATTATAAACAAAAGGCTAGACACGCTGGAGCTTCTGTCCTGTACAAGAAAAAACATCAGCGCATGCTCGGGATACAGCTCATTACCGCAGCATTATTCTACTTGACGCTCCTCGTATCTGCGGTGCTCTTTCCCACTATGTGGTACTACATGGTAGGTGCATATTTCATGCGCCTGGTGGTGCAGATCTTGGTATTTCGACCGATATATAAAAAATTAGTTGTACCCGATCTGATCTGGTGGCTTCCATTATTAGACTTATATTACTATTTCTATATTTGTACCAACGGCCTGTTCAACAGAAAAAAACCGCAACGTACCTGGAAGTAATTGTTCACTCTTAATTATTAATATTTTGAATCCTACTGTAGACATTATTTATCAATACTTTCCGACTTTGACGGAAAATCAAAAAAAGCAGTTTGCACAACTTTCAGAGCTCTATCCTTTTTGGAACAATCAGATCAATGTAATCTCCAGAAAAGATGTAGAAAGTCTATACTTGCACCATGTCCTGCATTCTTTGGGTATTGCAAAATTTATGACTGAATTCACACCTGGTACACATATTCTCGACGTAGGGACAGGAGGAGGATTTCCGGGTATTCCGTTGGCCATACTTTTTCCTGAGGTAAAATTTCATTTAGTCGATTCCATCGGCAAGAAGATAAAAGTAGTCCGAGAAGTTGCCCAAGCATTGGGCCTGACAAATGTAGAAGCCGACCATATTCGCGCAGAGCAATTAGACTATAAATATGATTTTGTAATATCCAGAGCAGTCACCAGACTAGCAGACTTCGCTCCATGGGTACGTCATAAATTTCTTAAGCAGGATAAAAATGGGATTCCGAATGGTATCCTATACCTAAAAGGTGGAGATCTGAAGGATGAAATAAAAGAATCCAAACTCAAGGCCGAACTTCACCCCTTATCCAACTACTTCAAAGAAGATTTCTTTGACACTAAATACGTCGTATACGTGCAGATGTAGCATCGCAAATCATTTGTCCCCACATGCAGGATAGTGCGTATTAGATAGCTATGATCGGTAATAATCCCTCCGTCCATCCTAATACGCACATCACCATCCCCCATCTACATGCTAATATCTACATACTAACACCTAACTACCCCAGCTCCTCCATAATCTTCTTGCCAATCAGATGAATTTCTTCATCCATGCCAAACATAGGCAGTCCAGTCTCTGGATGCAGCTTTAGCCAACTTGTATCCGTGTCTTTAATAATCTGAACATATTCTTTACCATCTTTAAATACCACATACGTATCCTCTTCTTCAGGAAAAATAGAATACACATTGTCTTCTATTTCTATATCAAAGGGTTCTTTCATTTTCGTCTATTATTTTCTGTTATTTAGTAAATACATGAGGCCAATGGCATATCCGCGCATTTCACTCGGTTCAATTGTTAATGAGCACTTGACAGCATAATTTTTGCATCATTCACTGCTCGGTTTCATTACGTACAAAGTTACTATTCTTTGCAAAACCAGCCCAAGACATTCTGAATTTAGGGAATTATTCCTATCTTTCCTTTATAAACTAGTCCTCTATAGCAGAGGCAAGAATGACAAATTGCGTTCATACTGCAATTTTTCTACGATTAGCATAACCATTTATGAACATCTTGCTGAAAATAGCCCTGACCAAAATCAAAGGGATCGGACCTAAGTTGTCTCGATCGTTGCTATCGCATTTAGGATCAGTGGACGCTATTTTTGAGGCACCAAAGAAAACCTTACAGCTTATCCCCGGCGTGGGCACTGTCCTTGCGAATGAGATCCATTCGAAACAACCTCTGTTAGATGCCGAAAAGGAACTTACATTTATCGAAAAACATCGGATTGAGACATGCTGGATTGAGGACAACAGTTATCCCAGACGACTAGCCAACTGCGAGGATGCCCCCTTAATACTCTACTACAAAGGTTCGGAATCCCTTAATCCATCGAAAGTCATCAGCATCGTCGGAACCCGTAAGGCCACGGCATATGGCCGCAAAATCTGCGAAAACCTCATCCAGGACCTACGCCACCTGGATGTACAGATTGTAAGTGGTCTAGCCTACGGCATCGATGTCCATGCACATGCTACAGCATTAAAACATCAGATTCCAACCTTAGGGATTCTGGGGCATGGATTAGATAGAATATATCCATATGCTCATCGAGATATTGCTTCCAAAATGATTACTTGCGGCGGTCTGATCACGGAATTTCCTTCCGGCACCAATCCTGACCGTCAAAATTTTCCGATGCGAAATCGTATCATCGCCGGTATGGCCGATGTGACCATTGTAATCGAGGCTGCATCCTCAGGCGGAGCACTCATCACTGCAGAGATCGCAAATAGTTATAATCGGGATGTATGTGCTGTGCCCGGTGGGGTCGATCAGGAATTTTCAGCAGGCTGCAATTATCTGATCAAAACAAATCGCGCACACCTTATTCGCAATGCTGAAGACTTATTTTACCTGATGAACTGGGAGTTCGAGCATCCCAAACCCACTACTCATCAACTGTCTCTGCACGCTCCCTCGCTGACTAAGGATCAACAGAAGGTATTTCAATATATCCAGGAACGAGACCAGGCGACTGTCGACGAAATTGCCTTATACTGCGACTGGCCGCAGAGTAAATTAGCTATGCTCCTGTTGGAAATGGAGATGGACAACCTGCTGGTCTCCCTACCCGGCAAATTATACAGATTACACCTATAAAGATATATACCCAACCCTAACCTATGCAAGATCAAGTAAACAAAAAAGGAATCTGGAAAGTCATTGGTGCCTCCTCGATGGGGACACTGATCGAATGGTATGATTTCTTCATTTTCGGCAGCCTTTCAATTGTTATTTCCACCAAGTTTTTCCCATCGGATAATCCTACAGCCGCCTTTCTTTCCACCTTGGCCACGTTCGCCGCCGGGTTTGTGGTACGCCCTTTTGGAGCATTATTCTTTGGCCGCCTCGGAGATATGATCGGAAGGAAGTACACGTTTATGGTCACCCTGTTATTAATGGGAGGTGCGACCTTCCTGATTGGCTGTATCCCGAGCTATGATTCCATTGGATTCTGGGCGCCGCTACTGGTCCTTATCCTTCGACTGCTGCAAGGACTCGCACTGGGTGGTGAGTATGGTGGAGCTGCGACCTATGTCGCTGAGCATGCCCCTAAAGGGCAGCGTGGATATTGGACCTCTTGGATACAGACTACCGCAACATTTGGACTGTTTATATCCCTTATTGTCATATTGCTCACCAAAAGCTTCCTTACAGCGGATCAATTTGATCAGTGGGGATGGCGTGTGCCCTTCATGCTATCCATTGTCATGGTATACGTATCTTACCTGATCCGCAAGAATATGGATGAATCTCCTGAATTCCAAAAAGCCAAATCCGAAGGAAAGACATCTTCCAATCCCCTAAAAGAGAGCTTTGGCAACCGCTATAACCTCAAGTTTGTATTGCTAGCATTATTTGGAGCCGCTATGGGCCAAGGTGTAGTCTGGTACACGGGCCAGTTCTATTCCATGAGTTACATGAAGACGATCATGTTCTTGGATTCAGACCAGGCCGATATCATTTTGGGGACAGCCCTTCTTTTTGGCACTCCCTTCTTCATCGTATTTGGCTGGCTGAGTGACAAAGTAGGCCGCAAATGGATCATGTTATTAGGGATGTTGTTAGCAATATGTACGTATCGCCCTATATATAAGGCGATGTACAAGATCACCGATCTTTCTCAGAAAGAGGTAGCTGCACCAAAGAAATCAGTTTCCCAAAAGACAGATCATATCCATGATGCCACCATCTACACGTCCGAAACGAGGTATACAGATCAGACCCTTCTACGGGAGGTACGCACCGTCAGTAATGGGGACAATCCCGAAATATCAAAAAACATCGTCACTATAGAAGGCCAAAACAGGTGGTGGCTGACCCTTCTGATATTTATTCAGATCATCTACATTACAATGGTATATGGACCTATAGCAGCTTTCTTGGTCGAGATGTTTCCAGTCAAAATACGTTACACCTCTATGTCTCTCCCCTATCATATCGGGAATGGGATATTTGGAGGTTTATTGCCAGCAGTCTCGACCTATCTGGCCAATAATGCAAAAGCAGCACAAGATCCCGAATTTTATCTCGCGGGGCTATGGTATCCTATTATTATATCAGCAGTATGTTTTATCATCGGCGTGTTGTATATCAACAAATCAATCATTCACAAAACTGCACATGAAGAGCATACATAAAAGGAACAAAACCTGCACTGCAACTATTTATATACTATAAAAACTACCTACTCAACATAATAGACTAATATGGAATTTATCAAAAAAATACTGGGAGCCCTCTGGATTACACTTGCTTTGTTCACGGCCTATTTCTGCATATTCGAATTGGCTATCCCCAAGTTAGCAACCGGCCATCAGGAAGACCTCGTATTCGGCATTATTATCCTATGCATTCTCACGCCGATCATATCGATTGGATTAGGACTATTTGGGTACTACGCGTTGATCGGCGAATATGATGCAAAGAGGATGTAGTAGTCCCAAGCGCATGCCCTATCACCAGCGCGTCATACCGGACTTGATCCGGTATCTGTAGTTACACAGCAAGGGCTAAGCATATATCAAAGAGTTGACTCCACGCCTAGACCAAGCGCGTTCATCACCTCTAAAGAAAAAATAATCAGATGAAAACCAGCCCAGTAGCAAAATAAAGGCTATTTGTTTTCGCAAATCCCAATAATTTGCTACTTTTGTGGTGGGTAAGTCTTTTACGACCAGCTCCCTTTGAATCCCCCAGGGTGGGAACACAGCAAGGGTATTAGGTTGAGCGGTGCGATAAAAGGGGCTTGCCCATTTTTTTTGCCTAAATTTTTAGGGTATTCAACGATTATAATTCCCCCATCTCCATCATTCAAGTCCGTGAAAGTCGGTAGAAGTGCGTAAAAGTCCGTGAAAGTCCGTAACATCTCTGGGTTAACTTCGACTTAGCTCCTACTTAGCTTCGAGTTAACTCTGGGTCCGCTTTGGCTCTCTTTCGACTGCCCTTCGGGTAGGCTTCGGCATCTTCCCGAAGAAGAGCCGAGCAGCAGTCAAAGCAAAGTCGAACCTCTCCCCCAGCTGTGCCGAATGCTATCCAAGCATAACCCGAAGGCACTCCGAAGAGCATCTCGTATCCTATATGGTCAAAAGTTTTGCATATGCAGATGAATCGCTCCAATACAACACAAATAATCGAAACGTTGTGTATTTTAAAATAATTTGATGAGTTCAGGGATTTGTCTCAAATTTTCAACGGATTAGTGGCTATCTATACCGGATTACTCAGTATCTTCTGCAGATCCTCTTTGAGTTCCAAAAGTCTTAACATATAGGTATATACGAAAATATTACTTTCACCTGTGTCGGGATCATAGGCAAGTCTATATAATATCTGCTCAAACTCAATAAAATCCAGTTCTTCAAAGAGACTATCCAAGAAGTGGAAATCTAGCCTTATTAGTGATTCTTCCAAAATTTTAAATTCCATTTTCTATCCTATTATTCGGCATATACAACTTTCATATCACGATAACTCTTTTAAAATAAGCATATCAGCTGATCAAAAACATTGACGGAAACATTTAGGATCGATGCATTGTCTTCAACGCCTTCTCTGCAATTTTCTATGAGGTGCTTACTATAAATTGGTCCCCAAAACATCCACGAAACAGTAATTAAAAAGAAAAGCAAACTAATAACCGCAGAAAGCCGTTGACTATTAAAATACGACGGCTTCGCGTCAATCACCTCTTCTCCATTTTCTTTTATTATGTAATACCAGTAGTTTACAGCACACAATAAAACAGCGAGGATAAAAAAAACACGAAAGTCAATATCAAAACAAAAATATTTTAGAGAACAAATCTGCAATACACCGGCAAGCAAAAAATTCTCGCATGCACCCAATGCTAAACAAGCACTTACTTCAGGAGAAACATCCTTCGGTAGTTTACGGTAAAAAAAGTGAAAATTATAGAATATGACGTTTAACATAACGTTTTTATTGATTAACTATCTAAATAAATCTATTGCTTTTCCAATTGCAGGAATAACCGTCTTATTCCTCCATTTTTGATATTCTGATGTTTTAGAGATACCCCTTCCGATTTCCCATTCCCCAAGCCATAACAGTATAATTGTAGTTGCGGCTTCTTCAGCGATTTCTCAAACTCATGGCATGCATACGCCCAACAGATCGGATGTGTGATACCTCTTTGTCACGCCCAAGACCTGGGGGATTAAAAGTTTTCACTGCGCTTGAACCCACGACAGTATCTATCACTTTCAACTACGTATTGTAAGTCTGAGGTCAAAGTCATTTATGTGTTCAGCAAGGTACGCAACTCGCGGGAAATGACTTTACAGTCCCTATTAAATAACCTTCAGGCCATGGTAAATTTGACACGGCATTCAAATGGTTAGTTCGAATAACTATCTCTGATTTCTTTGATGAGCATGACCGCACTGGTATCTCCGAATATATACAACTGCTAGTCTGAAGCAACTAGTCTGGTAATTTATAGATCCCTGCTGATAATCGAATTACTTTACTAATATCTGCGAACTCCTTCCAACCTTGATGCGAATAAACCGTTTCAATAGTACCAATCTTTGAGAATATCTCATCAAGATAACCGTCATTCAACACAGCCTCAACAGCGGCATAAATACCTTGATGGGATAGCTCTTTTAAAATAAGCATATCAGTTGACCAAAAATAGACATCACTATTAATTCCGATAAGTTTATTGATGTTCTTCAAAGTAAATAATGTTCCGAAATAAACATCACCGCCCTCAAGGACAATATTGACATCAAGATTATCGTCATAAATATCCGTTACCTGATAGGGAGCGGGAAATAGAACTTTGAATTGCATTTTTACTTTTTTAAACTTTTATTTACCTCTATCAATCTATTAATTACAGCTTGTTGATTCGTTTTGTTAGAATATCCCACTATTTCTACAAGACCATTACTTGTATTCTTGAAATAAACACGGACGCCACCTCTAGACCTAGCTTTATAAATACCATCGCCAATAGATTTACTACCTGTTCCCGGACTACTATTACCATTATTCAATTGAGAAATAAGACCATTTGCTTCGTCCCTTAGCTTTTTATCGTTCTTATATTTTCGGTTAGATCACGGCGCCATGGACGCCCCGATTTCAAGGTATGTCCAGTGTGTGACGAGGCTAAATTTAGAAAAATTTGACGGATTACAAAATTATCCTCCTGCATCGCTGTATTTTGTGAATCAATACGGGCATGGGTCCAAACTGTCCTTCCTATCATTCATTGCCAAACGGGTACGAGGAAGTCTACCCCTATACCAAAGTACAAGAATGCACTATTATCACTATTATGTACGGTGGTGATGCCCCTATTTAGTCCCCATAATAAAACACTTGTGAAAAGAAGCATTTTTATCTAAGTTTGTAGTCGAATAAGAACTTTTATATGAGTTGGTTTAAAAGAGAAAAAGCAGGGATTAATACAGCGACAGAAAACAAAAAAGAGGCTCCAGATGGTCTTTGGAATAAATGTCCGGCATGTAAAAAGCCCCTATTGAATATTGAACAGATTGAAAACAACTATGTATGCCAGTATTGTGGATATCACATCCGCATTGGATCAGCAGCTTATTTTTCAATCTTATTTGACGATAACAATTTCACCGAGTTATTTGCAAACCTCAAATCTGGGGATCCCATTCATTTTGTAGACACCAAGCCCTATGCTGAACGCCTCGTAGAAGTTCGGGCAAAAACAGGGTTAAACGATGCGCTAAGAAGTGCCCATGGTAAACTCAACGGCAAGGACCTCGTCGTAGCTTGTATGGACTTTACCTTTATCGGTGGCTCCATGGGTTCAGTAGTTGGTGAAAAGATTGCAAGATCGATCGATTATTGTCTGGAACACAAAGTTCCCTTTATGTTGATCTCCAAGTCAGGAGGAGCACGAATGATGGAGGCTGCATTCTCTCTAATGCAAATGGCCAAAACCTCTGCAAAATTGGCTCTATTGAGCCAGGCAAAGATTCCTTACATCTGCTTACTAACGGATCCTACAACTGGAGGAGTGACCGCTTCGTACGCAATGTTGGGAGACATCAATATTGCTGAACCAGGTGCATTGATCGGATTTGCCGGACCTCGTGTTATCAAAGAGACAATCAAGAAAGATCTACCCAAAGGATTCCAGACCTCTGAGTTCCTGCTGGAACATGGTTTCTTGGATTTCATCGTCGATAGACGGGAATTAAAGCAAAAAGTATCAACTTTCTTAAAGTTAATCCAATAACAAAATAAAACGAGCTCCCTAGAGGAGCTCGTTTTATTTATAAAGATATCGCCAAAACTGCCAACAGCCCCGCGTTTCCAAATAATGCAGGTCATGCTCATGCTGGTAAGCCTCCTGCTCAAACGAAATTCGGAGATAAGCCATTCTAAAATTGCGGCATTGTATCAGTCGAATGACAAATTCCACCAGATACCAGGTGTAGAACGGCAAGACCGCGAGCTCAATTGCCTGCCTCAAATGAATCCTTTCGTGATTGATCAAATTCCTGTCCTTCAAAAATTGTCGCTTGCTCAGAAAGATAAAGGGATAGACGGTCACTGCATGAGCCTGTCCCAATGAAAACAACCGTGTCCAAAATCTACTGACAATAAGCATACGCCAAACTTAAATAAAATGCGCCACAGCTGCACGCACCGCTCCTACTATTTGTCTGTTATTTTATAAAATCTAATATTCCGAAATCTGTACATCACATTTTAACAGCGCATATTATGTGTTTGTTTTCAATGGTATACATGTCTGACCTATATTCGGCTTGTGAATGTAAAGCATTTTATCTAAGTTTGTTTGACTAGGATTAATGTAGATAAATATGCCTTATAAGGAACGTGAAATAAACAAACTATACTATACGATGGGTGAAGTGACGGAAATGTTTAATGTCAACGCTTCACAAATTCGTTTTTATGAACGCGAATTTCCAATCCTTCAGCCCAAAAAGAATAAGAAGGGAAATCGCCTATTTACCCAAGACGATATTTCCAATCTCAAGATCATCTTTAATCTGGTCAAAGACAAAGGCTATACGTTACAAGGTGCCCGTGACTACCTCCGCACCAATAAAAATGAAGCCCGCGAAAACCAACGTGTGGTTGACTCATTGGAAAAACTAAAAGGATTTTTATTAGAAGTAAGGGATAGCCTATAAGACTACCCCTACGCTATGTCTAGGGCTTCAAGAATTCCTCAACCTTCTCTACCATCTCCCGACTCCCCATAATAGCAGAGCATCGCTGATGAAGTTCCTGTGGAGAGATATCCAAGATACGTTCATAACCCGTCGTGGCTTTACCACCCGCCTGCTCGACTATAAATGCGATCGGATTGCATTCATACAATAGCCTTAATTTCCCCTGAGGGTGACTTGATGTTGTAGGGTACAGGAAAATCCCACCTTTCAGCAGATTTCGATGGATATCCGCAACCATTGAGCCTATATATCTCGATATATAGGGCCGCTGCGTGGATGCGTCCTCAATCTGACAGTATTTGATATAGTCCTTTATCCCCTGCGGAAATTTAATGTAGTTCCCTTCGTTGATCGAGTAGATCTGTCCTCGTTCCGGGATTTTGATGTTAGGATGTGATAGACAAAATTCGCCAATAGAAGGGTCCAACGTAAAGCCATTAACTCCCTTTCCTGTCGTGTAGACCAACATAGTTGAAGATCCATAGATGATGTATCCAGCTGCCACTTGATAAATTCCTTTTTGAAGAATATCCGATAACATGGCCTTCCCCTCAGTTGACTGACGGCGATAGATGGAAAAAATCGTACCGACAGAAACATTTACATCAATGTTCGATGATCCGTCTAATGGATCTATGCAAACAATGTACTTGGCGTCTTTAGAAACGGTCGAATTGAGATAAATGGCTTCATCTTGCTCTTCTGAAGCAAATACGCAGCATTCTCCCCCACTACTTAATGCTCTCATAAACTGCTCGTCCGCATAGACATCCAGTTTTTTCTGTCCCTCTCCTTGGCAATTGATCTGCCCGGATTCTCCCAAAATATCCGCCAATCCAGCTTTATTAACTTCTCGATTGACTACTTTCGCTGCTATCCCAATATCTCTTAATAATCGGGAGAGCTCCCCTTTAGCGTAAGGAAAATCGGCCTGTTTTTCAATAATAAACTGGCCTAATGTTTTCATAATTGTCATTTGTTTGTTTTTGTTTATATGATTTGCGCCAAATGTAGGCAACCTAATACACTATCGCAACTAAATGACAACCAGAGGTTAACGATTCGCCAATTCTATTATTTCCAAATTTTCAATTTTATTCCCATTTATATCAAATCGCATCAATGTTCTCACTTTATGCCATCCTTGCTTGCCAGCAGCACCCGGGTTTAGATGTAAACATTGCAATTTTTTATCGTACTGAACTTTTAGGATATGGGAGTGTCCACAAATAAATAATTGCGGAGGATTTCGGATGATTTCGCTCTTAATTGCAGCGGAGTAGCGTCCAGGATATCCGCCGATATGGGTCATCCAGACATCCACTTCTTCGCATTTAAATCGCAAATTTTCGGGATATTGTATTCGAATATCCTTACCGTCGATATTGCCGTATACACCTTTAAAGGGTTTGAATGCAGCGAGTGCATCCGCCACCTGAATATTTCCAAAATCACCAGCATGCCAGACCTCATCACACGATTTGAAATATTCAAACACAGCATCATCTAGGTAACTATGGGTATCGGAAATCAGTCCAATCTTTTTCATCCGTATTAATTATTTATAGGGGTATGAGTTATTGGCAAATCGTTGATTCTGTCAATGAACTCGCCTCAATGAAATATATAAGCTTGTTAAGCTCTTCCTATTTTCCTTATCTGAGCATTCCACAGCAACCCCGCATTATCATGTCCCTTTTTCTAACGCTATCAAAAGGCCAAAAAGTAGGGCTGTAAGAGCTGCTTATACGCCAGTGAGTACACCCCTCTGGCTTCATAGATCACAAATGTATCCTCTTGTAGATCGCCTTTCATTTTTTTCCGAAAGGAGACAATATGTCGTATATCTCGCTCCCCAGCATAAGACTGGACATGAATCACCTGCTCCAGATACAACGCTAGCGAAATAGCTTTTTGGACAATATCTTCAGCTAGTTCTGGTGGTAATATCAGTCTCAATACCCCTCCATCCCTTAGATGAAGGCCTACGAACGAGAGCAATTTGTCAAAAAAAGCTTCATCAGCATGTCTGGCAATTTTCTTACGCTGATCCGGATTGTGTAAAGAGTCTGTATAAAAAGGCGGATTCGAAATGATTAAATCGTAGGCCGCTGTTACCTCCATATTCTCAAAAGACCCCGAGTGCAACCGCAGCCGGTCAGCAAAAATGCTAGCCCCAAAATTAGCGCGCGCGCGCTCTGCCGCCGCAGGATCAATTTCTACAGCATCCACTGTCGCCTGACTGAATTGTTGCGCCAGCATCAAAGCAATCACCCCAGTACCGGTACCAATATCCAGAATATGTCCTGCAGCACAAGATAAAGTACTTGCGGCGAGCAAGACCCCATCGGTATTGATCTTCATGGGACAATCGGTTTGGTCCACTTCGAATTGCTTAAATCTAAATATGGAAGACATGGCACAAAGATAACGCTTTGGAATTTCACAAGCGGTGTGCGCGTTGCTCCATAAATCATAAAATTTCATTACATTGGTCCCAATATCTCACAATAGACATGAAAATGAGTCGTATACAAGCAGGGCGAACTGCCATCCTGATATTTATTCTTTTATTAAACTCTCCATTGACCTTTGCACAAAAGATCAATAATCAACCCTGTGAAACCTTGGTTCTTGAATCCCTACGTCAATTGCGCCCGATGTTGGAGAAAAATGATTTCGCAAATACTTCGTCTATCATACAGTCTTTGGAGTCCACTTGTGGACCAACTGAATTTAACCAACGATTAAAAATAACCCTTGCTCTTATTTCCAGAAGCAACAGCACGATGGACATACAACAGTATCTATCAAAAGGATTTGATAAGAAACTGATCAAACGCTGGAATGCTGCAGATCAGAAAAATCAGGAAGAAATCTTCGAAAAACAACCCGCAGAATTTGACCTCGTCCCTTTACACCATGCCGTTGACTCCCTACTGAAAGTAAAGGCCGATGCACTTTTGCATTCCCCTTCCTATCAATTTACAGGAGAGGAGCGCAGGTTGATCGCTTTATTTGCGGATGACTTCGAAGAGATTGCAGCGATTCAACATGCCATAGACGCCCCCAGCATATCAGCTTATGAAGAAGACGTATATACCAATAAAGGGAAAACAGGCATTCTAGCCTATTTTGGCGGATATGGTCCCTTGGGTGGACGAAACACCACCATTGGATACAACCCGATGTTAGGTATCACAGTAATGAGTTCATTGAACAGAAACTTTATTTTCGAGGGTGGGTTTAAAGTCCGTATTAACAGCTCAGACAAAAATTTCGACTACCAATTATATGATGAAGTCATCTCTGTCAATTCTTCGGCAAGTATATTCATTGGCGGTAATGTAGGCTACAAGGTTTACGATCGTGGACGTTACATGGTCATTCCCAAATTAGGAATTGGCTGGGATATGATCACCACAGGGCTTTCAGAAACCGTCTATAACGAGGATTATGATGATGAATACGGAGATGGATCCAGCACCAAATTCCACAATGTAAATACATTACATCTCGGAGGCAGTCTCGCTACCATGTACCGTGTATCGAAGCGAAACTATGTCGGACTAGAACTTGGGTACCACTACACGCCCTACCAATGGGACAGCAATCTGGTGACCAACATCTATCAACACTACGGTAGCCTTGAACTTTTCTTTAGATTCTAATTTTTCAGGAGCCGCTGAATTTCGTCAAGTTTCATCAACGCTTCTACAGGTGTAAGGGTATTGACATCTAGATTATTGAGCATATCTCTTATCTTTTCCAAGATAGGGTCATCAATTGCAAACATCTGAAGTTGATAAGCCTGCTTTTGAATCTTACGCATACTATCCTTGATCTGCTCCCCTCCGGTTCGCTCTTGCTCCAGACGTTTAAGAATCTCATTTGCACGCGTTAGCAGTCGAGGGGGCATACCGGCCAGCTTAGCGACATGTATACCAAAACTGTGTTCCGATCCCCCGGGCACGAGTTTACGAAGGAAGATCACCTTATTATTGACTTCTTTGACCGTCACATTAAAATTTTTGATCCGGGGCATAGAAGTACTTAATTCGTTCAATTCATGGTAATGGGTAGCGAACAGCGTCTTCGCTCTCGCCGCCGGGTGGTTGTGCAAGAATTCTGCGATAGCCCACGCAATAGAGATACCATCATAGGTACTCGTCCCGCGTCCGATTTCATCCAATAGGATCAAGCTCCGGTCCGATAGGTTATTCATAATACTCGCCGTTTCATTCATCTCCACCATAAAAGTAGATTCACCCGAAGAAAGGTTGTCCGAAGCCCCCACCCTTGTAAAAATCTTGTCTACCAATCCGATATGTGCTTCTTTAGCGGGCACGAATGAGCCGATTTGGGTCATGAGTACAATCAGCCCCGTTTGGCGGAGCAACGCTGATTTACCCGCCATATTTGGTCCCGTAATGATGATGATCTGTTGGACATCATTATCCAGGTAAGTATCATTTGTAATATAGTCTTCACCGATCGGAAGATTCTTTTCGATTACCGGATGCCTCCCACCTTTTATATCCAATACCTTACTGTCACTGATCTCCGGCTTGACATAATAATTCTTTTCAGCAATGACCGCAAAGTTCAACAACACATCCAATTTGGCAATCAGTTGTGCATTTAGCTGTATCGGTTTGATATAATCCGCGATAGCCAGGAGCAGCTCTGCATACAGTCTGTTTTCGATCACTTGGATCTTTTCCTCAGCCCCCAAGATTTGCTCCTCGTATTCTTTCAGCTCCTCTGTGATATAGCGTTCGGCATTGACTAGCGTCTGCTTACGGATCCACCCCTCAGGTACCTTGTCTTTATGCGTATTCGTGACTTCCAGGTAGTAGCCAAAGACATTGTTAAAGGCTATCTTAAGTGACGGGATACCTGTGGCCTCTGATTCTCTACGTTGGATCTCTAATAAATAGTCCTTACCTCCGAAAGCAATTTTTCGGAGACGATCCATCTCTGCATCTACGCCGTTGGCGATGACATTACCTTTATTTAACGCCACCGGTGGCTCGGGCTGTACCTCCCGCTCAATTTTTTCACGAATCAGCAGACATGGATTAAGCTGTTCGGCAATTACGTGGAGTGCATCCGAGTCTGTCCCCTGAGTCAGCTCCTTTAACTTCTCTATAGCAAATAAGGATCTCTTAAGTTGAATGACCTCCCTTGGATTAGCCTTTTGCAGACCGATCTTACTGATCAACCGTTCCAGATCGCCTACATATTTGATCTCCCGAATCAACTCATCTCGTAATGTTTGATTTTGATAGAAATAATCCACCGTATTCAACCGCTCCTGTATAGACTTTCGATCCTTTAGTGGCATCACGATCCATCTCTTCAATAGTCTGGCTCCCATAGGCGATGACGTGTGGTCTAATACATCCGATAGCGTCGTCGCATTATCATTGGCTGAGCCAATTAATTCCAGATTTCGAATAGTGAACCTGTCCAACCACATATAGCGGTCCTCTTCGATCCTCGAGATATTGGAGATGTGCTGAAGATTACGATGTTCTGTCTCGTTGAGATAATGTAGGGCTACACCAGCAGCAATTACGCCAATTGGCATGCGCTCAATACCAAATCCCTTCATCGAGTTGACTTCGAAGTGTTTGAGTAGACATTCTGAAGCGTAGTCGCCTGTATAAGGCCACTCATCCAAAGTATATGTATAAAAATGATTGCCGAAAGACTCTGTAAATTCCCGCAGCTGCTTCTTAGGCAGAATAATTTCTGTCGGTTTGAATCCCTGCAAAAGCTTATCAATATAGTTACTGCTTCCCTGAGCTACCAAAAACTCACCTGTAGAAATATCTAAAAACGAAACCCCAATTGTATTTTTTTCTAAAAAGACAGATGCCAGATAGTTATTGGACTTTTGATGAACGATATTATCACTGTAAGACACTCCCGGCGTCACAAGTTCGGTAACGCCCCTCTTCACAATGGTCTTCGTCATTTTAGGATCTTCCAACTGATCGCATATCGCGACGCGCTGACCTGCCCGTACCAATTTCGGCAAATAAGTCTCTAGGGAATGATGAGGGAATCCAGCAAGGGCTGTCTCCGACTCCGTCCCATTGCCCCGTTTTGTAAGTACAATTCCTAAAATACCCGCAGCTTTAATCGCATCCTCACCAAACGTTTCGTAAAAGTCGCCTACTCTGAATAATAATAATGCTCCAGGGTACTTCACCTTTATCGCATTATACTGCTGCATTAGAGGGGTTTCTTTCTTCACTGCCTTTGCCAATTTTATTGAATTTAGATAAGTCGTAAAAATAAGAGAAATGTACCAAATAGGCAACTTAATGAGTAGCAAAGGCACGCTTATATCTTTTTTTCGATTCTATTCCTTGCCCATAGCCCTGATGGATCAGTTTATATCCTTTTTTTAAAATAAATTACGCAACAATGCAGAATAGCACTTAAGTTTGCAGCGAAAAGTATCGTAGGCAAATGGCCATTAAAAGAGGAAATAAAGTCAAACGTAAATCCAGCACCCAGGATTTGAAGAAAAAGGTATTAAAATGGACCCTACGAATCGTAGGAGGATTTTTTGCATTGACTATCTTTTGGGTGATCTGCCTCCGTTTCATTGACCCACCGGTGACTTATCTCATGATCAAGCGCGGATTCGAACGCAAGTCCGCAGGTAAAGAATGGAAATTAGAGAAAGATTGGTTGGACTATGACGAACTTTCCAATAACCTAAAAAGAGCAGCCATAGCGAGTGAAGATGCCCGGTTTATGGATCATAATGGCTTCGATGTAAAAGCAATTCAGACCGCCTTGGAGAAAAATCAGAGTGGCAAAAAGCTTCGTGGTGGTAGCACCATTAGCCAACAAGTTGCCAAAAATGTATTTCTTTGGCCCGATCGCTCTTGGGTGAGAAAAGGCTTTGAGACTTATTTTACTTTCTTGATTGAACTCTTTTGGAGTAAAAAGAGAATTCTTGAAATCTATCTTAATGTGGTCGAAATGGGACAAGGCGTCTATGGTGCAGAGGCCGCAGCTCAATATTATTTTCACAAATCAGCCAAGAGTCTTACAAAGAAAGAAGCTGCCCTGATCATCGCGATCCTGCCCAGTCCGCAGAAGTGGGATGCACGCAACCCTTCCACGTATGTCAACAGTAAGGCGAATCGGATCGTGAGATACATGGGACATTCCAGCATACCCGAATAATAAAAAAGGGAGAGACTGAGTCTCTCCCTTTTTTATTATTCCACTTCTTGCCCCTTAGCTCGCCAATCGGCCATGCTTCCTGTATAAATCTTGACATTTTCGAATCCATTTCTTCTGAGTACAGAACTCGCTATCGTCGCACGATCCCCACTCTGGCAATATACAACAGTCTCTTGATCCGAATTTAAAAGCGGGATACCCGCTTCCATCTTCCCCCACATGATGTGACGAGCACCGGGAATATGCCCAGCTTCGTATTCAACGGCATTCCGAACATCAATGAGCTGTACAGATGGATCGCCCTGTACTGCTTTGACGTCTTCCATCGATACCGCAGGAGTAGATTGCAACGGCAACCCCAATTCCGTAATCTCGGAAATGTACCCCACGACCTCATCCAGTCCAATACGCATGAGTAACCGGATCAGTTCTTCCACTTGCTCAGATTCGGCAATGAGTATCAGCGGTCTATTATAAGGTATCGTCCACCCTGCCCAGGTAGCAAAGGATCGTTTAAGCTGAATATTCAATGCCCCTGCAAGATGTCCATTCAGAAAGAGCTCCTTAGCACGAGTGTCTATCACGATCGCTCCAGCGCCTTGATAAGCTACAAACTGTGCTGGAGTCAATAGCGGAATCTGAGGAATTTCGACCAGCAAAGGCCGCACTGTCTTATTAAGCTTCTTCATCATTGCAAAGTAAGTCGGCGCTTCCGGTTGTCCTTCCAATAACTCAGCTACAAATTTCTCTTCGTCTACTTGCAATAGTGCCCAATTACGGATGCGCTCATAGCCTACTGTGCTACTCGGTACAGATCCCAAGGCCTTACCACATGAAGATCCTGCGCCATGACCAGGCCACAGCTGTACATAGTCAGGCAATTCCAAAAACCGCTGAAGCGAATGAAACATCTGCTTTGCTCCTATCACCGACGTACCCTTCCAACCTGCCGCTTTCTCCAATAGATCCGGCCTTCCAATATCACCCACAAACACAAAATCTCCAGTGAATACCATGATCGGTAGTGCCGATGCAGGATGATCTGTCAGAAGAAAGCTGACACTCTCTGGTGTATGTCCTGGCGCATGCATGACCGCTAAGGTCAAATTTCCGACCTCAATGATATCTCCATCCTTCAATCCAATGTGATCAAACTCGTATTGCCAATCCGCCCCCCCTTCATCCGAGAGATAAAGTGCCGCACCAGTCACCGCCGCTAGCTCACGTGATCCACTCAAAAAATCCGCATGTATATGTGTTTCGGTCACCTTTGTGATCTGCAGATTGTTACGGTCCGCTACTTCCAGATAAGTGTCAATATCCCGCTTAGGGTCAATAACAATCGCTACACCCTTTGCCTGACACCCTACGATATAGCTCGCTTGAGCTAGACTTTCATCATATATACGTTCAAAAAACATAATAAATACCTTTCTTTAATGTCTACTTCTTCTAAATACTAAAAATCTCTTTAATCAATATGAATAACCCCATCCCCAAGACAAACCAGCCAAATGATTTTTTAAGATGTTGTCCACTTACTCTTTTCGCTATCAAGGAGCCAATCAGAATTCCCGTGATCGCCGCCATTGAAAAGATAGACAATAGTTTCCAATCCACTTCATGTCTGTCAAATTCAACAAAACCGATAAAACCGATTAGCGAATTAAACGCAATGATTAAGAGTGAAGTCCCCACAGCTTTCTTCATCGGCATCTGAGCAAAGAGCACCAGAGCCGGTATAATCAAAAATCCTCCTCCCGCACCAACCATTCCCGTCACGACACCCAAAAACCCGCCCTTTATGACAATCTGCATATAGTCATCCGCATGCTTCTCCGATATGGTATTATCCTTCGAACGAATCATCGAAATCGAAGCCAAGAGCATAATTACGGCAAATACGAGCATGATCAACACTCCTTTTGTCAATTCAAATGTACCTATGGTGAGCATATGCTCCGGAATAAGGGGAACAAGGTATCCCCTCGTAATCAAGACCATGATAATGGAGGGGACGCCAAATAATGCAACCATCTTATAATCCACCTGTTTGTTAATGGTCTGTGTGATTCCACCAACGAGCGAGGTCAATCCCACAATAAACAAGGAATAAGCTGTCGCCAAAATAGGGTCAATATTCAAAAGATAGACCAGTATCGGAACAGTCAGTATAGAACCACCACTACCTATCAGACCAAGAGATACACCAATCAATACAGCTAGTAAGTATGCGATTAATTCCATTTATTTCCAATTGATATATACGACAAAGCAAATTTCATTTGTCAGATAGAACGGTAACCCGTGTTGCAGCAAGAATTATGATATGCAAAATCATAGTCGTACATGGCGTATGGCCAGTCCATCAAAAGAGCGTTATCGTATTCCGATTCAACTTTATCTTGCCCTCATTTTCAAAGACCTTTAAGATTCGAGACACGACCACGCGAGAAGTGTTCAACGCATCAGCGATCTCTTGGTGGGATTTATTTAGCGTACGGCTCTGTCCCACTTTGGCCAATTCTTCCAGATAATTCATAATTCGGCTATCCATTTTGTGAAAGGCCAGATTGTCAATAGCCCCAAGCATTTCCTCTAGTCTAGTATTGTAACTACGGAATACAAAATTACGCCAGCTAGCATATTTGACCAGCCACTCTTCCATCTTAGCAACAGGTATCATAGCCAGCATGACATCCGTCTCCGCAACTGCTCTGATCTCACTCTGTTTGTTCCCCAGGCAGCAAGATAGGGTCATCGCGCAGGTATCCCCTTTTTCTAAAAAGTAGAGCAAGAGCTCACCCTCCCGTATATCCTCCCGTAGGATCTTGATTGCACCATGAATCAGCAAAGGCATTGTCTTGATATACTGACCGACATCGATCAGTATCTCCCCCGCCTTACATTCCATAAAACGTGCACTCTCGTCAATCTCTGTTAACAGCTGAAGTTCAAAAATAGGGTGATATGCTTCTATGAGCGCTGACCGCATGATTCGACAATCTTATTAGTGAGGTAATCGATGACGTATTAATCCATATATCCAGGTTCCGGCAATGGCGCCGATGATCACAATTATAATGGGTAAGACCTCTGCCCCAATCAAGACGAACATCGGCAGCGGACATGCGCCGACCAAGGCCCAACCTAAGCCAAAGCTAATTCCACCAAAAAGGTAGCGCTTAAAGACCCGCTCCTTAGGCTGTATATCGATAGGCTGCCCATCTACATCTTTAATTTTATTTCGTTTGATCCACTGGATCCCACCGATACCGACTAGCAGAGCTGAACCTATAAACCCATACATATGGAAGGATTGGAAGCTGAACATTTCGTATATTCTAAACCAAGAGGCCGCTTCCGCCTTGTACATTGTCAGCCCCAATACTAATCCGATGAAGACAAAAATCAATTTTCTCATATGCATTTATTAAAATATAACCGGAAATAAAAGATGGATCATTATTAGTCCCCCAATAAAAAAGCCGATCACGGCGATCAGTGACGGTACCTGTAGATCGCTGAGTCCAGAGATTGCGTGCCCCGATGTGCAGCCTCCAGCGTATCGAGTCCCAAATCCGACCAGCACACCTCCAAAAAGTAGTATGCCGATAGATTTCGAGGTAAGCTCCCCATACAACTCTGTGGGTGAATAGGCCTGTCCTGCACTCTCAAATCCCAATGTCCGAAGATGAGCTACAGTATCCGTATGGATATCGGGTATTTGCTGCCCTTCAGACAGCAGATGAGCACCAATATATCCACCCATTACTGCTCCCACCAAGATCAGGAGGTTCCAGATCTGAGATTTCCAATCGAATCTAAAAAAATCAGCTGTCTTTCCAGCGCCAAGGACAGAACACATCGTCCTAAAATTGGCAGACACTCCGAAAGTCTTACCCAATAGGATAAGGGCGATCATGCACAGTGCTACGATGGGGCCACCAATGTACCACGGCCAAGGGCCAAAAATCAATTCCATATGCTTTATTTTTTATACGAAGATCGGCTTTAAAACCCAATAGTTTGGTTACTTAAGTTACACAAGCGGATTCTATTCCGGGATTAATCATCTTCCAGTGATTCCCACCATTCGTTCTGAAGATCCTCAATCTCCCTCCGGTCTCGCTTCGTCGGTCTCCCTGCTCCTCTATCCCTCTGCAATACGGGTTGGAGAAAGACAGATTTATAAGCATAGGTTTCTTCCAAAGGTGTATGGTCTTCATAAAATTGAACAGCGGTCTTGGCGTCGACACGACGCTCCAATAATCCGATTACTTTGATGACTCTACGCTCCGCCCCTTTTTGCACGGCATACGTCTCTCCGATTTTAACCGGATAAGAAGGTTTAATATTTTGTCCATTCAGCTTTATACGCCCCGCCTTACAAGCTTCTGTTGCCAGACTACGGGTCTTGAATATCCGTATCGACCACAAATACTTATCTATCCTAAGTTTTTCCTTATCCGCCATAATCTTCAAAGTAGAAATTAAAAGTGAAAACCCAAAATTAGGAAGAAAAATTGCATTATTCACATGCAGATATCTGCACCTCACTATGGTAATCTCAACAAAATTTTTCATCTTTGTTAGTCAAAATATCACATATAGTTTCATGGAATTAGAAAATTTGCAAAAATTAATTGAAGATGCTTGGGAAGACAGGCAATTATTAGAATATAAAGAATATACAGAAGCAATCCGTACGGTAATCCAAAAGTTAGACAACGGAGAAATTCGCGTAGCTGAGCCAATTGGATCAAGATGGCATGTGAATGAGTGGATCAAAAAAGCTGTTATTCTCTACTTCCCAATCCGGGAGATGAAAGAGATGGAAGCAGGTCCATTTGTCTACCATGACAAAATGAAATTAAAAACCAATTACAAGCAATTAGGTGTACGCGTAGTTCCCGGAGCATCTGCTCGTTACGGTGCATATCTAGCTAAAGGAGTCATTATGATGCCATCGTATGTCAATATCGGCGCTTATGTCGATGAGGGCACCATGGTAGATACTTGGGCCACCGTGGGTTCATGTGCGCAGGTCGGCAAGCATGTACACTTAAGTGGCGGAGTGGGTATTGGTGGCGTACTTGAGCCGCTCCAAGCATCACCTGTTATTATTGAAGACAATGTATTTGTAGGCTCCCGCGTGATAGTCGTAGAGGGCGTTCGTGTAGAATCCGAGGCTGTCCTTGGTGCTAACGTTGTATTAACAGCATCGACCAAAATCATAGATGTCACAGGATCAGAACCTGTCGAATACAAAGGACGTGTCCCCGCCCGTTCAGTCGTCATCCCAGGATCTTATACCAAGAAGTTTCCAGCCGGAGATTATCAAGTGCCCTGTGCTTTGATTATCGGTCAGCGTAAAGAATCTACGGATAAAAAGACATCCCTAAATGATGCACTTCGTGACCACAATGTGGCTGTATAATTTTATTCCAAGCACATGCCTGTAATAGACAGAGAAGACGTTAATAAAGCCCTCGATACATTGAAGAATGGAGGGCTTATCCTCTACCCCACAGATACCATTTGGGGTATAGGATGTGACGCTACCAATCCCGAAGCAGTCGAGCGTATTTTCGATTTAAAAGGACGCGCTAAAGAGAAAAGTCTCATTGTACTACTGCACAATGAAAATCAATTGGCAGGATACGTCAATGATATTCCGGAAGTTGCCTATCAGCTTATGGAATATGCAGACAAACCTCTGACCATCATCTATTCCAATGCCAAGAATCTTGCAGCCAATGCGGTTGCAGATGATGGTTCCATCGGCATCCGACTAGTGAAACACCCGTTCTGCGAGCAACTATTACAGCGTTTTAGAAAACCCATCATCTCGACATCAGCCAACATCAGCGGCCATCCTTCAGCCATGACATTTCAGGAGATCGATCAACAGATTAAGGATGGTGTAGACTATATCGTTAGATATGGTCAGCTAGCTCCCAACTTAGGACCTCCTTCTACCATCATGAAGCTGGATCCGAGCGGCAAATTCGAGTTTATCAGAAAGTAAGAGCCTGTTTTAATGGTATGCTCGGTTTTAGAGAAGCTCTAAATGAAGCGCCTAGAAAATAGGTATTGAAGACAGCGGGAAAAGTAACGAAGAAATAACATGATGCAGACCCATCCAGCCCAGTCCATCAATATAAAGGGCACACTCATGACATTTGACTATCCCAAATTAATGGGTATACTCAATGTAACACCAGATTCCTTTTTTGATGGCGGCCAGAATACGACGCTCAGCAAAGCCTTGGACAAAGCCGCCCTGCTATTAAGGGAAGGAGCTGACATCTTGGATATCGGTGCCTACTCCTCTCGGCCAGGCGCACCCCTCATTTCCCCTCAGGAAGAAATGGATAGAGCACTCCCAGTCATTGAAGCCATACGCCATTCATTTCCAGACGCAATACTCTCGATTGATACGTTTCGAGCAAATGTAGCCGAGGAAAGTGTCAAAGCTGGCGCCGGTATCATCAATGACGTCTCTGGTGGTACTATCGATCCCCATATGTTCGCAACAGTAGCCAGATTACAAGTGCCCTATATTTTAATGCATATGCGTGGACTTCCCGAGAATATGCAGGAACTCACCTCGTACGAGGACATCGTCACCGATGTTGCCACTTTTTTAGGAAGCAAGATTTCTGATTTACGTGAACTCGGTGTGAAAGATATTATACTAGACCCTGGATTTGGATTTGCCAAGACTATTGCTCAAAATTATGAGCTTTTGCACCGCATTGACGAATTACATTATTTTGGTCTCCCGATTCTAGGTGCACTGTCCCGAAAATCAATGATTTATAAAAAGTTAGGATTTAAGGCCGATGCTGCCTTAAATGGAACCACAGCATTGAACACCGTCTTGTTAAGCAAGGGGGTGCAACTTCTTCGCGTCCATGACGTGAAAGAAGCCAAACAGATCGTCGATTTATTGTTTAATTAGAAAGTCCTATTATATTTGCGGGTAAAGAATTACAATCAACCTGTAAAACCCATAGAAGTTTGAAAAAGATCAGCGACATCACCACCTTAGGCTTTGCCTTATTCGCCATGTTCTTCGGAGCCGGTAATCTATTGCTACCTCCATTAATAGGACTCAGCAGTGGTAGTCAATGGGATGCAGCCATCTTAGGCTTTGGACTGACAGGCATTCTCCTCCCTTTTCTGGGCGTGTTGGCAGTAATCAATTCAGGTGAGACGTTCAATGACTTGGGAAATCGGTCCCACCCGTATATAGCCACAGTACTCGGGATCGTAATCATGTTAGGCATAGGGCCACTTATAGCGATACCTCGTACAGCTGCCACGACTTTTGAAGTCGGTTTATTGCCCAGCTTCCCCAGTCTATCTCCGATCTGGGGCTCTATCCTATTTTTCACCGTCACTTTTGCGCTCTCCATCCGCCCATCGAAAGTAGTCGATGTCATTGGAAATTTTCTGACACCATTTCTATTGATTCTTCTATTAGGGTTGATCATTATGGGCACATGGTATCCCATCTCTTCCGACTACGCAGCCCATATCGCCAAAATCGATGCCTTCAAACTTGGATTCATGGAGGGCTACCAGACATTGGATGTATTAGCCTCTGTCATCTTCACCGGCATCATCATCTCTGCCGCCAAAGCAAAAGGATATGAAAAGTTAAAAGAAAAAAATAAAATAGTCACCAGTGCTGGACTCCTAGCCGCTGTATTTCTATTCTTGATTTATGGAGGACTTGTCCTATTAGGAGCGACTTCAGGTTTTCCATTGACCGATGAGGTCAAAAGAGCCGAGCTATTACTCTATATTTCACATCAGATATTTGGCAGCTATGGTACAATAGCCATATCGCTCAGCATTGCGCTCGCCTGCCTAACAACTGCCATAGCCTTGACATGTGCCGTAGGTACATTTTTCAGCAAACTATCAGGCAATCGCATCAGCTACCAATGGATCGTTACCATCTGTTGTATTCTTTCCGGTATACTAGCAATTACCGGAGTGGAATATATCATTAAGATAGCTTATCCTTTCTTAGCATTTATCTATCCCATCGTCATTACATTGGTACTCTATGTACTTATATTTGGACGGATCGTCTCTACAAATATTCCTTTTATTGGGGCCATGATCGGTACCACCCTAGTCTCGACCATATATCTGCTGTCGAGTTTTGATCTTCATCTTCAAGGTGCAGAGCAACTCGTACATGCTATCCCTTTGGCAAAGTATGAACTTTGGTGGGTCCTGCCTTCTTTGGCATTCTTCCTACTTTTTCTATTTGTAGATAAAGTAAGAAACGTAAAGCAGGCCTGACTATTCGGGGAAACAAACTAAAAAAGGGGCGGATTTAATGAATCCGCCCCTTTTTGTCATAGCCCTCAGCATAAGCTGCTATCTCACCGTACTTCCAGGTTGTAGAGCAGTTGATGGGTGCACAAAATCTAATCTCCCGTCGCTATCCTCAGCCATTAGGATCATTCCTTGTGACATAATCCCCTTTATTTCTCTAGGCTCCAAATTAACGAGTATTGACACTTGGCGAGCGACAATATCTTCAGGTGCAAAGAATTCTGCAATTCCTGATACTACTGTCCGCTCATCAATTCCAGTATCAATAGTCAACTTTAGCAATTTCTTCGTTTTAGCGACTTTCTCTGCTGTCAGGATAGTTCCAATCCGGATGTCCATCTTGACAAAGTCATCGAAGCTTATATTTTCCTTAGCAGGTGCTGCCGGCACCACGACTTTAGTATTATTTGCTTTCGCAGCGGCTAATTTTTCCAATTGGAAGTCGATCTGCTCATCTGTTATTTTTTCAAACAATAGCTGCACCTCACCCAATTGATGTCCTTCTTCCAATAAATCACCTCGCCCAGCTGCTGACCAATCCTGTTGTTGCAAATTAAGCATCTCAAAAAGTGCTGTAGATGTTTTCGGTAGGAATGGCTGAGCAAGCACCGCCAGATTAGCGGCAATTTGCAACGACACATTCAACACCGTTTTCACGCGCTCTTCATCCGTCTTGATGACTTTCCACGGCTCGGCATCTGCCAGATATTTATTTCCTAAGCGAGCAACATTCATAAACAGTGCTAGCGCCTCGCGAAATCGATATTGACCGATACTTTGAGTAATTTGTTCCGGATACTTCGTCAATTCGTCGAACACATGGTGATCAGCTTCTTCCAAAGCAGAGCCACTTAGCACTTTCCCGTCAAAATATTTATGCGAAAGCACCATTACCCTATTGATGAAGTTACCCAATATCGCCACCAGTTCATTGTTGACACGTGCCTGAAAATCTTTCCATGTAAACTCGCTATCCGATGTCTCCGGAAGAATAGAAGTCAACACATAGCGCAGCTCATCCTGTTTGCCGGGAAACTCTTCCAAATACTCATGCAACCATACCGCATGGTTTCTGGAAGTAGACAATTTATCACCTTCCAGATTCAGGAATTCATTAGCTGGAATATTATCAGGCAAAATGTAGCCCCCATGTGCATGGAGAATAGCCGGGAAAATAATACAGTGGAATACAATATTATCCTTCCCGATGAAATGGATTAAACAGGAATTATCCTCCGGATTCGCTTGTTCTTTCCAGTAGTCTTCCCAATTTTTACCATTATCCAGAGCCCATTGTTTAGTCGCCGAAATGTAACCGATGGGCGCATCCAACCACACATATAGTTTCTTTCCTTCCGCCTCCGCTAGGGGAACATCCACCCCCCAATCGAGATCACGTGTCATGGACCTCGGGTGCAAACCTGATTTTAGCCAAGAAGAGCACTGGCCGAAGACATTAGACTTTAACTCATCCTTCTTTCCTTCAATAAGCCATTTTTCCAACCAAGGCTGGTATTTGTCCAGCGGAAGATACCAATGCTTCGTTGCTTTCAAAACAGGTGTCTTCCCGCTTAGCGTAGAGATAGGATTGATCAGATCAGTAGGACTCAATGACGTACCACACTTTTCACATTGATCGCCGTACGCACCCTCCGAATGACAATTCGGACAAGTTCCCACGATATAACGATCTGCCAAAAACTGGTGAAACTCTTCATCATAGTATTGCTCTGAAAAACGTTCGATAAACTCTCCCTTTTCATACAGATTCAGAAAAAACTCCTGTGATAGCTGATGGTGTATCGGCTCCGATGTACGGTGGTAGATATCGAATGATATTCCAAACTCTTCAAAACTATCTTTGATCTGCTTATTGTACTTATCTATAATTGCTTGAGGAGTAATTCCCTCTTTCTTAGCCTTAATGGTGATTGCTGCACCATGCTCGTCCGAACCACATACATATACAACATCCTTGTGATTGAGACGCAAATAGCGAACAAAAATATCTCCGGGAATATAGGCACCAGCCAGATGTCCAATATGTAATGGTCCATTCGCATACGGCAGCGCCGATGTAATGGTATAACGTTTTTTATCTGTACTACTCAAAGTATAATTGTAATTTAGAGGTGATCAAAAAAATAAAAAAGAAACAAAATTTTGTTTCTTTCACAAAGATAATTCAATTTACGCTATTAAAATAAAGATATACGTGAAAATACCTGATTTTATTAAACCTGGAGATAAGGTTGCAATCGTTGCCCCAGCCAGCTTTATTCGTGGCAATATTGACGAGGCCGTCAGCATTTTAGAAAGCTGGGGGGTAGAAGTCCATTTAGCACAATCCGTCACCGCTGTCCACCACCAGTTTGCTGGGGATGATGCGTTAAGAGCTCAGGATCTCCAAGAAGCCTTAGACAATCCAGAAATAAAGGCTGTCTTTGCCGCTCGAGGTGGATATGGATCGGTACGTATCATAGACCAAATTGACTTCACCAAATTTATACAAAAACCGAAATGGCTGGTTGGCTTTAGCGATATCACGGTCTTTCATAGTCATATACAGCAGTCTTGCCAAGTGCCAACCATACATGGTCAGATGCCAAAATCTTTCGTAGATGGTACATCCGCATCATTAGCAACCCTGAAAGCGGCTCTCTTTGGACAGAAAATAGATTTCAGCTATACCCAGAAGGTATTTCCTAATCGCACAGGAGAAGCAAAGGGCGTACTTACCGGTGGCAACTTAGCCATACTGCAAAGTATTATCAGCTCGCCATCCGATGTAAACTATGATGGTAAAATTCTTTTCATTGAAGACGTAGGAGAGCAGTATTACAATATTGACCGGATGCTGTGGACGCTCAAACGAGCCAACAAGCTAGCTGGACTCAATGGCTTGATTGTCGGTGGATTCACCTCGATGAAGGACAGCAACCCTTCTTTTGGACAATCTGTAGAAGAAATCGTGATGGATAAGGTAGCGGAATACAAGTATCCGGTAGCATTTGCATATCCAGCAGGTCACATAGACGACAATCATGCACTCATGATGGGCCGAGAAGTGAAATTGTCAACCACCAAAACGAAAGTAACACTCAATTATATAGATTAAAAAAATGGCTATACTATCCTCTTTATCAAAACAAAAAGATTTAGGACTACTCCTACTCCGTATAGGCGTAGGTGCATTTATGATTTTACACGGACTACCCAAACTAATGGGCGGACCAGATGTATGGAATGGTGTAGGCAAGTCAATGGGCAATTTGGGCGTCACATTTGTTCCTGTTTTTTGGGGATTTATGGCAGCCGTCACCGAGACAATAGGCGGCCTGTTCTTTTTAATAGGACTATGGTATAGGCCCGTTTGTATTTTATTAGCCTTCACGATGCTTGTGGCGGGTGCCAAGCATTTAAATGCGGGTGATGGCTGGGGTGGCGCATCCCATGCATTGGAACTTATGTGTGTCTACATCGGTCTAGTATTCGTAGGTCCTGGGGCATACAGTGTTGACAAAAAGTAATAAAGAAAGCGGCTGTTGAATATCAACAGCCGCTTCTCTAATTATACTAATTCTAAAATTCGCTTACAAAACTAATTAAATACCCTGGCGTGCCAACTCTTCTTGAATGGGATCTCCCAATCACGCAATAGTCCAGTCTCATCGGTCACCATATTATTAAAGACTATTGTCTCAGAATGGACCAAGCCAGATTGTATAAGTTGCTCGAACTCCGGCCTACTGACCACTTTAATTTCTTCGCCATCTCGATAAGCAAGTTGGAATCGGTCGAATAGACTAACACCAAATTCACGCTCCAGTCCTTTCAAAAAATGGACAGAGCTGTCAATTGAACAGCCCGAAGCCTGTACTTTCTGCTCATCAACTCCAAGCACGATAAACAAGCCATGCCGCAACTCCGCCTTTGCGGCCAGAGACTTACCATGTGCATTCCACACCGCTACAAAAGAAGACAGCTTCTGCTGGATTGACTCCTGCTCTTCAGCACTGAAGGGACGACTTGATTGATAGATCCAAACTCTCATGGTTGATAAAATTAAAACTCAAAAGTGACCATGTAAACAACACTCGTTGACGACAAACCGCTTAAGATTAATGTACATAATAAGGAGAAATCATCAAATAGACAATCACTCCGGTCACAGCCACATACAGCCACATAGGATAAGTAATACGCGCTAATCGCTTGTGTCTCTCATATGCACCCGCTATTCCTCTTACAAAGGTAATCAGTACAAAAGGTATTATCACAATAGACAGTAGTATATGTGATATCAAGATGACAAAATAGATATAACGCAGCGCTCCCTCACCACCGTATGGTGTGGAATCCGCAGTCATATGATACGCTACATACATGCCTAGGAAGGCAACAGAGCAGGCAATACAAAGTTTGATAAGGCGCTCATGCAGTATCCGATTACCTCTCTTGATAGCTGCTACGGCCCATACCAATAGAACAGCTGTCAATCCATTTATCGCAGCATATATAGGGGGTAAAAATGACAATGGAGTCACATCATACCCCAATTTTCTTAAATTCACTCCAAAAAGTATAGCTACTACTACCGGAATAGTGACCGAAAGCACTACTATCCATTTGTTATATTTTTTCTCCGCTAATGTTTGCTGTCCCATATCAATGTTTTTGTTGTACTTTTATCGGTGCATTACGATATTCTTCCACCAATTGCAATTTCACTTCTTCTTCTAAGCGCTCAAGCTCTGTATTCAAATTCAGATCATAGAAGCCTCGAATACGTCGTTGCGAATCCAATAAGATATAAGAGCTTCCTATAATGATCTTAGTTGTATCCTGCGGATCACGCATCGCATCCAAAAGTAATTCCTCTCTTGCAAACTGGAGGATATCCACCGATGGATTGGTCAGGAAGGACCATCTCTTCTCGTCAGCCCTATATCCTTGCGTATACACTTTTAAGATCTCGGGTGTGTCACTGGTAGGATCAGCAGAGATAGAGTAAAACCGAACCTTAGGATTCCGTTTCAGATTAGTTGCCACCTTATTCAAGCGATTGATCATCGTACGTGAGAACGATTTATCTTTAGTATAGAAAAGATGGACAACAGATATCGTCGTATCGTTGTCAATGAAATTTACGGTTCTTCCGTCCATATCTTCAAACTGGACGACGGGAACCTGATGAAACAAGGTATCTTTAATCTCTCTTCCCATCTTACGGCTGACAGTACCGGTCAGTACTTTCTCTCCATAGACAGGGAGCTTTACGTATGTGTTGGAGGCTCCCATACGGTTCACCAATACATACAAAAATCCTGGCAGCAGTAAAACCATAGCCAGGATTATTAAAGTTGAAATACCTTTCTTACGAGAAGTATTTTGCATGAATATTATTTATTTGGCCAACTTGGATACTCGTTAAAATGGTGTAACAAGTAATCACCTTCGGTCAATATTAGAATAATAAAGTAAATAATAAAAATGAAAACAATGCCACAACAAACGATGAAGCTTGATTTTTCAAATTTAAGGTGCATAAAGAAAGCAACAATATAGTAGGCCTTTACCAAAGTCAATGCGATATAGATGGTGTTGACCAATGCTCCTTTAGCCAATATCTGCCAATGATGGACAAAACCTAAAGCGATTAAAAACTCTAAAGCGGTAAGCGCTAGGAGTACAAAGAATACTCTCCAGATCCCCTTTTTATCCATACCAGCATGGTCATGATCGTGACCCCCGTGTGCAGCAATATTATCGTGATGATTTGACATAATCAGTTTCGTGTTAAAGCGTTAATTAAACTAGATAGAAGAATGTAAATACGAATACCCAAACCAAATCTACAAAGTGCCAGTATAGACCAACTTTCTCGATCATCAGGTAAGAACCTCTATTCTCGAATGTATTATTCAATGTCATGAAAAGCACAATGATATTCAAGATTACACCTATCGATACGTGGAATCCGTGGAAACCAGTAATCGTAAAGAACAAGTTTGAGAATTGAAGTGCAGATACATACGAGATATCATTTGTAAAGTAAGGCTTCAATGCTTCACCAATCGCTTCACCTTCCAGACCAGTACCTGGATTCTGGCCAAACCAAAAACCTAAGTGGTGTAAGTGTGTCCACTCTGTAGCTTGACAACCTAAGAACGCCAAACCACCTAAAATGGTCCACAACATCCATTTGACGACCTCATCTTTCTTGTTACGATGTCCAGCATCTACTGCCAATACCATGGTAACCGAGCTCATGATCAAGATAAACGTCATGATACCGACAAAGACCAAAGGTTGTCCACTATCTGCTATAAGTGGAATAGATTGAAACACTTTATCTGGATCAGGCCACGTAAAATGCGCAAAACGTTGAGCTCCATAATAAATCAAGAAGGCCGAAAATGTAAATGCGTCCGACACAAGGAAAAACCACATCATGATCTTTCCATACTCTAAGTTCCAAGGTGACTTACCGCCACTCCAAGGGCCGTCCTTTACCTTATCCAATTGCGATACAGTTGTAGTACTCATTGTTTAGTATTATTGATTCAAAAGTAAGAAAACATATATATAAATCCACAAAAGATCGAGAAAATGCCAGAAAATAGTGGCAAGTTCCATGCGGAATAGATTATCACCATGTGGAATAGGCTTCACTGCCCCCACATAACATCTAATCAGTACGATCACACCCGCAATAATATGTGCCAAGTGCATTCCAGTAAATACATAAATAAAAGACTGGGATGCATTGATATTAAGGAAGAATATTCCCCTATCAATCAGCACTTGCCAAGAATGAACCTGGCAGGCAAAAAATAGTATTCCCAACACCACTGTTGCAGCTAGCAAACCCTTCTGCTTAGCATACTGCTTATTTTTCACTGCTACATTAGCAAAATGAAGAGTAATACTGCTCAGTACAATAAAAAGTGTACTGTAAATAAACGCTTGAGGAAGGGTGGTTTTGATACCCTTATCTACACCACTCGCTGTATACACGATGAATCCACTCGAAAGTGCGGCAAACATCATGAACATCCCAATCATCCCCAGCCAAAGGTTAAATTTCTTGGCCTTTCTGGACTGTTGTAATTCCTCTTGTTGTAATTCGGTATTCATCATATCTAAAACCATTATCTCAACGGGATAAAATCAAACAATAATACCAATTGTGTAACTGGTAAATAAATAAACGAGGTAAACATTACCTTTTTTGCAGATCCAACACTCTGTTCCTGAATGTGCTTGTAACCGTACCAGCTAAAGGCTAACCCTCCTATTAGGGAGACAATTGTAAAAATCCAGCCACCAAACCCAAAATATAGGGGTAAGAAACCAGCAGGTATCATCAGCAACGCAGACAGGAAGATCATCCATGCAGATCCATTGTCCTTTTCCTTTGTCGGTAATAGCCTGAACCCAGCATTTTTATAATCTTCATCAGCTACCCACGCAATTGCCCAAAAATGCGGAAACTGCCAAGCAAACTGAATGACAAACAGGACTAAAGGTGTCACCACCACTGCAGCCTCACTCACTGATGCATATGCCAATCCAAAACCCGCAGACTCAAACGCAGCATAATATCCGATTAACGGCGGTAATGCCCCTGGAAACGCACCTACAAATACTGCAATGGGTGATTTCTGTTTTAGTGGCGTATATACAAACGCATATAAGAAAATTGAAAAAACAGATAATAGCCCCGCAATGAAGTTAAGCTGCACCAACACTAGCGTACCCGAAATCCCCATAAAAAGACTTAGCACGAGCGCCTGACCTGTGGTCATACGACCGGTAGGCAAGGGTCTATCTTCTGTACGCTTCATCAACCGGTCCAGATCCTTTTCAATGATTTCATTGAATCCATTGGCAGCTCCTGTAACCAAAAAACCACCTAATGTTAATAAGGCCCAGTTGAACCATATAATTTCACCCTGTTGAGTAGCCCCTATCAAAAATGAAATAGACGCCGAAAAAACAACAGTTAACGTCAGTCGTAATTTTACAAGTTTGTTAAAATCAGAAATAAACTGCTTCATCCCTTCCCCAGCCTCTCTTTACTAACGGCATGGCAGCAAGCCGCACGCATCAATTCCATATCTAATATTAACATCACCTAATATCTTATCTTTTAAATTTTGAAAGCAACAACATGACATAATATTGCGACCCAAAAAGCAAACTAGCAATCACCAAATGTGTGGTCTGCGCAAATGCAGGAACGTCAAATCTCACCAGTATTATCCCGGATATCATCTGGATCAAGACCAGGACAAACATAATCCAAGCATACTTGGCCTGTATCGACAATACACTAAATCTAGACTTAATCAAGAAGAAGAGCAGCCCAACTAATGCCAGCGTCACATAGGCAAGTATGCGGTGGACTTCAAAATGTACACCAATAGCATTAATCCATTCTGACCGAGGAGTGCCCATGTCGCCCAAATGGTCAATATGTTCCCGTACCTCCGTACCGTACACTACCTGTATGAGTGTAATCAGAAGTGTTGTCCCTGCCAGAATTTTAAACCAGGCAAATTGATGATTGACGAGAATATTCTTGTTGCGAAGTGTTGTAGCTTTAAAATAAGTATAAATACTTATTCCCACTATCAACAATGCTAAAAGCATATGAACCGTGATCACCCAAGGCATCAGATTCGTCGATACCACGATCGAACCCAGCCAAGCTTGAAGAACAACCACAAAAAGATTAAGAACGCTCCATACGGTTATGGATTTTTTAGTCTTTATATAGGTAAAGGAGAAAATCGCAGCAAACAACAAACAAAATCCAGCTACAACCCCAACTAAACGATTAATGTACTCTGTCCAAGTCTTCGCAGCATTGAACTCTTCATGCACCAGTATCCCTTTGTCAGTCCTTATTTGTTGTGCCTTCTCTGGAAACCCAAAGAATTCAACCATTCTTGCAAAACGTTGATTCTTCTTTGCACGACCTTCGATATAGTGTTCCTCGTAGCCCACTGGCAACTGCGAAACATCTGTCGGAGGAATAATCCGATTAAAGCATTTTGGCCAATCGGGGCATCCCATGCCAGATCCTGTACTCCTTACCACTCCCCCAGCTGTGATCACCAAAAACAGAACAATAATGGTTATTATATTCGTTCTTACAAAACGCTTCTCAGCAGCTGGATACATATTCAAATCTTTACCTCTATATTTATATTCAACCTATAGAGAGCTAAGCCAATGGGCTTAGCCTTCTGATGTGTCTCTGTTATTCTCTTTATTCCATGCCTCTTGAAGACGCACAGCTTCTTCATTGCCTTCGAAATCATGTGGCAAGTTGGAGCTCATTGTTTCAGAGAAAGGCGTACTTTGAGGAATGAAGTCATCATCATGACCAGGCTTACTGTAATCATATGGCCAACGGTGTACTGTAGGTATTTCGCCTGGCCAGTTACCATGGATATGCTCTACTGGAGTAGTCCATTCCAACGTGTTAGATTTCCATGGGTTCTGAGTCGCTTTCTTACCAAATACAATAGAAGAGAAGAAGTTCCACAGGAATGCAACTTGTCCAAGACCAGCAATGATTGCAGCCCAGGTAATTAATAAGTTAACAGATACCCATTTCTCCATGAAAGGGAATGCAGTAAAAGCATAGTAACGGCGTGGTACACCATCAATACCCATGAAGTGCATCGGGAAGAATACCAAATAAGCACCGATAAAAGTTAACCAGAAATGGAAATATCCCAGTTTAGCATTCATCATACGTCCAAACATCTTAGGATACCAGTGGTATACACCACACAACATACCAAAGATCGACGCAGATCCCATTACCAAGTGGAAGTGAGCGACTACGAAATAAGTATCATGAAGATTAATATCTAGTGTTGCGTTACCTAAGAATAGACCTGTCAAACCTCCTGAGATAAAGAAGGATACCATCCCGATCGCAAACATCATTGCAGGAGTAAAGCGGATATTACCTCTCCACAATGTAGCAAGGTAGTTAAATGCCTTTACCGCTGATGGTACGGCAATAATCAAAGTGGTAATCATAAATACCCCTCCTAAGAAAGGATTCATACCTGTCACGAACATGTGGTGACCCCATACGATAAAGGACAGTACTGTAATACCAACTAGTGAATATACCATCGCATGGTAACCAAAGATAGGCTTACGAGAGTTAGTCGAAATAACTTCAGAAGTCAAACCTAATGCTGGCATGACGACGATGTATACCTCAGGGTGACCTAAGAACCAGAATAAGTGTTGGAATAAGATAGGAGAACCACCTTCATTAGGTAATACCTCTCCAGCAATTACCAAATCTGATAAATAGAAGGAGGTACCAGCACTACGGTCAAAGATTAGCAACACGACTGCAGACACCAAAACAGGGAAAGATAATAAACCTACGATAGCTGTCAAGAAGAAAGACCAAACTGTCAAAGGCATTTTCCATAAATCCATACCCTTCGTACGCATGTTAAGGACTGTACTGATATAGTTCACACCACCCATTACCTGAGAAGCGATAAACAATACCATACTGGCTAACCACAAGGTCATACCGAGTCCCGAACCTGCAATAGATTTGGGAACAGCGGACAACGGTGGATATACTGTCCAACCGGCAGATGCAGGCCCACTTTCGACGAAGAATGAAGCAATCATGATGACACAAGCCACGAAGAAAAACCAGTAAGAAAGCATATTCATGAATGGTGACGCCATATCCCGTGCACCAATCTGATAAGGAATCAAAAGATTACTGAAAGTACCAGACAGACCGGCTGTCAATACAAAGAAAACCATCATCGTACCATGAATGGTCACCAATGAAAGGAAAAACTCGGGACGAATACGACCTCCCTCAGCCCATTTTCCTAAGAAAATTTCCAAAATAGGGAACTCTTTATCCGGCCATGCGAGTTGGATACGGAATAATATCGATAATACCATGGCAAAGACTGCCATAATAATACCAGTGATCAAGAATTGCTTGGCAATCATCTTGTGGTCCATGCTAAATACGTATTTAGACAAGAACGACTCTTGATGATGTCCGTGCGAATCGTGATGTTCTGCGCTATGCGATATAACTGTACTTGACATATTATTTTTTAAAAATTCTTAATACAAATTATTTCAATGAAGCAGTCTTGACAACTTCCTCTTTATTACCTTTTGAATCTTGAGCAGCAAACTCTTTCTGCAAATCTTCATTGAAGTATTTACCTTGTGTACTCAACCATTCCTTGTATTCCTTCTCGGTCACAACGATGACTTTCTTTGACATATTCCAGTGACCAGAACCACAGATTTTGTTACACAACATGATGAAATCATATTTCGGATCATTCATCCTTTCGCGCATCTCTGCGGTAGTCACCTGCGGAGTGAATTGGAAATAGTTCGTCATCCCCGGTACGGCATTGATCTGTACTCTAAAATCCGGAATAAAGAACGAGTGAATAATATCTTTCGAAATAATATGAAAACGAACAGATTTGTTTACAGGCAACACGATGTCAGATCCCTGAATATCATCCCATGCATTCTTATCATTGAAGTCAATACCATAAGGGTTTGTCGGAGTCGTCATTTTATAGTTACGTTTTCCGATTTTACCATCAGCGCCTGGATATCTTACTGACCAAGCGAATTGCTCACCCATCACCTCTACCTGCAAGGCAGACTTCTGAAGGTCCTCAGGTACATTCGTGATGGTTCTCCAAGTGAAGAAACCGAACAATACCAATACCGTCAATACTACAGCGGGCACGATTGTCCAGATCTTCTCAATCGTATTGTTATGTGGGTAGTAAAAAGCCTGACGTTTGGCGCGCATTCTATAAATGTACGGGAATGTCAACAATAGGATGTGCGTCAAGATCAAGACGATGGTAGTAATGATGGTAGTGATAATAAACATATTATCGATAAGCTTACCATGCTCGGTTACGGCATCACGCCATGACCATCTGCCCCATACATTATACCCGTAGTATATTCCGTAAAGGAAGAAACCTAAAAAGAGCAAAAAGAGGATAGCTTGCAGATTGTTACCCGATAGTGGGTTGTATTTACCATTCATCTTGGTCACCAACTCATAAAGAGAAAGCACCTTACCCACGACTGCAACCACTGTACAGATCGCTAGGAATAATAAGATGTAGTAAGTTAGATTTTTATAGACTTGTGGATCGATCTTCTTCACCTCTTCAATCACAGGCTTATTTTTAGCCGTTGAAGATGATGAAACAGTAGCACCGGCAGCGGCTGAGTCTACAGCCGTTGTAGATGCAGATGCGACGTTTGCTGAATCAGCAGGAGCAGCTACCACAGTTGTCTTTGCTGCTGAATCTACAGCAGCAGTATCCTGACTTGCAAATGTAGGAGTTGTAAAAAACAAGCCCATTGCAAGCGCACAACCCATTATGGATCTGAATCTGTTATGTAATTTGAATTTCATTTCTTATAATAACGTTAGAACGTAATATCGTTTTGACTAGAAACCTATATCTGATGATTTAAACTCTCTTCCATAAATGGATGATGCTTCGGTACTAAGGCATGTTTGCTCAACTTAGACATGACCAGGAATGTAAACAAACCTACAAAGCCTATCGCGGTACCAACTTCTATAATACCGAATCCAGGATGATTATCCACAGTACCCGGCATGATCATCATATAGTAATCTAACCAATGCCCTAATAGGATAACTATACAAACGAACAACATCATATTCAGCTTACGCTTAGCATCACGGTCCATTAGTAATAATACCGGAGCAACAAAGTTAATGAGTACATTCACCCAAAACCATGGCTTATACTCAGGCTCCCATCTTTTGTAAAAATAGACGGTTTCCTCAGGAATATTGGAATACCAGATCAACATGAACTGCGCAAACCATACATATGTCCAGAAAATAGAGAAACCGAATATCAATTTTCCTAAATCGTGTAAGTGATTCTCATTGACCCAGCTCAAATAACCAGCTTTCTTTAGCAGGATCAAGATGATCGCAATCACGGAAAGACCACTTACCCACATGCCAGCGAAGTTATACCAGCCAAACATAGTAGAGAACCAGTGAGCTTCTAAAGACATGATCGTATCGAAAGACCAGATCGGAGTCGTAAAACCAAAGATAACCAAGAATATAGCAGATAGCTTGAATGTCTTCTTGTAAGAATTCAATCCACCTTCTAAATCCTCTTTATAAGATAGCTTTGCCAATATAAATGCAAATATACTATATGATCCCATGAATAATACCTGACGGATCAAAAAACCAGGTATATTTAAGAATGCAGATTTGCCAGCGACCAATGCATCATAATTTGGACTATTCGGATCAGTCAAGCCCTCTCCTGTCCAATGATGATAAAGATTGTGTGAGCTTAATCCAAAAGCCATGATGATAAACAACACAATGGCTGCTATAGGCAAAGTACTTGCCATTGCTTGCGGAATACGGATCAGTCCAGCAGACCAAGCCGATTGTGTAACACTTTGTAAAGCGACAAAAAATGCGCCCGCTGCACACACGCAAGCAAAATAATATCCCATCAATAACAGGTTAGCGTATGTACGCTCTGTCGTATGTGAATCACCAGCAAATAAACCATAGGCTATTGCCACTAATCCAATAACGATAGCGATGATGCTGAACAACTTCGCTTTACCACCGAAAGCAAACTGTTCGCTAAAATTATAATCGTGATGATGACTGTGAGTTCCCATTTAATATTTCGGTGTTAGATTATTTCTTCTGTAATTCATGAACGTACATGACGACTTTCCAACGCTCATCTGGCGAAAGTTGAGAAGCATGTGAGCCCATCGAGTTATGTCCATAATAGATGGTATGATAAATCTTTCCATCCGTTAATTCGCTCATTAAGCCTCCTCTTGAAGAACTTGCAGCATCGGTTTTGTGATAAGATGGCGGCGGCGGAAAATTCTCCAGTTTACGCGTTCCACGTGAATCTGTTATCTCTCTATCCTTAGTTATAGGTCCATCTCCTTTTCCTTCCGGTCCATGACACACCGCACAATATGTAGTAAATAGCGCTTGACCATCGGCTAGATTCGCTTGAGTCACTGCCAATGGATTGGTGGCTTCTCTACCAGCACGTTCGTACTCTTCCAACGTATTAGCATATTCGAACCTATCGAAGCCGATAGGATTGGTATGTTGTGGCGGAGTCTGAGCGGTCTGCTTATTTTTAAAATTCTCATTTGGTTGATCCGGATTGTAACCAATAGGATCATACATATTACGAGAAAATTCCCATCCTGTACTACGAGTGGTCCCATCACCACAAGCAGAAGCAACTGCTGCAAAGGCTAAAGCTGCACATACAGTTCCAAGAAAATTCTTCTTATTCATAGCTAACATATTTTCTTTCATTGTATTTAACTTCTACGGCTCCAGCTTCTTTTAATAAAGCATCAATCTTCTCATGATCGGTATTTTCGTGTGCATCAATAGCAATGATAAAGCGATCATCAGTGGCTCTTAAGTCCATCACGCGTGGTGCACGTCCCGGAAACAAGTGATTGCGATAAAAAAATGTAGCAACCATACCTAAAGCACATAATAAAATCGTCACCTCGAAAGTAACTGGAACAAAGTTTGGCAAAGGCATCGAAGGTTTTCCACCGACGTTCATTGGCCAATCATAGGACATCGTATAATACAATAAACTAAATCCTAAAATAGTACCTGTAATTCCGAAACAAAAAGCTGCAATTGGAAGACGTGATGGACGCACTCCTAATTTTGCTTCTATACCGTGGATAGGCATAGGAGTAAAGCAATCGTAAATGCTGACGTTATTTTCCTGCAATTTGTCTATCCCATGCATCATTTCATCCGGGTCAGCAAAACTACCTATTATATATTTTGTATTGCTCATTGCTATTATTTTTGTAACTCTTTAATATCCTGTTCAGTAACTGAATCGTATTTCTCCAATGAATTTCTGAAGAATGCAACCTGGTCTTCAGGGAAAGCACCTTCTTTAACCAATTTGGTCTTATGCTGTAAGCTTGAGCTTTTTAGCAACAATTTCACCTCCGCTATAGCGATACCTGGTAAGAAACGTAAGAACAATAAGAATAAAGTGAAGAATAAACCTATCGATCCAACGAAGATACCGACATCTGTCCAGGTAGGATAAAACATAGCCCAAGAAGATGGTAGATAATCACGGTGTAGGGAAGTTACGATAATTACAAAACGCTCAAACCACATACCGATATTCACGATGATGGATAGTACCCAAGAAATTGGAATACTGGTACGGATCTTTTTGAACCAAAAAAGCTGAGGAGAGATTACGTTACAAGTCATCATCGACCAGTAAGCCCAAGCGTAAGGTCCTGCAATACGATTTTCAAAAGCGTACATCTCATACTCTGAACCAGAGTACCAAGCGATGAACAACTCTGTCAAATAAGCAATACCTACGATAGAACCCGTGATCATGATAATCTTGTTCATCGCCTCGATATGGAACATAGTGATGTAGTCTTCAAAGTTCATCACCTTACGAAGGATCAACAACAACGTTTGTACCATTGCAAATCCGGAGAAAATCGCACCCGCTACGAAGTATGGCGGGAAGATAGTCGTATGCCATCCTGGAATGACAGACGTTGCAAAGTCCATGGATACAATCGTGTGTACGGAAAGTACAAGTGGTGTCGAAATACCAGCTAGGATAATAGAAACAATTTCAAAACGTTGCCAAGTCTTCACTGATCCGTTCCATCCGAAAGACAAAACTTTATAGACTTTTTGCTTCATTCCTGTAGCACGGTCACGAACAGTTGCAATATCGGGTAATAGACCACAGTACCAGAAAACTAAGGATACTGTAAAATACGTAGAGATCGCAAATGCATCCCATACTAATGGAGAGTTAAAGTTGACCCAAAGTGATCCAAACTGATTTGGAAGAGGAAAGATCCAGTAAGCCAACCAAGGACGTCCCATGTGTGCAACGACGTACGTTGCCGCACAGATTACGGCAAAGATTGTCATGGCCTCTGCAGAGCGGTTGATGGAGTTACGCCAATTTTGACGGAAAATCAAAAGTACGGCTGAAATAAGCGTACCCGCGTGACCGATACCTACCCACCATACGAAGTCGGTGATATCCCAAGCCCAGCCGACAGTTTTATTCAGACCCCAAGCACCGATACCGGTCCAGAAGGTATAACTGACACTGACTACCCATAATAAAGCGCCCAGAGCAGCTACAGTAAATCCGATCCACCAAGCTTTATTTGGCTTATTTTCAACTGGCAGTAGAATATCATCCGTGATCTTAGCATAGGTGATATCACGACCAGTCATTAATGGTTCTCTTAATATTGATTCGTTATGCGATGACATAGTTTTTTTAATTTCAAGTATGGAACAAGATTAAGCTTCAAATGTGTTTCTAACTTTCGTCATATAACCAATACCTGGTTGTACGTTGATTTCTTCTAGAACATAATACACACGCTCGTTACGTAACGCCTTGGAAACTTCTGATTCCGGATCATTCGCGTCACCGAAGATGATTGCATTTGCAGAACAAGCCGATTGACATGCCATTTTGATATCACCATCTTTAACTTTACGGTTTTCCATTTTAGCGTGCAATTTACCTGCTTGGATACGTTGGATACACATCGAACATTTTTCCATTACCCCACGTGAACGTGATGTAACATCTGGATTCAGGACCAACTGTGTAAACTCATTATTCAAGTAGTTATCGAAACGAGAATCGTTCCAGTAATTAAACCAGTTGAAACGACGTACTTTATATGGACAGTTGTTTGCACAGTAACGTGTACCGAAACAACGGTTATAAGCCATGTGATTAAGACCTTCAGAAGAGTGAACAGTTGCCAATACCGGACATACTGTCTCACAAGGTGCATGCGCACAGTGCTGACACAACATCGGTTGATGTACTACCGTTACGTTTTCGAAATCCTTGATATGTGCGATTTCTTTCTCTTTTGTATAAGCCTTACCCTCTTCTTCAATAGTGTAGTAGCGATCGATGCGCAACCAATGCATCTCACGACGACGACGTACCTCGTCACGCCCTACCACTGGAATGTTATTTTCTACGTTACAAGCTACGATACATGATCCACAGCCTGTACAAGCATTCAGGTCAATAGCCATTACCCATTTGTGACCAGGTTGCTCAAACTTGTTCCACAAATCATATGTTTTGTGATTGTCTGAAAACTTGCCCGATTCTGATGCTGGGTTTTTTAGATATTTAGCAAATGACGTTTCTCTAATGATGTTACGTCCTTCAATTGTGTGATGCGTTTGTGTCTGTGCAAGTTCATATGTACCAGAAGCCTTTGTCACAGTCGCTTTAGCCGAAAATTGCACTGTACCATTGATCAAGCTTGCAAAAGGATAAGCATTTTTACCTACTCCATTACCAGCTTTACCAACTTTCTCGCGTCCAAAACCGATCGCTACCGATACAGTCTTCATGGCCTGCCCTGGTTGTAGCACGACTGGCAAATCCAATTTGTATCCGTTAGCTTCTACCGTTACGATACCATTTTCACCAAGACCCAGCTCTTCAGCGTAAGCTGGATTAAGAGCAGCATAGTTATCCCAGGTTACTTTGGAAATAGGATCTGGCAATTCTAATAAATACGCATTATTTCCGTAGCGGCCATCGCGAACAGTTGTTGGTTCGTACAGCCTAAGCTCCACGTCACCAGCAATATTTTTCGCTGCAGCTGATAATGCAGAAACCGCCGAATTCACATTTCCTGCAAATGATACAGCTGTGCCAGCACCTGTTCCTTTATATACAAAACCTGTTTGCAAGACATCTTTCCAAGTTTTACCTGATCCAGGTAAAATTGTGGATTCCCATGTCTGCTTTACGAAATCATAGATATTGACCGTCTCTCCAGCCCATACTAGCAAACTTTGCTCTGCCTGTCTTGTATTGAAGACAGGATTGATGGTTGGTTGGACTACAGTGTAGTAACCTTCAGTCGCTGACGCATCACCCCAAGACTCTAAGAACGTGCTGTTAGGCGCTATCGCTTTTAGTTCTGAAGCAGTTTCATCAGCACGGTCAGAGAATGACAGTGTGAATTCTACCTTCGCTAATGCCGCCTTTACGTCATCCGCTTTAAAGTAATTATATACAGGGTTACTGTTTAGGAAGAAGGCAACCCCTACCTGACCAGCTTTCGCATCAGCTAGGAACTTTTGGAAGGCTGCATCCGATCCTTGGTGTTGTTTAGAATAATTTGTTAAGTCGATAACAGGGCCATAAGCATTGATTGCACTGTTGATCGCATTGACCAGTACTTGCGCATTCACGTCATTAGCACCTGATACTACTACTGAAGCTCCTTTATTAGCAAGCAGCTCTTTAGCAGCCAATTTAACAGCAGTCTGTGCCTTTTGCACTGTAATACCTCCCGGAAGACTTGAACCTGTCACCTCATTATAAAGAGAGATCAAGACAGCTCCCTCTTCCGAAGGTTTAATCGCGATACGCACATCCGCATTCGATCCCGTCATACTAAGACCAGATTCAAACTGAATATGACGTGACATCTTACCATTTTTCAATGACTTGTAGTCACGGTTTTTCATATAGTCTTGCGTATGCTCCTCTCCTGCCAACCAACTTCCTAAGAAATCAGCAGCTACGGATACCACGACTTGTGCCTTATCAAAATGATAAGAAGGGATGACCGCTTTACCAAAGCTCTGGCCATTTGCTTCCGCAATACCGCTGTAAGAAACTGCATCTACTTGTACCAGACTTGTAGTCGGGTATTTCGCTGTCAATTTAGCAATTGCTGCTAATGCCGTAGGGCTATTAAGTGTACTAGAGACGATCGAAATTTGTTTTCCAGCACCAGCAGCCTTATTCAAAGCTGCTATTACTGTACTATCCAATTTGGACCACTCTACTTCTTTACCTCCAATTTGTGGATTCTGAACCTTAGACATATCGTATAGGTCCAATACGGATGCCGATGTAGCAGCATCTGTACCTTGAGTCAAACCAATAGAATTTGGATTTGCCTCTAAGGAAATAGGGCGACCTTCACGTGTTCTAACCAAGACGCTCTGTCCATTGAAAGAAGATGCGTAGAAGTTAGGGATACCCGGAGTTATCTCCTCAGGTTTGATGACGTAAGGCACAGCCTTGTGCACAGGTGTACGATTACATGCTGCAAGCGTTACAGCACCTAACCCAAAGCCCAATGCTTTTAAGAAATCACGGCGAGGTGTTTTAGTACTCAAGCCGGCTTCGTTCAATACATCTTCTACAGGAATCGATTCGGCAAACTCACTCTTGCTGTTTTTCACAAAAGCAGGTGTTTGATGCAATTCTTCCAAACCTTTCCAATATTTCTTGTTGCTATCCATTTAAGCTGTATATATAAGATTGCGTATTCCTAAATAATAATTATTAATAGTGACATTTACCACACTCCAGACCACCGATCATGGCTGCTGTCATCTTCTCACCTTTTTTCAATTTTTCGTGAGCCTCAATTAGCTGGTCATAGTATTTATTGTCAGTATTTACCTCTGTTGTTCTGTGACAGTCCACACACCATTTCATCGTCAATGGAGAGTATTGATATACTTCTTCCATATCCTGGATCGGTCCGTGACAAGTTTGACACTCTACACCAGCCACGACTACGTGCTGTGAGTGGTTAAAGTAAGCAAAGTCAGGAAGGTTGTGAATACGGATCCACTGAATAGGTGTAGGGTTGCTACCATATTCACGTGTATCAGGATTGTAATCCAACGCCTTATAGATCTTTGCAATTTCTGGAGAGATCTCACCTTCATAATGCTCAGAAGCTGTTACCGTATTGTGACAGTTCATACACACATTCGCAGATGGAATCGACGCATTCTTAGACTGATAAGCTCCACCGTGACAATATTGACACTCGATCTTATTCACGCCTGCGTGAAGCTGGTGAGAGAATTTGATAGGCTGCACAGGCTTGTATCCCTCATGCACACCGATTTCCCACATCGTCTTCCATCCCGCAACCGAAAGCAAGCCCACAATCATTAAGACTGCAAAAAAGACCAGCTTCTTGTTTTTTACAAAGTTTTTAGCAAATGCCAGGTAGCGACTATCCGTTCCCGCTTGCAGATTAGCATCTTCCGCGATTTGATTTTTAGCGATTACTTTCTCCAGAGTCTTCGTAACACGGTTTAGCAATACGATAATGACCACCGCCAAAGCGATAATACCAAACATTCCCAAGATAGACCATGTTGATGCTCCTGCATCCTGACCACCAGCAGCTCCTGTAGCACCACCTTCTTTTGGCGCATCGGCTTTAGCACTTTCAGCATCAATGTAAGCTAAGACACCTTTGATTTGATCATCTGACAAATCCGTAAATGATGTCATAACAGACTTGTTGTACTCTTCAAAGATAGCAATTGCGTCAGCATCTCCAGAAGCGATCAATGCTTGTGAATTCTTAATCCACTTGACCAACCACTCTTGATCTTTCGTCTTCGTAATGTCCTTCAACGCAGGACCTACTAATTTTCTGTTAATCGCATGACAGGACGTACATTTAGATTTGAAGATAGCTTCACCTTCCTTAGCATCCTGCGCTTGCGACACATTCGTAACGGCAAATAACAATACCAAGCATACTGATATTGACTTCGCAAGTCTTCCCAAAACGGATGAGATATTTCTCATATTTAGCACTTTATACTATTTATTTATGAATATAAAAATTTTTAATCCGACCATACAATAGGACACTCCTATTACACAGTGCCACAAAAGTATAACTTATTAAGGAATAGCTGACAATTTCATGACCTAATTTATCAATTTATAAACATTCTAAATAACTCACTATTTTAGGACCTTCGGGTGTTGTCGGTAAATTTTAAATATGTGCCTCCAGCACACTGATTTAAAGTTATTTTTACTTTTACCGTGACAAATATAAGGCAAATTATTACGAAATTTGGCACGTAATAGATCGGTAATTGAGTACATATAAACAACTGGATCGAAGCTTACCTTGATGTAAAATTTACACTTATGATATTGGTCATTTTATGTTAAGAATATTTTTTATAATGACCGCTATTTTACAGTCTATAAAGCAGCAGATAACCACCCATCTACTTGTCCCCGGACACGAGTGGGCATACCAAAGACATCCTATTAAACAACTTTTAGTAACTTCTTCGGATTTAGCTCAAGTAGGCAACGGCATTTAGCAAATTGATTTTATAGTAATTCAGACACACAAGTGATATCAAGCGACCTCTTTCTCGCCATAGCACAGATCATACAAATTAATAAAACGATATCCCATGAAAAAGGAAGACAGCTATAATAAGTTAACACCAGACGAAGAGTATGTCATACTGCGCAAAGGCACAGAGTACCCTTTTACTGGTTCACTTTTAGAAAATAAAGAGAAAGGAACTTACATCTGCAAGAGGTGCGATACACCCCTCTATCGATCTGAAGACAAATTCGAATCCCAATGTGGATGGCCCAGCTTTGATGACGAAATTGGAGGAGCTATTGAGCGGGTCATTGACGCCGATGGGAGGCGAACCGAAATAACCTGCAAGAATTGTGGCGCGCACTTAGGCCATGTTTTTATCGGTGAACAATTTACCGATAAAAACACCCGCCACTGCGTAAACTCCATATCGATGAAATTTATAAAGGATTGACAATACTTTAATCCTAATGCCAGCGACCTCAATGGCACCGCTCGCAGCAAGTACAATTGCCTAGCTTGAGAGCTGGGCAATTGCCTGTAAAGACGACTCCCTGACTTTAAGATCGCACGGAAGGACAATTTGCCTCAATTTTTTATTTTTACCCTGGATCTGAGCCAGAAGAGCAGTAATAAGCTCATCAGCTATTTCTGCAATAGGTTGGGATACGACTGTTATAGACGGCTCATACAGCTTGAACAAAGTATGATCATCAAAGGCGACAATAGCGGGAAGTTTTCGTTTGTTTAACTTCACAGCCTTCAGCCCATCTATCGCAAGATAATTAGTTGCAAATACAACCGCGTCCAGCCGGTTATCCTCGATAAACTCATCGATCTCCCTTATTCGCTCAGATTCCAATGCGTCTTGTTGTACTTTCTTAATGAATGCTTGTTTTTTGTACTTATCTACCGCCTTCATATAGCCCTCTAGTCGGTCTCTCATCTGTGTCTGACTGGAATAGAGTGACACCAATCCAACACGTTTGAAACCCTCCGCTATCAAATGATCAGTAGCGTCGTAGGCCCCCTTCAGATTATCGGTCACTACATAGTTGGTTTCCACATTAGATAGGTAACGATCGAATAATATAAGCGGAACATTATTTTGCAACAATTGTGTAATCGTCTCCTCCAAACCCTCAGATGGCGTAATGATGAATCCGTCAATTTGGCGATCATAAAACATCTGGATAAGCTCTTTCGATTTAGTTTCGTCATTATCCATACTGCAATAGATAATATGATATCCATTTGCATAAGCCTTCCCCTCTATTAGCTTAGCGATATTCGAAAAAAATGGATTGGAGATATCTTCCACCAGTAAACCTAAAATTTTAGTCTTTCCAGTACGTAAACTTTTAGCAAGCTGATTGGGCTTATATCCCACTTTCTTGACATATTCCAGTACTCGTTTCGTTAAAGCATCACTGATACGCTTTTCTTTGGCCTTATCATTCAAGATAAAGGAGACTGTGGTTACGGAAATACCCAAAGCTTTGGCGATATCACTGATGAGAATTCGTTTCTTCATGATTCAGTTGATAGGTAAAATTGATTAAGATAACGAAGCTAAAAAAAATTTAGCAAATAAGCCATTATATTTTTTACAAAAAAGCTAAAAGGTTTTAATGAGCGAGTATAAAATATTTTTCGTATAATTAGCCCTATTTTCAATGCATCCACAAAAAAAAACAATACATGAAACGTATAGGAATCAAATTTTTAGCCAGTCTTTCGATAGGCGTTGGGCTATTTTCCTCTCCTTCTTATGGTCAAAATTTCACACAGTATGTTAATCCACTGATTGGCTCTGCCGACCATGGTCACGTCTTTGTCGGCGCCAATGTGCCGTTGGGAGCTGTACAGCTTGGTCCGACGCAGATGGCGCAGACCTGGGACAAATTTAACGGTTGGGATTGGGTGAGCGGCTACAATCACAAGAGCAAAGACATTTTGGGTTTCACCCACACGCATTTGAGCGGCACAGGTATTGGCGATCTGAATGACATCATGATCGTCCCTGCAAATGGCAAACTCCAGTTATATCCCGCTCAGTTTGACAAGATGGACACCGGATATGGGTCACATTTCGACAAAGCAAATGAAACCGCTGCCCCAGGATACTACAGCGTATTGTTGGACGATTACAAAGTCAAAGCAAATCTCACGGCTTCCGAACGTGTAGGCTATCACCAATATACATACGAAAAGAAGGACAATGCACATATTCTAGTGGATCTAGCCTTTAAGATGAACTGGGACAAAACCACAGATTCATATTTTAAACAGATCAATGACAGCACCTTTGTGGGCTATCGTTTTTCTAGCGGATGGGCTAATGACCAAAAAGTATACTTTGCGATCACCACTTCCGTTCCCATTCAAAAAGTGGATTTCTACGACGATAAGACACCCAAATATGGAACCAAAGTCGTCAAAGGACTGGGTGTTAAAGCGGCTTTATATTTTGACGCAGGCCAGCACCCCACCATTGAGTTGAAAGTCGGCTTATCTCCAGTAAGCACCACCAATGCACTTGCCAATATCCAAGCCGAGTTGCCGGGATGGAATTTTGAGCAGGCGAAGAAGGAGGCAGACAACAAATGGAATAAAACGCTCGGTAAAATAGATTTTCAGGGTGATCCCGATGTGATGACCGTCTTTTACACCGCCCTTTACCACACCTACTTTGCCCCTACTATATTCAACGATGCCAATGGTGATTACCTAGGTACCGACAAGCAGGTGTATGCGAAGCAGGACTTTACCAACCACACAGTTTTCTCACTATGGGATACTTACCGAGCATTACACCCGTTAATGACCATCACAGAAGATCCCAAGGTTGTGAGAGACTTTGTCAAGACCATGTTGGCGATCTATCAACAACAAGGCAAACTTCCTGTATGGCATCTACAAGGCAACGAGACCAATACGATGGTAGGTCTTCCTGCCATTCCGGTAGTTGCAGATGCCCTACTCAAAGGTTTTCTAAGCCCAGCCGAGCAGGAACTGGCCTGGGAAGCCGTCAAGACAACAGCGATGGGGTACGAAAATGGCCTGAAATATGTTCGAGATCTGACCTATATCCCGATAGACAGTATGGATCATGAATCTGTAGCATGGGCATTGGAGTATGCAATAGCGGATTTTGGCGCCTATAAAATCGCTGAGAAACTAGGTAAAACGGATGATGCCGCTTACTTTAAAAAACGTTATAAACTTTACGAAAAATATTTCGACAAAGAGGTTGGTCACTTCGTAGGTAGACACAGCAATGGAGCCTTTAGAAGACCTTTCAATCCACTAATGGCCAAGCATAGAGAAAATGACTATTGTGAAGGCAATGCATGGCAATATACCTGGCTAGTCCCACAAGATGTAAAAGGACTTATTAACCTTTTTGGTGGTGAGAAGAATTTCTTAAAGAAACTAGACCAGTTCACCACCATGTCATCACAACTAGGAGATGAAGCCTCTCCGGATATTTCCGGTCTTATCGGCCAATATGCACAAGGAAATGAACCTAATCACCACATCCCTTATCTGTATGCTTATGCCGGCGAACAATGGAAAGGAGCAGCACTTGCCCGTAAAGCAATGACCGAATTCTATACCAATACACCTGCGGGGCTTTGTGGAAATGATGATGTCGGTCAAATGAGCGCTTGGTATGTATTCTCAGCAATGGGTTTCTACCCTTTGAATCCGATGGTCGGCACTTACGTCTTTGGTTCACCTATGATGGACAAAGCAGCCATCACTTTGGGCAATGGAACAAAGTTTAGCATCAACGTGAAAAATCAAGGTAAAAACAATCCCTACATCAAATCCATTAAACTGAATGGACAGGCCTACAGCAAGACCTATATCACACATCAAGATATCATGAAGGGTGGAAATCTGGAGATCGAGATGAGCAGCACGCCAAATAAGAATTTTGGAAAAAACAAAGCTACTTGGCCCTCTGTTATCGAGGATTAACACTGGTCCACAATATCTAGATGAATTAGCGATATTGTACCATAAGTAAAAGAGGGGCTGTCTAAAAGAGTAACGTTTATGCTCACTTTAGACAGCCCCTCTACTTTTATTTATTGGCATTTAAAATGTGTTCGACCTTTTTGTAATCATTCAGATCTACATTACGCAGTGCGGCAACTGCCGCCACACCTCCCGGGATGATAATGTACCGATATGATAATGCTGTACTCAGGGAGACGGGTATCCCTCCATCATGTGCAAACCGATATACGACAATTTCTGATGACTTGAGCAGATAACCAATTGTACTGGCCCTCTGCGCCGCAAAGGATGCATAAGGCAACTGAAACACTCCACCACCAAAATTCAGGTAGATCAAAACGGTTCCACTATTTAGTACGTCTGCTGTTATTCTCGGAGCATAAATATGGCCGACCCTAGCCTGCGTACCATCAAATATAGAATCTCTAAAAATTTTAGCTAATTGCCAACCGCTGTAGATGACGTTCGCAGTACCGGTTGCGCCAGTTGCTCCTTTTAAACTCATACCTGCTCCCCATCCAGCAGCGGTTTTAGGTCCAAAAAACAACGACGTATTTGTTTGGAAATAAAAGTCTCCTACAGCCCCCACATTTACAGCAGGAAGAACTGTTCCACTTAAGATTTTTGAACCTGCAGCTCCAGTTGCACCAGTGCTCCCATTGGCACCATTTGTACCTTTCAACCGCACCGCATTCCCCCAACCCGCAGCTACTTTGGGACCATATAAGTCTCCCGTCGTAGTTCGAAAATAAAAATCCCCTACCTTCCCCAGACTCGTTGCTGGAACAGCGTCACCACTGAAAATCGTTGACCCGTTATCTCCTTTTACTCCCTGAATTCCCGCCTCACCCTGTGCACCTTTTTGTCCCTCGGGTCCAATATCTCCTTTTTTGCAGGATGCAGAATATAACACGACTGCTCCCACAAGCATCATTATAAACTTTGTTTTCATAATCTTTTGTTTTTATAATAAATATCCTCTTGAAAATAAAGATATCAGATTGTCTATCCTGAATTCATCGAAATGAGTGAGCATAGTACTTTACTTAGCTAATAGCCCTTCCTAATGAGCGAGCCAATTATACTATTGTCAGATCTAAGCAAACTCATAATGCCTAGGCAACAAGACGAAAAGAAATCTAGACCTTTTTCCCAAGATTTGTGAGGGGGTTCAGGGAAGCCGGTTATGAGGGTATAAATCTCCCTTTTTCATGACAGAATGACACCTCAAACACATAGGAATAGAATTTGTTATCTATGATATGTATTAAAAAAGGAGAAAACATGAGTAACTTAAAAAATATAAACATTCAGGATATCCCTGACGGCAGCGACAATCAAAAAGACTTCTACGCTACATTCAAAGAAAGATTACAAGATGTAGAGACCTTTCCGACAGATTATACCTACAAATTTATTCTTCCCAAAGATGAAGAGCAATTTAATCTCATCAAAACGATTTTTGCGAACAAGGAAGCTAATTTTTCCGTAAAGGAATCCAAGACTGGAAAGTACAACTCCATCACGGTGGTTGTCAATGTAAGCGACGCCGATGAAGTCGTCAAATACTATCAGGAAGTATCGACCTTGAAAGGTATTATCATGATGTAAATACCGCAGATTTATATGCAAAAAAAGCGCTGTTGAAGTTTCAACAGCGCTTTTCTTTTTACGGGAAATCCCGTACTTATGCTTGAGGAGCCTGATCTGCAGGTTTCTCTTCTTGCTTAGGTTTGTCTTCTCTCGGTGGACGTGGCAATAGTGCTTTTCTTGAAAGCTTCATTTTACCTTGTTTGTCAACTTCCAAAAGTTTCACCGTTACTTCATCTCCTTCTTTGAAGATGCCATCCATTGTTTCGAAACGTTTCCAATCGATTTCAGAGATGTGCAATAATCCGTCTTTGCCAGGCATGATTTCAACGAAAGCACCGAATGGCATGATCGATTTCACTTTACCTTGGTACGTAGCACCTACTTCTGGTTTTGCAGCGATAGCTTTGATACGTGACGTAGCATCATCGATTGCAGCCTTATTATCCGCAAATACCTGCACGATACCTTTGTTATCCACTTCTTCAATTGAGATAGTAGCACCTGTTTCACGTTGCATTTCTTGAATGATTTTACCACCGGGTCCGATTACAGCACCAATAAACTCTTTATCGATGATCAATTGGACGATACGAGGAGCATGCGGTTTGTAGTCCTCACGTGGAGCAGTAATGGTTTTCGCCATTTCACCTAAGATATGAAGACGTGCTTCTTTTGCCTGATCCAATGCTTGAGTCAACACTTCCCATCTCAAACCATTGATCTTCAAATCCATTTGACATGCAACGATACCATTTTCAGTACCCGTTACTTTAAAGTCCATATCTCCCAAGTGATCTTCATCACCCAAGATATCCGATAAGATTGCGTATTTTCCAGTTTTTTCATCCGTGATCAATCCCATTGCGATACCTGACACCGGAGCCTTCAACTTGATACCAGCATCCAGTAAAGCCAATGTACCGGCACATACCGTTGCCATTGATGAAGAACCGTTAGATTCTAGAATATCCGATACGATACGAATAGTATAAGGATTTTCAGCATCCGCAGGCAATACTTGTTTCAATGAGCGCATAGCCAAGTTACCATGACCGACTTCACGACGACCCGGACCTCTATTTGGTCTCACCTCACCTGTAGAAAAAGCAGGGAAATTGTAATGAAGGATAAATTTATTGTATCCATTGATGAATGCACCGTCGATCATTTGCTCGTCATCCTTCGCACCTAGCGTCACCGAAGTCAGAGACTGGGTCTCTCCACGTGTGAAGACAGCCGATCCGTGTGCTGCAGGAAGGTAATCCACTTCAGACCAGATAGGACGTACAGTGCGAGCTGTACGACCATCTAGACGCATTCCTTCGTCTAATACGAGGTTACGAACCGCGTCATATTGTACATCGTGGTAATATTTTTTAAATAGAAATTTAGTCTCATCATCTACTTCTTCGCCAAGAGTCTCGTAGAATGCAGCACCGATCTCTGCAAATTTCTCCCCTCTTTCTCCTTTCGTAGAACCGGACTTAGCCACTTCATATACTTGATCATATGTCGCTGCAAAGATCGCCTCACGCAATTCTGGGTTTGAAGGTTCGTGATTAAACTCACGTTTTACGGTTTTACCCACCAAGTTTGCCAACTCTACCTGAGCAGCCACTTGTTTCTTTATCGCTTCGTGTGCAAAAGCAATCGCTTCTACCATCTCCGCTTCTGAAATTTCTTTTGCTTCTCCTTCTACCATACCGATATCCTGAGCAGATCCAGCTACGATAAACTCCAGAGTAGCACGCTCCAACTCGGACAGCTTAGGGTTGATGACCAATTGTCCATCAATCTTAGCAACGCGCACTTCAGAAATAGGACCATTAAAAGGAATATCGGAAACAGCAATCGCCGCAGAAGCCGCCAAACCAGCAAGTGCATCTGGCATGATATCTTTATCAGCGGAGATCAAACTGATCGCTACCTGTGTATCTGCATGATAATTCTCTGGGAATAATGGACGTAATGCCCTATCCACCAAACGAGAGATCAAGACCTCATAATCTGACAATCTGGCCTCACGACGTAAAAACCCTCCCGGTATACGACCTGTAGCCGCATATTTTTCTTGATAGTCAACGGATAAAGGCAAAAAGTCTGTTCCTGGCTTGGCCTCTCTTGCGGAGACAACTGTCGCCAATAACATGGTATTACCTTGTTTTACAACTACTGATCCGTCAGCCTGTTTAGCTAGCTTTCCAGTAGAAATTTCGATTTGGGTGCCATTACCCATATCGATGGTTGTTTTGATTTCGTTATAACTCATTGTGTGTTCGTTGTAATACGCTTTTCATCATTTTGGCAGCGCATCAATCTATTAAAACTTTTTAAATTCAGCACAAAGGTAAGATAAAACTTTCAGGATTCCATACAATCACTAATAGGCATCAAAGTTGTTAATGACGAATAGAAATATACAGCCGTAGAAAAAACAGCTGAAGCAAAGAGATCCGCTTGGTTGTTCACATCAGCAGGTAGACATCTGTCATTAACGCACAAAAAAAGCCATCCCGGAATCGGAATGGCTTTTTACAAATTTTTATCAAAAGTTTATTTGATGATATCACGTAAGCCTAAGCCTTTGATGATAGCACGGTATCTTTCAATATCTTTTTTGTGCAGATAAGCCAACAAAGAACGACGTTTACCTACCAACATCTGTAATGAACGTTGTGTAGCAAAGTCTTTTCTGTTTTTTTTCAAATGCTCAGTTAAGTGAGCGATTCTCTTGGTGAATAAAGCCACTTGACCCTCTGCAGATCCTGTGTTAGTTGCTGCACCAGCAAATTCTGCGAAAATATCCGCTTTGTACTCTTTACTTAAATACATCTCCTGAATAATATTAAAGCGTTAATAAATTTTTGTTAACTACGCACAAAGGTACGGATTAAAAATGAAAAATAGAGAGAAAAGAATAAAGACGTTATAATTCAATATTAAAATAAGTCTTCAATTTCTACCATCTGTGCTCCCTGCTCCCGCAATCTTTATCCCTGTCGGTTACACCTTTATATAAATCTTCCGTTTATCCAGTATATAACAGATCCCCCACATCAACGCCAGAAAACAGAGCGAATAGAAGAAAGAGCCTAGCTCCGGTGGTCCCGGTGTTTTTGCACAGACATGCTCATAAAACCAGCTGAATGCCGAGGTATAGGCTGCCTCACCATCCTCTCCCACTCCATTCGGAATTCTTACCAAACTCACCAGCCGAGGCAGTACTCCGCTCAGCACAAATATAAAGAGCGGATTTTTCCCAAATACATCAAAAAATTTGGTCAAATTGTTCCTGACCCCCTGCACTTCAATATACCAGATCATCCCCCCTATCGTCATCATCCCCAGTCCTGTGGTGTATAGTACATATGAACTCGTCCATATCTTTTTATTAATGGGGAAGCCCAAGGACCACGTCCAAGCCACTACCAATAGGATAAATCCCGTCACAAAAAGTCCAGACAACAATTTAAAATGAGGTTCCTGCGAGGTCGGCACCTTCCTCCACAGCCAATCGACCTGCCCCTGCTTCCGGATATACGTTCCAGCCAAATAACCCAATACTACCTGAATAATAGCTGGCAAAGTACTCATCAATCCTTCCGGATCGAAAGGCACACCCTCTCCTTTATAAATATGTGCCGTCCCTAAGATCTGTATATCGTAAGCCGTTCCAAACCAGCCCTGCAGACTATAAGCATCCCCCGGGGCACCTAAGTAGGCACATATTCCCCAATACGCCAGCAAAATAAAAGCAGATATCCAGATGATTGCCCGCTCTTTAAAGTAATAAGCGATGATCGAAGCAAAGCAGTAGGCCAACGCTATACGTTGCAATACGCCCAATATCCGCACCCCTCGCATGGGATCGTCCGCATAAGCCCATTGCTTAAAGACCAGTGTATCGCCAGCCCATTGCACGAATGGCCACCAATTAATAAAAAGTCCTATCGCAAAGATCAATACCGTACGTTTCAGCACCTTCTGCCAGAATATTACTGGTCCAGCCTCTTGCAAGCGGGGCATCACGAAAGACATAGCATTTCCAACTGCAAATAAAAAGAAAGGGAATACCAGATCCGTAGGTGTACACCCATGCCATTCGGCATGCTTCAAAGGCGCAAACATGTGACTCCACGTGCCCGGATTATTGACCATGATCATTAGCGCCACAGTAGCGCCACGAAAAACATCTAATGAATAATAGCGTTGTTTCATCTTCAATTTATTTTATGCGCGTTCTTACGCATTATGGAGTTAATGAAAATAATTGCAAAGTAGGTTATACGGCAGTAAAGGTAATAAAACAATTGACTAACCCACAAATTTTTAAAACCAGCATTCGGCTTTTTGCAGACTTCAATTCAATATTGTATAAAAACAAGACAACCTACTCGTATTTCTAAGGTTATAATTATAGATAATTGTATTACATGAATTGACGACTTACAAAGTCTAGAAATTTCAACTCCACACATAAAAACAACATCATATATCAAACCAATTTTTCAATACTTTTAAATCTTCTTGATTTTTTTTAAAAAGATTTGGAGGTAACCAATTTTTTACATTAAATTTATATTATTATTAATCGATCCAATAACCTAAGTCAAAATGAGAAAATCTGACTTTACACTGAAGGCTATCTTCACTATTATGTCACACTTCGAAACACCTTTAAAAAGGTGTCACGAGCTGCATACTTTTTCAATTTACCAACCTTAATAAATCATCAAATGAAACAAATCTATCAAACATGGTGTTCAATATTGGTGTTATCGCTCATTTCGATATCATCAGTATTTGCTCAGCAGACAGTTACAGGGAAAGTAACTGATGCACAAGGGAATGTCCCGGGTGCGACCGTCACAGTCAAGGGGACAAACCGAGGCGTACAAACAGGAGTCGATGGAAGTTATACAATACAAGCTTCTCCTGGCGAAACGTTACGCTTTTCAATCGTAGGCTATATTTCTCAGGAGATTATAGTGAATACAGCTAAAACGGTTAATGTTGTATTGAAAGAAAATATAGGAACGCTCGATGAAGTTGTTGTGACTGGCTTAGGAGAATCGAGGGAAAGACGCCAACTCGGTTATGCCATGACTCAGATCAGCGGAGAGGATATTGCCAAGACAAACGCAATAAATCCAATTGCAGCATTACAAGGCATGGTACCAGGAATGCAGGTCAATGTTGGTACAGGTGGACCACAATCCACCCCACGTTTTCTAATACGTGGCGCAGGATCGTTAGATCCATTTGGCAATACGCCTTTAATTGTCGTCGACGGAATTATTATGGATGACGATGTTCTAATTCCAAATCGTGGTGGCGAGCAAGACTTCGGGAATATTCTAAAGAATTTCAATCTTGACGATATCGAGTCCATTTCAGTACTAAATGGAGGATCGGTTACTGCTCTTTACGGAAGTCGGGCGAGTAACGGTGTAATTTTAATCACGACTAAAAAAGGGTATTCACAAAGAGGTTTAGGTGTGGCTTTTACACATACTCAGGGTTTTGAAAATCCCTATGCCACTGTAGATTTCCAAGATAAATACGGTACAGGACAATTGCCTAACACGACCTATCCTACAACAGGGACAGGTGGTTTGGAGCAAATCCCAGCAGCGCTTTTTGGATGGAGCTTTGGCCCTGAATTTGATGGACGTACTTTACTCGATCCTGCTGGTCATGAGATCAAATTTCAACCCAACAACAATATCTTAGATCTATATCAAACAGGTAAATACCGGAACTCCAATTTGGCTGTTTCTGGCGGAAACGAACAAACTACCTTTCGTCTTTCCTACTCCAATTCCTACTCTAAAGGTGTAGTTCCAGAGAACAAATTTGACAGAAACAGCATTGCTCTAAGAGCAACACATCGTATTCACAACGCCGTAGTAATTGATGCGGGAGCGACATATGTAGGAAGTAATACTCTTAACCCCAACAGATCTGCTAACGGCAACAATCTGATGTATGGCCTCACCTGGGGTATGCCAAGAGAATATGATTTGATGTACTGGAAAGATCAATATCTTGATCCAATCAACGGGGGTACGAGTAGCCTTGATCCAACAGGTTCGCAAGGTGTTTTCTTTACCCTTTATCAACAAAAACAAATTCAAAAAGAAGAAAACTTTAGAGGAAACATCAATGCGAAGATCAATTTTACAGATTGGTTGCAAATGGAAAACCTATTTAGCGTAAACTTATTCACTGCAAACCGAGAAGAGAAAAATAGGGGACAGGAAGCAGGTTTTAATGGGGGCAGCTACTGGACAAATCAATATCGGGTGCTTCAAACAAGATATCACAGTAATCTGAATTACAGAAAAACCTTCAACGATTTTGAAGTCACCTTATTAGGAGGCGCTGAAATTAATCGGTCAGAAAGAAAGGGGATGGAAGCTGGGACAAATGGAATGCGTATCCCAGATATATTCCGCATATCCAATTCTGCCAATGCAGCTATTAGATTTGGAGAAGACAAGCCCTATATTAGCCAAAGCTTTTCTTTACTTTTTCAAGGCGCTTTGACCTACAAAAAATGGTTGACCTTAAATCTATACGGACGTAATGACTGGGATTCGTCTCTACTATATCCAGATCAAACAGGGACATACTCTTATTTTTATCCAGGCATGGACTTAGCCTGGACATTTCATGAGGCTTTGAAGCTTCCTTCATCAGTGTTCAGTTTTGCAAAATTAAGATTCTCTTACAACCAAGTGGGTAAAGGAACCGACCCGTATAGAGCAATGACAGGATATTACTTACCTGACGGAGGTTATGGAGACATTGCACGATACAGATTTGACTCGAACGTCTTAGGCAATAAAAAGTTAATGCCGGAGCAAAGCTCGACTTGGGAAACAGGAACTGATTTACGCTTCTTTCAAAACCGCTTAGGAATTGATTTCACATTCTATCAAAAAAACACCAAAGATCAAATTATTAGCCTACCAGTATCACAGGAATCTGGCGTCACGGCTATGCTCATCAATAGCGGGCATATTCGCAATCAAGGTATAGAAGCTAGAATATACGGCACACCAATCAAAAAGGAAAATTTCTCATGGGATGTTGCCTTTAACTATACCCGCAACAGAAGTAAGATCATTGAACTTGCTCCTGGTGTTACCACCTCATCTTTAGAGGGTGATGATGGAATACGTGCTATAGCAGAAGTCGGTGGTGAATATGGCACAATGGTCTCTAGCTATGGGCACGCACGTTTTCAAGCAAGAGATGCAAAAGGAAACCCTATCGATCACCCTAGTAACGGAAAATATGTCATGACCAGTACTGCATCTGGTGCAGCATATATTCGTTCTCAAAATTACGCGCCAGGACTGGAAAGAGAAGCGAAAATAGGCTCTACACAACCGAAATTTTTGGGAAGTATCCTCAACACTTTTAACTACAAAGCCTTCACCCTTAGCTTCATGTTAGACTCTAAATTTGGTGGCTATGTCTATTCGCCTACTGTGAACTATGGCTCTCAAACTGGACAAATAGCTAGTACACTTTGGGGAAGAAAAGGTGAAGAAGGTGGTATTCAATACACTGATGCCAATGGCAATGAAGCTTGGGGACTCATCCCCGATGGCGTATTTGCCCAAGGAACTATGCTTGGTGGAAAAGATGTAGGCGGCATGAGCTATCAGGAAGCTGTAGATGCCGGCTTACGGAATCCAATGCCTACATGGGCATACTACAACAATTCTTTTAACTGGGGGAGCGGTATCCGAGAAAAAGCTGCTTTTGAATCATCATGGGTAATGGTTAGGGACGTTTCCGTAAGCTACGATATTCCCAGAGCAACTGCATCTCGATTTAAATTGAATAATCTACGACTAACATTAACTGGAAGGAATTTAGGTTACCTTTATAATAACTTACCTGACAATGTTAATCCTGAGGATTTACGCAGTACTGGGGCTACAGCTGCATTCCTAGGCGGGGGAACACCGCTCATTAGAAGCTTCGCCTTCACTATTAACACAAACTTTTAATCAAGATCAAGTATACAGCTATGAAACAAGCTATAAAACATACAAAGAAGCTACTTCTATTTTCACTGATCGCATTAGCATCGACTGGATGTAGCAAAAAGGATTTCGCCGAATACAATACCGATCCCGACGCAGTGACTGACCTCTCCCCGTCTCCTCTTTTTGCAAGGGCAGTAACATCTGTACATGACAATGACTTTGAGTCATTTTACGATAATTATGGCTTTATTCCTAGATGGTCGAGAATGTTCTTACAACGAACTGGAAATGGAATTGCGGTATCAGAATCGGCAGCTAACACCAATAATAGATATGGAAGATTCTATATTGGGGTAGGAAATTTATTGGTCGACATACAAAAGACAGTCGATAAAATGCCTGATGATCAAAGACCGCGTTACCAGTACATCCGCACTATCCCATCCATTTTAAAAGTCTATTATGCCTGGTACACTTCCGATGTTAATGGAAGTTTAGCCTATACAGAAGCGTTTGGTGCCAGATATGGCGAAACAATGACCCCAAAATATGAAACCCAAAGTGAGTTATATGCGATTTTTGATAAAGAGCTGAAGGATGCAGTGACAATACTTAAAACGCAGCAACCCGTAGAACAAGTTAGTTATGGAAATAGTGACCTCTACTTTAAAGGAGATATTTCGAAGTGGATAAAAGCTGCGAATACACTCCGCTTACAGATTGCTTTACGACTCTCCAAACGTGATCCGCAACGCATGGCTGGTATTGTAAAAGAAGTATTGGCGGATAACGGCGGAGTAATTAACAGCGTAGCAGATGAATGGGTATTTTATCCAATAAGCCAATTTACTTCCGGTGGAAACTGGAACATCACAGGAAACGGAAGAGCTTTTGTCGGAGATCACGATGTAATTGACTACATGTGGGCCAATCAAGATCCACGTTTGCGTTTCTTTTTTGTCAAGAATATGTGGAGTGAGCAAAATTTCGCTTTAGCCAAAGAGCAAAAGGTAATTGCCGCCAATGCCGTCTTTGATGCAAGAAGATATTACGGACAATACTCCAGTCCTGCATCTGCACAGGATCCTAATAAATCAAATTTTTTCACACCTCCCCAAATCAAAAGTGGAGAAAACACCATCACTTTGGATACTGTATCCAGAATACAGGATCGTTTGTTTCAACCCGAAAATAATGGTGGGACAGGTTTGGGAACCATGCCTATAATTACCTACGCGGATGTATGTTTCATGCGTGCAGAGCTAGCTCAAAGAGGCATCACCACTGAAAATGCTGAAGAATGGTATAGCAAAGGTGTAGAAGCATCACTCAGATTCTACGACGCAGCAGCAAAAAGAGCAATTATCTACGATTACTCTGCACTAACAGAAAATGAAATAACAGCGTTTTTACAACAACCAGGTATTAAGTTTAATTCTGCAAAAGGTCTTGAACAGATTGTCATGCAATCTTACTTGAATTTCTTCAGAAACTACAATGAAGCTTGGGCAATTGTAAAGAGAACAAATATGCCAAATGCCAATACTGCAATAGCTTTCGAACCTTGGTTTGTAGGTCCAGAACGAATTCAAATGCCACGTCGTTTTGTCATTAATTTTCCAGTAGCTGGCGATTACAACTTCCAGAATCGCTTTGACGCGATCGAAAAGATGCAGGAAGATCCCGATTTTGGCGATCCATCAAGTATTCTTGGTCGAGTTTGGTGGGACAAGAGTGAATAACATCTAGTACAATTGCCCTAGTCTTCAATATAGGCTGGGGCAATTATCATTATTTTTCATTAATGGGGGCCATGAAACCTAAAATCATAAAAGAAAATTTTCTACTATACTTCGTATTCCTCACGAACCTCCTAGCTACAAATACATATTCACAATCATTGAATTTTGAAAAAGTTCAAATGATTGATATTGCCACGAGCAAGATAGCGAACATATCATTTCCTGAAAAGTCGACGGTTTTTCTATTTCTATCTCCAGAATGCCCACTCTGCCAAAACTACACAAAGACAATAAATGATCTAATAAAAAAATACCAGGGAGAGTTTACCTTTATTGGAATTTTTCCTGGTCAAAATTACAATGAGAATGAAATTCGTACATTCGCACAGAAATACAGTCTTGAAATTAAGATGTTTCTCGACAACAATCTCCAACTAACCAAAGCTCTTAATATCAAAGTTACCCCTTCGGCAGTTTTACTCAAAAAAAATAAGATATTGTATTTTGGAGCTATTGATAACTGGGTAAGCACATTAGGAAAGAAAAGAAATGTAATCACTGCACATTATCTTGAAGATGCAATACAAGAAAGTAAACTTGGTATTCCTATACATTTATCCAATACCGAACCTATAGGGTGTATTATTAATGAATATTAGCTTTTTGACTATATTAAGTATGAACAATATTCACCTTAAATTGAACAAATATCTTAAGAGATCTATAATTACATTTAATCTATTGTTATTGGCGTCTCAAGCTGCCAATGCTCAATCTTATTATCAAGATGTTGCTCCGATCATCATATCGAAGTGTTCACCATGCCACCGAGCGGGAGATGCGGCTCCATTTCCCCTCTTATCTTATGAAGATGTAATTAAGAGGAGTGATTTCATAAAGAAAGTAGTTAGATCACGCTATATGCCACCATGGACTGCTGACAACAATTACGTCCATTTTGCAAACGACCGAACGCTTTCCGAAAAAGAAATCCAAACGATAGTTAAGTGGGTAGATAACGGTGTTAAAAAAGGGAGAGAAACCGGCACAAACAATGAGTACTTCAAACAAACAGGATATGGCAGAACTCCAGACCTGGTGTTAACCACATTAGATAGTTTTATCGTAAAGGGAGACAACAGAGAACGCTTTGTCGAATTTAGAATTCCATTCGAATTATCCAAAGAGTCAAATGTAGAAGCTGTTGAGTTCTATAGCAACAACAAACGTTTAATCCATCATGTCAACTATGCTGTCCAAATAGTCCCGGATACATCGATAAATATACATCAAGGCCCGACCTTGGTAAATCATACCGACGGAAAAAAAACGAGCGATGACCCATATCGTATTTTTAAAAGAGAAATGATATACTATGGAGGATGGATACCGGGAACTTCTCACGAATCCTATCCACATGGCATCGGTTGGATTATGCCCAAACGAGGGGTTATTTTGTTAACAGTGCATTTTTCGCCAAGTCCGGTTGACGAAACATCTATAAATGGAGTCAATTTGTTTTTTACGGACAAGCCTATACAAAGGAAGGTAACAGTTGTAAGTTTTGGTTCGGGAGGACTTGGAGAAAGGGACATTCGTCCAACATTTTTTATGATACCCGCAAATAAGGTAACGGATTATTCATTAAAATTCACAAATCCAAAAGAAGATCTTTCCTTATTATATGTTTGGCCACACATGCATTTTATTGGCAAATCATTTAAGTCTTACATAACTACAGCTACAAATGACACCATACCTCTCGTTTCCGTACCCGAATGGGACTATCGCTGGCAGGAGATGTATCGCTACAAGACATTCCTTAAAATCCCGAAGGGCTCAACAATTCATATGGAGTGTCAATATGATAATACAGAAAATAATCCATTTAATCCGTTTAATCCACCTCAGAATATATTTTCCTATTCGAACATGAAGTCTGATCAAGAAATGATGACGATGTTATTGATTTATATTCCCTATAAAGAGGGAGATGAGGACCTAAACACCGCTGTTGACTGATATTTCGAAATAGACTAATATGGAAGGGTAACAGAAGTTAACATTTATCACTTTCATTTCTTAAGAAAGATCGTCCATTCCAACATCTTCGATTCAACTTATTATTTTTTTTTAAAAAGATTTTGATGTTACAATTTCTTTATACTAACTTTATCAATACATTATAAACCAATTTCATAATCTAAGTCAAAATGGAAAAAACCAATTATGGACTTAAAGAGCTCGTCATCAGTCTACTGTACTACGACAAATCCTATTCAATCGCTGATCTAAGCGTATTGATAGGAAAAAGCATTCCGAGCACCACAAAGATTGTCAATGAATTAACGGACTACAACCTGATCGTTGAAGATGGACTTGCCCCTTCCACAGGCGGGCGTAGACCAACTCGTTATACCATTAACGCCAATCTTGACCGGTATATCCTTTCCGTTGCCATTGACCAGCATTATAGCCGAGCCGTTATCTATAACCTAGCCAATCAAGAATGTACACCCATATTCAGCATTGAGAATCATCTGGATAATCCCGATACCGCTTTTCCACACATTGCCAGTGTCATGCGGCAAGCCTTGGAGCATGGACAATTTGACCAGACCAATATTCTCGGCGTAGGCGTTAGTATGCCCGGATTTGTCGATAATAAGCAAGGTACCAATGGCTCCTACCGCGACAAGAATGACCGGCTCTACAATATTAAACGCGAAATCGAGAACGAATTCCAGTTGCCTACTTTCATTGAAAACGACTCGACAGCGATTGCCATTGCCGAACAAAACTTTGGAAAAGCCAAGGATACCTCCCACTCCCTCATCATTAACATCGGTTGGGGCGTTGGATTAGGGATTATCGTTGACAATAAACTCTTTAGGGGATACAGCGGCTATGCAGGAGAGTTCAGCCACATCCCCCTTTCAGACAGCGGAAAATTATGTTCCTGTGGCAAAAAAGGGTGCTTAGAGGTAGAAGCCTCCTTATCTGCTGCTGTAGAATTTGCAGAAGAAAAACTGGAGAACGGGGACAAATCTCCATTAAAGGATTTTTTCCTGCAGGATCAGCTTCAGAAAAGCGAGACCCTGATCCAGTCCGCATTGGATGGAGACCAGCTCGCTATCTACTCCCTTAATAAATCGGGATATATGCTGGGCAAAGGCATTGCTACACTGATCCATATTATGAATCCACAGAAAGTGATCCTAAGCGGTAGAGGGTCCAGAGCCGGGCAGATCCTCATGCCTCAGATCCAGACCGCGATAAATGAATTTTGTATACCCAAGATTGCCCAAAAGACATCCATCGAAATATCTGAACTTAAAAATAATGCACAGCTGATCGGATCGGCATGCATTGTATTAGAATATTCTCTACCACAATTTGTAAACCTTAACTAATCATCAAAATGAAACAAATCTATCACTCATGTTGCATGGTAGTGCTGGTATCCCTCCTATCGATATCCAGTCTATATGCACAGCAAACCGTCGCTGGAAAGGTGACGAGTGCAAACGGTAGTATCGCTGGGGCCAGCGTTTCCGTCAAAGGGACAAACAGAGCCACTCAAGCAGCACCCGATGGGAGCTATTCCATCCAAGCATCACCTGGAGAAATTATACGTATTTCCATGGTCGGTTACAGCGCCCAAGAAATCACGGTAGGTGCTGCTAAAACAATTAACGTCACACTACAAGAAGATCAAGGATCACTGGAAGAGGTCGTCGTGACGGCACTTGGTATCAAGCGAGAAGCCCGATCGCTTGGATACTCCGCTCAGAAAGTTGGAGGGGCCGATATTACAAAGACCAATGCGCCCACAGTTGCCGCAGGTTTGATGGGAAAAGTATCTGGCTTGAACATCAGTATGCCAAATGGTGTCGAAGGAGGGTCTCAGCGTGTCGTCATACGTGGAGCAGCTTCACTTACAGGTACCAACCAGCCTCTATATGTGGTCGACGGTATGCCTTTGGACAACAATCCCATCTCCAGTAGAGGTAATGATATTACAAAGGCCAATGGCGCACCTCAAGACTGGGGCTCTGTCTTAAATTTCATCAATTCAGATGACATAGAAGACGTGACCGTACTGAAAGGACCGACAGCAGCAGCCCTTTACGGAGCTCGAGGCGGAAATGGTGTTGTTTTGATTACCACAAAAAAGGGGAAATTAAAAGAGGGATTTGGAATCGACTACAACTACACGTTTCGGTCCAATGCCCCTTTCCGTTATCAGGATATGCAGAATAAATACGGTTACGGTGGAGCGATTGCCCTTTATTCAAAAACACCAACATTACCTACAGATGCAAACGGACAATTGAGATATCCTGGGGAAGCTCCTTGGACCAATTCGGGAATTACAGACCAGAAATGGTTGAGTCACGGTCAAGTACCGGGCGGGAAGAACACGTACGATTATTTTAGCTGGTATGGAACCGGAGCATCGTGGGGAGCAGAGATGACAGGACAAGAAATTATATGGTGGGATGGCACGAAAAGAAAGTATTCGCCGCAACCCGATAATGTGCAATCATTTTACCGCACTGGCAATACGCAAACACACAATGTTGCTTTTAGTGGCGCCAATGATCTTGGAAGTCTTAGACTGTCCTATACAAGACAGAATAATACCGCTATCGTTCCGAATAGTGATTTCAACAACAATACCTTTAATCTAGGAAGTAATATTAAAATTACTAAAAAGGTGACCGCAGATGTTACCACAAGTTATATCAATTACTCCCGGAAAAATTCACCTGAGGTTGGTAACAGCAATAATTCATGGGGAAAATTTTCTACCTATGGAATGTCCAGGGACTACCAAAATCTAGAGCAAGATATTTATCGTAATGCTGATGGCAGCAAAAACTTACTAGATGGTTCGGTCTATCCACTTAGTTATCCATATGGTGGTTATGGGAAAGACCTGTACTGGAATACCTTTATGAACAATTCGTACTTAAACAGGGACCAGCTGTTAGGAACAATCAAAGTAAATGCCGAAATTACAGATTGGCTAAGCGTTATGGGAAGAGCCTCAGGCAACTTTTCTTCTGATGAGCTCGAACGAAAAAACTATCCTACTGACAAAGAAGGGTTGCAAGGTACGTATGCCCACGAGATGTACAAAACCACCGAGCGCAACTTGGACTTCTTAGCAACAGCAAAAAAAGACAACCTGGGCGGTTCAAAATTCAGTGGTAACTTATCTTTGGGCGCTAGCTCGTGGCATTCCAATTACAGAGGTGTCCAAGCCAAGAACGATGGTCCCTTCGCAGTTCCATATTTATTTTATCTAAAAAATATAAATAAAACCGGAAATGCAATTGACTTTCAACCCGAAGAAGAACGAATAGAGCAGCAGATTAATTCCATTTTCGCCATTGGGAACATTTCCTATGACAATTTCTTATTCTTAGAAGCCACATTCAGAAACGACTGGGCATCTACACTACCTTCAAAAACCCGCAGCTACAACTACCCCGCTGCATCCTTGAGTTACGTATTTACCGAGAAATGGAAAGAAAAACCAACGTGGTTGGACTATGGTAAACTGAGAGCAGCATTTGCGAAAAGTGCCATCGGGACCAAGCCATATCAAACATCTTATATTTACAAAACAGGAATCTTTAATGGTCAACCGATTAGAAGGATATCCGAAAATCTATTGCCGGCCAGCACATTGAGACCACAAAGATCGACATCTTATGAATTAGGAACAGATATGAGCTTCTTTCAAAATCGTCTGGGACTAACCTTCACCTATTACAAAGTCAATTCTACCGATCAAATCATCGATCTCAATATTGCGCCTTCCTCTGGTATTACAGGTGTGAGGACCAATTCAGGTGAACTCCAAAATCAAGGTATTGAATTCACATTGAGGGGTACTCCGATAAGAAGTAAGGACTTTTCATGGGATTTGACCTTGAACGGTGCACATAACAAAAACAAATTGGTTTATCTAGCTCCCGGCATTGAAGAATATTACCTAGACGAGATGTTTGGTATCAATGGGGTGACCATGAAAGTTAAAGTGGGCGATAATTTCGGAACAATTTACGGAACCGATTTCACCTATGACAAAGAAACGGGAAAACCGTTAGTAGAACGTGTACTGGATGGAAATGGTCAGTTAGCCGGCACAAGATATAAAGTTACAACAGATCAAATTGCTATCGGTAATGCAAACCCTAAATTGACGGGAGGTTTGGGTACCAATCTACGCTACAAGGACTTCTCGCTTTATGCTTTAGCCGACTTCAAATGGGGGGGTGATGTCTGGAGTGGTAGTTACTCTACTGCGATGGGTAATGGCTTGGCTCCCGAAACATTAAAAGAACGCGACGGTGGTGGCTTATCCTATACTTACCCTGATGGCACTACTGCTAATCATGGTATCATCATGGATGGCATTTTAGTAGATGCCAATGGCAACAGACTTGGAGAAAATACTGAAGTGGTACACTACATGTGGAAATATGCTGGATCCTATGCTGCTTGGTCGGGAATCAATATGCCACGTAGCTTAGCTGTGATGGACAACTCCTGGATAAAACTACGTGAATTGAGATTAACCTATCAAATCCCAAAATCATTTGTACAGAAAAGTAAATTTTTCCAAGGACTTAGTGCTTCATTAATTGGACGCGATCTCTTCTATATCTATACGAGCCTACCAGACAACCTAAATCCAGAAGCCATCAATGGTATTGGTAACGCCCAAGGCATCGAGTTTGGCGCCCTACCTGGTGTTCGTTCATTTGGATTTAGTTTGAATGCCTCATTTTAAAACTTGTCAATCATGAAAAGAAACTATCTAAATACAATACTATCCTTATCCATCGGCATTGGGACGTTAACGATCTCATCCTGTACCAAGGACTTTGACGAAATGAATACTCCTTGGAAAGATGCGCAGACTGCCGATATCAACAGCTTATATAACGGCATAGTATCCAGTCTTGAGCTTGGCGCACAAGAGCAAGCTACCGCCAATACCTTTATATACCCTGCTGCACAGCTGGGTACCACTGTCGGTTCGTCGGGCTACAGCATGCAACATGCATCGAATGAATTGTGGGACGAGTATTACAGAGACTTGATTGGTATCCGTCAAATCGAAAAATTAATCAACGAGTCTCCAGATAAGGCTAAATATCAAAATATTCAGGCCATGACTACCATTTTGAAAGCCTATAAAACATTAAAATTGACCGATATATTTGGAGACATGCCATATTCTGAAGCTGGCAAGGCCGATCAAGGCCCTACGAACTACGTGCCCAAATTCGATTCTCAAAAAGAACTTTATGAGACCCTTCTCAATGAGCTAAAAACCGGTGTGGCTAACTTGGTTACATCCGGTGATCAGATCACTTTAGGTGCTTCCGAGTCCTTATTCAATAACGACATCACCAAATGGAAAAAATTTGGCAATTCATTAAGGTTGAGATATGCATTACGGATGAACGACGCAAATCCTACAGCGGCTGTACCGCACATCCAAGAAGCGCTTACGTTACCTCTTTTGGAGAATACGGAAAATGTTGGACTTACACCTGCTGTCCAGAATTTTACGGGTGAGTGGCGAGAATGGTCATTCCATGCGGGTATTTACCTACGTATGGGCAGTACCGCTTGGAATATGCTGAGTAACAGTAACGCGACAAACGGATCTGGTATATTCGATCCTAGAGCAAAAATATTTTTTGAAACAAATGTCAACAATCAATGGATTGCCAAACAGCAAAATGCAGCTATTGCAGATGGAGGGGAGCCGTATAACCGAAGAAGAGATGACGATTGGACAGACAAAGGTAGCAGTAATCTACTTTCCAACTTCAATTACTATTTTGGGCGAGATAAAAATATACCTGAACTCATTATGACCGCCGCCGAAGTGTATTTTTTAAAGGCAGAGGCCGCGGTTAAGGGTCTTGGGAGACCTGTTAATTTTGCCGATGCAAAAGATGAGTACGAAAAGGGTGTTAAATCATCTATTAATTTCTGGGTATCCATGGCCATGCAGAGTGCTGTCTGGAAAGAAAACAAACCTACGGCCATGCCCACCAATAACGAATTGAATGCTATTCTTGCCAATCCCAAAGTTTCGTTTTCCACTTCATTGTCTGCACAAAATGCGTTAAAGCTAATCTATGCACAACGTTGGTTAGATAATTTTAGACAACCCTATGAAGCTTGGGCATTAATGAGACAAACTGATGCCACGCCTAAATCAGCAACAGATAACGACCTCTATGAAAATGATTTTGGTAAAATCAAAAGGCTAAACTATGCGGAAAAGGAATACCAATTCAACAGGAAAAATACCCTTGAAGCAACAAGCAATCAAACCAATTCGGAAGAATGGCAAAAAGCAAAAGTCTGGTGGGATATAAACTAAATTAGATTTAGCAAAAACGGGGGCCTAAAAAGGCCCCCGTTTTTGTATAAACTTCGATATAACTAACAGAAATCAGTTATAATTTAGTAATAGTTGTGGATGCCCAGTTTGTCCATAGTCCATCCTTGTTTTTTACACGCGCAGAAATAGTATAAGTACCACTATTCGAGAACTGTATCCTCGCCGCCGTCTTATTGCCATTTATACAATCCGCTCCTGAATCATAGCTAATGGTAGCAGTAGGCGAAACAGTCCACTGCGTATCAATAGCGTCTGTACACCTATTCGTATAAAGCGCGATAAAGTTCATCGGTGGCATCGACCCCGAGGAGATGACGGATGCTTCTTTCCAAATACCGTCTAAGATGATGCTCGCTCCAGCAAGATTGTTCGCTGTCCAGGAAAAATTAGAATGCGCTTGGATAATATCTAGAAAATTCTGCTGTGAATTCATACGCTTTGCGTTTTCAGCAGGAGATTTTCCCGAGACACTTTTAGCATTTGAAGGCATAAAAGCCAAGGATAAAACAACAGCCAAAGCCAATAGACTTTTCATAAAATGAAGTTTTTTCATAATAGCAATATTTAATTTATAATGGTTAAATATGTCAACAAGCGTTAACACAATATTTATCACCTGAATATACGTTTTATTTCTCTAAATCACACCCCATTACAGTTGAATCGCAAAAATAAAACAACAAACAATTGATAAGCAACTAAATACATGATTAAAAAAATTTCAACACGTCACTGCAATAACAAATTATTTTGAAAAGCATGCTCAGATCACTCCATACCAATGTTAAAAACAATTCGCCCTTTCCCCAAGGCAACTCTTTAAAAAACAAGAACAAATAGGCAACACTTATTGTCAAATTTTAAAAAGTATTTGAAGTTTATATCTTTTTAACATACCTTTAACGCCAAATCTATATTAGGTTAATAATCAATGTATATGGAGAAGACCGTTTTAGGCCTTAAAGAGCTTGTTTTAAACTTATTGTACTACAATGGGACCTATACCATTGCAGACCTAAGTGTACTTACCTCCAAGAGCATCCCCAGTATCACCAAGATTATTAATGAACTACTAGCTGCACAGCTCATTACCGAAGAGGGTCTGGCACCATCCACTGGAGGACGTCGTGCCATCCATTATACGATTAACAGCAAATTAGATTGTTATATCCTCACGGTAGCGATAGATCAACATTACAGCTCGGCTGTGATTTATAATCTGCACAACGAGCAGGTCACCGCTACGCACACAATCGAAAATCATCTGGACAAAGGGGATACAGCCTTTGAACAGATTGTATCACTGATAGAGACAACACTCGCTCACAGTCAGTATCCCAAGTCCACGATATTGGGAATTGGTATTAGCATGCCCGGCTTTGTCGATAATGTAGCTGGCACCAATGGATCCTACAAAGACAGCAGTGTCCAACTATTCGATATCAGAAATCAACTGCAATCCATACTAGACATCCCGACATATATCGAGAACGACTCGACGGCTATCGCGATAGCCGAGCAAAACTTTGGCAATGCTAAGGATATTTCGCACGCTTTGGTCATCAATATGGGTTGGGGAGTAGGACTTGGCATTATCGTAGACGGCAACCTCTTCAGGGGCTACAGCGGTTATGCCGGGGAGTTCAGTCACATCCCCCTGTCCAAGAGCTCAAAGCTTTGTTCCTGCGGCAAACGGGGCTGTTTAGAGGTAGAAGCCTCTTTGTCTGCAACAGTTGAAGAGATAAAGGAAAGACTCCTCGCTGGTGAAAAGTCCATACTCCAGCTGACAGACTTTACAGATCAGCTGACATCCACTGAAGCTGTATTTTCAGCAGCACAGAACGGCGATCAACTCGCCATCTCAGCCTTAAGCAAAGCGGGATACATGCTGGGCAAGGGAATAGCGACGCTGATACACATTATGAATCCACAAAAAATCATCATTAGCGGCAGAGGCGCGCACGCTGGCAATATTATCATGCCGCAGATTCAGACCGCTGTCAATGATTTTTGTATCCCCAAGATTGCCAACAAGACAAAAATTGAGATATCCGATATGAAACAAGCCCAGCTGATCGGCACCGCTTCAATCGTATTCGAATACGCTTTATCCAAATTCGCAAACCTTAATTAAATCATCAATAAAATGAAACAAATCTATCAATCATGCTGTATGATAGTATGGGTATCACTACTATCGATATCCAATTTATTTGCACAGCAAAGTGTTACGGGAAAAGTAACAGATGCACAAGGAGCCATCCCTGGTGTTACCGTAGCCGTAAAAGGAACAACCCGCGGTACACAGACAGGTCCCGATGGAACGTATTCCATTCAAGCAGCCAAAGGCGAGATCATTCGATTCTCAATTGTCGGTTATGTCGCACAGGAGATTTTGGCCGGTGACGCTAAAACGATTAATGTTTCGCTGCAACAAGATGCAGGCACCTTGGACGAAGTCGTCGTAACAGGAATGGGTGTCAAGAGAGAAAAGAGATCGCTAGGATATGCATTTCAGGACATCAAAAGCGAAACACTTGTTGACGCTCGTGAAAACAACCTTGCCAATGCATTGACCGGTAAAGTATCAGGCTTACAGGTCATCAAAGGCAGCAATGGTCCCGCTTCATCTTCCAAAATCGTTTTGAGAGGATTCAACTCTTTAAGTGGGGACAATCAACCACTCATCGTTGTGGATGGTGTACCTATGGAAAATTTTGCTGGGGCCAAAAATAATGATTTTTGGAATCCAACAGCGGATATGGGAAATGGTCTGGGTGACTTAAACCCGGAGGACATCGAAAGCATGTCCGTCCTTAAAGGTGGTGCTGCCTCAGCTGTATACGGATCAAGAGCCGGTAACGGTGTGATCCTGATCACAACCAAATCGGGTAAATCAAAAGAAGGTGCAGGTATCAACTACTCTGCCACCATCGGTCTTGAAAATCTATTTATCAAACCTGAGCTACAGAATTCATTCTCACAAGGTACAGGTGGCAAATTTGCACCGCTAGAAAGCAGTTCATGGGGTGAAAAAATCAGTGGACAGACAGTTTCTGACTGGGATGAAAAACAAATTCAACTTCGCCCATATGACAATATCGGCAACTTGTTTAAAACCGGAGTCAATACAACCCACAACCTTTCTTTTCAAAAAAGAGTGGGAGAAAACACCAACATCTATGCTTCAGGTACATACTTGGGAGACAATAGTAAAACACCGGGTGTCAAACTCGATCGTATCAATTTAATGAGTAAAGTATCCACCAAGTTTGGTGAAAACAACAAGTGGTCAACAGACTTAAAAGTACAGTACATGAATACAGGTGCTAAGAATAGAGCTATCGGCGGTGCTAACGCTGGAAACTATTACTCTACAGCGCTACTTTTTCCGACCACGTTAGATATCACGCAGTTCAAACCGGGAATGGATGTATTAGGCGCAGAACAAAGCTGGTATGTGACAGGTACAAGTGCGGTCAATCCGTACTGGGCAATGAGCAACAAGCTAAGCAGCGATGTACGGGATCGTTTCATGTTAAATGCAAACATTAAATACGATTTCAACGATTGGTTGAGTGCCAATTTCCAGGCTGGATCTGATATCTATAGTACCAAATTTGAATCTAAGACATACACAGGTTCACGTACGCTTAACAACTCATACAGCACTGGTCAGGATAGATTCTTCGAAAACAACTATATCATCAGCTTAAACGCCAAAAAGGATAATTTGATCGGCAAGTGGGGGGCATCGGGTTCATTATATGGACAATTGATGAAACAAAATTTCAACTCCATCAATGCCAACGCTTCTGAACTTGTCGCTCCAAATCTTTTTAGCATCAACAATTCAAAAGACAACCCAGGAATTACAGAAAGCATTCGTAAGAAGCAGATCAATTCCATCTTCGGAACAGCAGAGATCAACTATGACGGCTTCTGGTTTATTAACTTCACAGCTCGTAACGATTGGTCATCAACACTTTCAGATGCCAACAGATCTTACTTCTACCCTTCTGTCAGTACGTCATTAGTCGTTTCTGATTTGGTAAGCAAGACTGGCGGAACAATGCCATCTTGGATCAATTTCGCAAAAGTGAGAGCTTCCTACGCCGAGACTGGAAATGCATTGGATTCTTATCAGCTATACAATACCTATTCAGTGGGTAGAGATCCAAATGGTAATCTAACCGGTTCCAAAGGCAAAATCCGCTTTAACCCGAACCTAAGATCTGAATTGTTAAAAACAATAGAGGTTGGATTTGACACTAGATTCTTAAATATCTTCAATTTAGATTTCTCTTACTACAAGACCAATTCTACAAACCAGTTGCTTGACATCCCGATGAACCCAATGTCAGGTTACGAAAAATTCAAAGCGAATGCCGGAAATATCCAAAACCAAGGTTTTGAAATTGTATTTGGTGCAAGCATCTTGAGTAATCCAGAAAAATTACAATGGAATATGAATGTTAATGCATCTAGAAACATTAACAAGATCATCGAACTTACCGACGAGATCAACCAATACCCGCTTCCAGGTGGTGTGTTTGACAACATTTCGATCTTTGCTGAGAAAGGATATGAATATGGTGCTATCTACGGAACAAAATTTGTTCGTGTAGAAGATAAAAACAGTCCACATTACGGAAAAATGATCCTGAATGGCAGTGGTGTACCACAATCGACTGAGGGCACATCTTATTTAGGCAGTCAGGCCACTAAAGCATTAATCGGTGTAACCAACTCTTTTGCTTATAAGAATATCGGTCTTTCCTTTTTAATAGATGGTAAATTCGGAGGCAAGTTCTTCTCAGGTACAAATGCTATGTTGCAACGTACCGGTTTAGCGGCGGAGACTGCTCCTAACGGTGAAAGAAATAATTTTGTAGTGGACGGTGTCATCGCTGACGGAAACGGTGGATATGTCGCTAATACGAAAGAAATCGACCCACAGACATATTGGAATGGTGTAGCCGGAGTAAATAATATCGGGATTGTTGAACAAAATATTTACGACGCGACCAATATCCGTTTACGGAATGTTCAGGTCAGTTATAACTTTCCTAAATCCATCTTAAAATCATCCGTGATAAAAAGTGCTAAAGCATCTCTATCCGCGAACAACGTGTGGATGATCAGCAGTAAAGCAAATGGTGTCGATCCAGAATCAGTTTTTGCGATCTCCACGAATGCCATCGGTTTTGAATATCTGGCCTTCCCTACATCGAGGTCTTATTTCCTAAATCTATCATTCGGATTTTAAACATATTGACCATGAAGTCATGTTGATCCGCTAAGCAGCTGGATCACCCGCCAGAATAACGATGTAAATGGCTTCATTACCATGAAAAGAAAATAATTAGATGAAATCGAGGCGCAAATAATATGGACACATACAGCAATATTATTTACGCAAGCGATCATCAACAATTGAAAAAAGATATTTAGATGAACAAGACATTTTTTAAAACAAGTGCCATCGTCTTACTTACCGCTTTATCCATGAGCTGCAGCAAGTTTGACGAAATAAATACGGATCCCAACGCGGCAAATATTGACCAGGTACGGGTCGAGTATTTCCTTAATAACTCAATTGTCGGAGCACAGCAAGATCCGCATATCGCCGAACGTGTATTTGTACTCTACTGGAAAACCTTAGCTAGACAGCATTTTACAACTGGTGTAGCGGGCGGAAGTTACAATGACGAGTGGTCTAAAGACTACTGGCGCTATATCTCCGAATGGCTTAACAATGCCAATACGGCTATCCAAGTAGCTGAAGAGAAAAAAAGCTTAGGAAAAGCTTCCCCTTTCGATGAAAACCTGGTACAGGTTGCTCGGATTTGGCGTGCATATTTGTTGACCGAAGCCTCTGATAACTTTGGTCCTATACCTACCATTGCCTTTCAGGGCAGCAACCCCACATTCAATTCGGTAAAAGACGTTTACTATTACGCATTAGAAGAACTGAAGGACGCTTCATCGAAGTTTAATGACAAACTAGTCCCAGACGAGACCCTCAAAAAATACGATGCAGCCTATGCATTTGATTGGGAAAAATGGATTCGCTATGCCAATTCTATGCGTATGCGTTTGGCCATGCGGATTGCCGAGGTAGATCCGGCAAAAGCAAAGTCAGAATTTGAAGCAGCAGTCGCAACAAATCTTTACATTAGTGGTCCGCAGCACAATTTCAAGGTTCAAGAGAAAGAAGGCTGGAATCCATTGACTGGTGTCATGTCCCGTTCCAACAACTTACAGTTGCTATCCACCAGCTTAAATAATTTATTCTTGGGACTTGGTGGGATAAAATCCGAGAACCAATTGGCGGCAAGCTTTAAACCCAGCATTATGCCCGAAAATTATATCGGGTTAAAATTTCCGCAGATTTATTCGAGCAAGACCAATGATCCATCTACAGGATACTGGTTGAATGGGCTTCCCAATAAAATTGACCCAAGAGCATACAAGGCATTTTTCATCCCCGGCAATACTGCTACGGACATCACGCCGACAGCCACGAATACAAAAGGTTACTTTGTTGTCGACAAAGATACCGTACGTCTAGATGCAAAAGATACCTGGAATACATTTGTCATCGGTGACTATGCAGCTAAGAATTCATTGAATACAATGAAGGGACAGGAAGGTCGTACACCAGCTTTAGCACAGAGCTTCAGAACAAGTAACAATAGCCGTATCTTTTTCGCTAGCTGGGAGTCTTACTTCCTCATAGCGGAGGCTGCCCTAAAAGGCTGGACCACACCGATGGATGATCAGGCTGCGTACAATAAAGGTATTCAAGAAAACTTTGCATACTGGAAAGTTGATCATTTTTATGCGGATTATATCAACTCGGAAGACTACAACCGTGTAGGTACTTCTGTCAGATACGCCCATACTACCGAACCTGGCAACGGAATTGAAATGGACTTTAAGGATGGAAAAACAATGACCCCTGGAAAAGTAACACTTCAATATCCTTCCAATACCATCTATAAAGGTGGAAGTGTCAAAAATGATAAATTAACGAAAATCATTACACAAAAATATATTTCCAATATGCCGTGGTTACCATTGGAAGCATGGAATGATCACAGAAGACTTGGATTGCCATTCTTAGAAAATCCAGCAATTGAAAATCTACTTCCCAATCTTCCGGCATTGAACGAAGGTAATTACAAGAAAAATCAGATCAATTTCTACACACAGAGGTTGAGCTATCCATCTTCTTTCAAAAGCTCTGATCCAAGTGGATACCAACAGGCAGTACAATTACTCGACGGTAACGACAATCTCTTTACCCCGCTTTGGTGGGCTAAGAAAAATTAAGTTTTTTCATATTTTAAATAAGAGATCCTCGGTACAAATCGTATCGAGGATCTCCTATTTTAAGACTCACCGTCTCCTAATAAACCTAAGTCTGTAGCGGAAGCTTCAGTTGATTCGTTTACTCTTGAAAAATCCAAATTATGAAAGTTATAACCACCACGATTCTATTCTTTACGCTAGTCCTATCTTCTTGCTCAAAAGAAAAAATTGAACTCAAGCACTTAGATGGCGATTACGCAGGAGATTTTACCGTCTACTACAAAGATCAAGACAAAACAATGACAAGCAAAGCCACATTAAAGCTTAAAGATGGTCATTTCTCCTGCAGTGGAAATCCAAACAGGATTCCCGCCGGTGGATCTGGTACTTACCATATCGAAGGAGAACAGATTGTCTTTCAAGATACAAACGCATGGACAGCTGAATTTGACTGGGCACTTATTTTGACTGGCACTTTTAATTTCCATAAAAAGGGAGACAACTTAACTTTAAAAAGACCATCTGCAAACGAAAACACTTATACCTACGATTTGAAAAAGGCATATACCCCATAGGTATCACCGTATTACAGCAAACGCATTTTCTCACAGCTGTCCCGCTTTCGTAAAGTTAGATGATACACAAGCTAACAGAATGCCTGTGCATATAGCTTTCCTCAGGAGCTACGAACGTGACCAATCTTTTATCTAAAGCAAGAAATTAGATTAAATATCATCGATTATTTGTATTTTACAAGGTATTAAACGCAACCTAATTTGATGATGCAAACACGCAAATTTACACTCTCGCTAATCTTGACAGGTATATTATACCTATCCGCTTATTCCCAGGCCCACAACGTCTCCGCCGGCTATCAGAAACCGACCGAACCCGCTGTCGTCCAAAACTTGGAAAACTGGCAGGATATGAAATTTGGACTCTTCATGCACTGGGGCACCTATAGCCAGTGGGGCATCGTGGAAAGTTGGTCACTCTGTCCAGAGGACGAAGGGTGGACCCAGCGCAGACCCGAGCATGGCGCTACATACTACGACTACGTCAAGAATTACGAAGCCCTCCAGACAACCTTCAATCCAACAGCCTTCAATCCCGAAAAATGGGCGAAGGCCGCCAAGGCCGCCGGGATGAAATATGTAGTCTTTACGACCAAGCACCACGATGGCTTTGCGATGTTTGACACGCAACAGTCCGACTATAAAATTACAGATGCAAAGACACCCTTCTCGTCCAATCCGCGTGCAGATGTCACCAAAGAGATCTTCAACTCTTTCCGCCAGGACGGCTTCAAGATCGGTGCGTACTTTTCAAAGCCAGATTGGCACACCGAGTATTACTGGTGGCCCTACTTTCCACCGAAAGACCGCAACGTCAACTACGATCCCATCAAGTACCCTGAACGCTGGCAACAGTACAAAAATTTTACATACAACCAGATCAATGAACTCACCTCCAACTATGGTCAAGTCGATATCCTCTGGCTAGATGGCGGATGGGTACGTCCATTTAAGACCATAGACCCCTCCGTAGAATGGCAACGTACGATCAAAGTCGAGCAAGACATCGATATGGACAAGATCGGTACAATGGCCCGCAGCAACCAACCCGGCATCATCGTAGTGGACCGCACAGTACCCGGTAAATGGGAAAACTATGTTACCCCTGAACAGGCCATTCCCGATCACGCAATGGATATTCCCTGGGAAAGTTGTATCACGATGGGCAATTCGTTTAGCTATGTCCCCAATGATCAGTACAAACCCACCAAAAAAATTGTAGAGACACTCGTCAAAATCATTGCGAGAGGCGGCAATTACTTGCTCAATATTGCTCCCGGTCCTAATGGAGATTTCGATCAAGCAGCCTATGATCGACTGGCAGAGCTTTCTTCCTGGATGGATATCAATGGATCCGCAGTATTCGGATCGCGTTCCATCGCACCCTATCACGAGGGCGACTACTACTATACCCGTAGTAAAGACAGTAAGACAGCCTATGTCTTCCATCTTTCAGAGACTGAAAACTACAGCACACCCAACCAATTTGAGTTTAGTCTGCCAGCCGGTTTCAATCCAGCAAAAGTGGAGATATTAGGTCACAAAGGCAAACTTAAATGGTCCAAAAAAGGAGATAAGATCATCGTTCCCGCCCAGGCCAACAGTAAATATTCAACTGTGATCCGATTAACTTCAAAGTAAGGCCGTCAGATTGATCATTAGCCATTAAGACGTACACAATCCGACGAAGACAACGTGAGTGCCGTAGTGAAACAGTTACAGATCAGCAAATAACGATATGTTGATGAAACCGAGATGTAAATAATAAAGCACATAATGCAATTATTATTTGCTCAAGCGCTCATCAGCAATTAAAGAACAAATTAATAAGATGAAACAAATAATTTTGATAGTATCTCTAATCCTGACATCGATCAATCTCTCATGGGGTCAATCCTCTTCGCGGACAGACTGGTTTACTGATGCTCGATTCGGCATGTTTATCCATTGGGGACTATACAGTGGTGCAGAAGGCCTTTGGAAAGGCGAAAAACTACGATATGTCAACAATTACGCCGAATGGATCAGATATCGGAACCGCATCTCCAAGGAGGAGTATGGCCAATTGGCCAATCGATTCGATTGGGACAAGATCAATCCCGAAGAGTGGGTGCTGCTCGCCAAAAAGGCCGGGATGAAATATATCATCATGACGACCAAGCATCACGATGGTGTCGCCATCTGGGATACCAAGATCGGCAACTACAGTTTACCCCAGCTAAGCGGCAGCAAACGGGATGTCATCAAAGAGCTAGCGGAGGCCTGCCGCAAGCACAATATGAAATTAGGCTTCTACTATTCCCATTGGATAGACTGGGAGCATCCATATGCCTGGGACCACAATCAAGAGCTTACGGGAAGGGTATCCGATGCACAGTTCAACCAATACTGGAAGGAGAAAGCGCTTCCGCAGCTACGCGAGCTCTTGACCAACTACGGAGACATCTCGATTATGTGGTTTGACATGTGGATTCCTTACCAAAAGACCATTTTCAAAAAAGAACAACTTGAAGAGGCTATTACCTTAATACGCAAATTGCAACCAAAATGCCTGATCAATTCCAGATTAGGTCTTCCAGCCAGCAACGAAAATATTGACTTCGAAACCTTGGGTGACAATCAATTTGGCACAGCTTATACGACACATCCTTGGGAGACCCCCGGCACCATCGCTCATTCTTGGGGATACAATGCGCAGGAAAATGAATGGAAATCCACTTCCCAATTGTTTCAATCGCTGATAGACAATGTCAGCCTCAACGGTGATTTTACACTCAATATAGGTCCCCGTGCAGACGGCACTGTCCCCTATGAGAGCGTAAGCCGATTAGAGGACATAGGCAAATGGCTCACCAAGAATGGAGAAGCACTATATGGCAATACCGGTGTCGAACTTCGCTCCAGCCAGCACGACTGGGGAAAACTAACGACAAAGACAATAGATGGAAAGCAGATCGTATATGCACATATATTCAATTGGCCGCTCGACCACACCTTAAGAATAAGCGGCATCACTTCTGCCCCTTCCAAAATTGAGTTGATCAAAGACAACGGGCGCGAGACACTGACCGCCCAACAGACAGGGCCGTTGATGCACATACAGGTCCCCAGTACACAAAGTGACCGGTATGTATCTGTTGTAAAATTGACCTTTGATCAGCCCATTGTACTCGACAAAAGTATCGTAGGTGAATCGACCTTTGGTGGTTTCTCGCTCAATGGCAGCAATGCTATCACCAACACATTCAAGCAAGTCCAGTATGATGGCAAGCGTCCTATGCATACCAATATGGATCAGGCAAAACCGATCACCTGGAAAGTATATATTCCCAAAGCAGGGAAATACCGTGTGGATGTATCCGCACACAATCCGCAACAGTCCGCTGCTGCCGTAGTAGTAGCTAATGGATCACAACAGATCTCCTATCAGATAAAGCCAAACGGGAAAGTAGTCGCAGAACCTAACGAAAATAATTACACAGATGAATTTGTTGACCAAGAGATCGGACTCCTAGATTTTGTCTCAGCTGGCGAATATGAAGTCAGCTTCCAAACTAAAGGCGGAGGCCCTCTATGGTTAAACCGGATTTGGATAGAACAACGGTAAGCAAAATCATAAAAAGCAGGGACGCCCCGGACAAATGTCTGGGGTGTTTTGTTTGAAAGAATATTACTCAGCCCTTTGACCTCACCCCATCCTTATTATAAATCTAACTGAGCACGGCAGCACTTATAAACTCTGGGGAAGTACGTAATCGAGGTATAGAGCTTAGTATTTATGGCGTACCTATTAAAACTGAAAATCTCTCGTGGGACACCCGTTTTAACTATACTCGCAATCGTAATACCGTGTTATCGCTTCCATTTGGATTAGAAAATTATAAAGTAGGTGGTGGAGATGGTTATAAAGCTATTGCAAAAGTTGGTGGAGATTACGGAACTATTATCGCTCCATATGGCTATGCAAGGTAGCAAGAGGTGGATGCTAAAGGTAATCCTACAGATAGCCAAGTTAATGGAAAAAAAGTATCATTCCTAAGTGGTGCATCCACTCTTTACGAACGTACGGTCAACTATAAAGAGGGGCTTGATAAGGCTCCAGTACTAGGCTCCATTCACCCTAAATTTTTAGGTAATTGGCACAACACCTTTAACTATAAAACTCTTCAACTGGTCGTAGCATTAGCCGCTAAATTCGGAGGTATGGTTTATTCATCGACCAAGGATTTTGGTTCATGGACAGGTACATTGAAAAGCACATTACCAGGTCAATCTGAAGAATTTGGCGGAGTTGAATTCACTACCGCAGCTGGTGTAAAAAGAAATGACGGTGTTATATACGATGGAGTCTATAAACAAGGAACTGTTATAAATAATGTCGATATCTCTGGCATGTCGCATCAAGAGGCTGTAGATGCAGGCTATCTACGTCCCGCTAGTGCACTAGCCTATTACGCGAACTCGCACTCTTGGTTCAGTGGTATACGTGAGCGGTCCATGTACGAATCTTCCTGGATTTCAGTACAGCAGGTCAGTTTGAACTATGACCTACTAGCTAATTTCGCAAAAAGATTAAAAATGAACGGTTTACGAGTAGGTGTCTATGCAAATGACCTCTTCTTTTTGTACAACAATGCTCCGGATAATTTCAATCCATATAGCATTAATGACAGTAATTCTGGTGCAATGAATAAAGGTTCAGCTATGCCTTACATTCGTCGATTCGGCTTTACTAGAAATAGAACTATGGGTGTCAATCTATACTTTAAGAAAAAACCTGCTAAAAGACCTGTCCGCATTATTAGCTTAGGTTCGGGAGGAATCGGTGAGAAAGACATCTATCCTAGGTTTGTAATTCCTCCAAACCAAGTTTCTACGTTTTCATTAAAAATCCGCACACCTGAGGATCAATCTCTACTATATGCATGGCCCCACATGCACTATCTAGGCAAAAATTTTCGAGCATTTGGTGTTACAGCAAAAAATGACACTATTCCTTTGATCCATATTCCAGATTGGAGCTTCGAATGGCAAGAGATGTACCGCATGAAAAAGCTCGTCAGGATACCCGCAGGCTCGACCATTAATGTTGTCGGCACCTATGATAATACTACTAGTAATCCGCAAAATCCCAATTCTCCTCCTAAATATGTCTATTCTACCAATAACATGGCACCCACGGATGAAATGTTGACTTTCCTTCTCATCTATGCGCCGTATCAGGAAGGGGATGAAAACATTTCACTGGAATAATAGCAAGCTTCTATACGATGAGGAAGGCAGACACAAAGAATGATTATTAACTCCCGAACCTTTATCAAAGGCGATAACCTATGCTAAGGGCCATAGAATGGTTTCGTGTGGTATTGCCAGTAACATGGTCTCCCCATTTGGGTGCCAGATTAACGAACCCTTGTTGAAAATCCAATCCCACAATATACCTGGACTTAAAGAGATAAGAAGCTCTCAAATGAGCCCCATAGTCAAGCGACTTTCTCAAAACATATGTTCCCATCGGTACGTTATCACTAGCGTCTTCCTGGAAGATAATATCGCCTTCATCACCGATGGCGATATCACCTATTAACGCCTCTTCAGACGTCCTCCATTTCCCTTTGCTTGTAAAACCAATAAAGGGCCCTAAGCCCAACATCAAATCACCATTTCTGATACGATGGGTGTATACCAAATCAATGGGAAACTCCCAATACGATATATGAGCCCTAAAATCCTTTCCCCAGCCCACCATCCCACCATCTTTGCTCTTGTACCCACGTTGAGCAAAAATGACGGCGGGCTGTAAAGCGAATCGATCCGAAAACTGTATATGCGGGCTCAAACCCAGGTATATGCCCGGTACGTAGGAGGTGCTAGCTTTGCCTCCTTCTTCGAGTTTGGCAGTCACGGTAGAATAGTTTACCCCTGCCCGAAAGTCCAAACGCACTTGACCTCTAGCTGCACTCATAACAAAGAGCAGTACGACAAAAAGAATAGTTTTTTTAAATAGAAATCTCATAATTAACTGGTTGTACTCAAATAACGACAACATATTAGTATTTGCTACAGATAAATTTAAATATTTTTCACCAGAAGTTATCGAAAGCGATGGACAGCTAAAAGTTAGAATCAAAACGTTTACTTTATACATTTTTCATTATAGAATAATATGATTACTTTTATTAGACTAATTATATCTTAAAACCATGCGTTATGAAAATCTTTTCTGTCACCCCACCTACCTTATACGCTGTTATAATGGTTGGGATTTTAACATTCCTATTTGCTTGTCAGAAAGTCGCCCCTATCGATGACCCTAATACGCTAACCCTTACAAAAGAAAAAGCTGTAAATGAGGTAGAAACATTGGCGGTATCATGTCAAGTTAGTGGCTTCCCTGCAACTTACAAAGTTGACGATCAAGGCTGTATTGATGTTTACAAATCTGTATATTGGTTTATTGCCGGTTACCCATGTCCTGGCAACTCCTACTTGATGAATTTGAAAAATAAAGAAGATATCAAGTTTCATTTTGAAGCTGTTAATTGTGGGATAGATACGGCTCTTCATAAAGGAAGCAAAAGAAGTGTAGATCTCTGCGCCAGCTGTCCTGCACCAGACTCCTACTACAACGTATATGGTACCAATGCCATTACCGACCTTTCGAACGAATTGGGTATATTCAGTAACTACAACAGCTCGACCTTTACCCTTTATATTCGGCTTGACAATGGCACAGAGAGAATGAACGGATCATGTTTTTTCGGATTTGAAAGTAATGGTAAAAGCAGAACTATAGGCTTCTATTCAAACAATCTAATTCAGAACAAGTATCAATACAATCCATCCGTCTACATGGACAACAGCGACTTATTATATACGCTGAAAGTACAATTCACCTTACCCAAACTTCTTATCAGCAGTATCCTAAACACGATGTATAACAATGGTACATTCCATCAATTCTCCGTTGATAATTATAATAGTGCCCATTTAGCAAAGGAAATACTGGAAAAGCTAGAAGTTTCGGTCCCCACCAATGTCACCTCTCCATATGAGCTTGCTTCTTATATTCGGCAATACGGCCTACCCGGTGTCTTGATAAGCGGAAACGTTACATTGGAGCCCGGCACAGCACCTACAAGAAATTGAATATTGTGTAAATGATATTCAAATAAGATTACATTTTTGAAAAAACAAAAATACCCCAAGCTAGCGCTTGGGGTATCTTCACTAACCAATTATTAACCTAACTTATGAAACCGAAACCTAATTAAACCTGACACAAAGGGCAATTATTATCACCCGAGCGCTCATCTCCAATTGAACCAATGTGGAAGGAGCTCATTTAAGTCGTTGACTTCATATACATGACAAATAAAAACAAATCAGTAAATGAAAATCACTTATATAACGGCGCTACTGTCAACGATATTACAACAGGATATTCCATTTAAGGTTTTTTAACATTACCCTCCGCCAATTGGTATGAGCCGCCCTATTTTCAATCATTGGAAACACACTTACACACATATATAAGTGTAATTCGTATAGCTCTTGTGAATGATCTTCGACGATCCTTCGGATTATACTTGCTTGATGTTCGACACAGCTAGGGGAATGATTCGGCATTACTTCGACTTGTCTTCGGGAAGATGCCGACGCCTACCCGAAGCCCACCCGAAGAGGAGCCAGAGCCGTCCCGCAGTTAACACGAAGCTAAGCAGAAGTTAAGTCAAAGTTAACGCAGAGAAATCACGGAGTTTTACGGACTTTCACGGACTTCTACGGAGTTTTACGGACTTGGATGAGGATGGGATTAAATGCGGAGATAGCAAATGTAATTGGTGTAGATATTAGTCAATATACGCAATTCTATAGCATAATGCAAACAAGAAATCTCTCTCCTAGTTATTTTACAATTATTGAGAGAACATGTAAGTAATTATAGTGCACATAATCCTGATCTAAGGCTAGAAAGCAAAAGTGTAAGTATCCCTTTCCGGTAAGACAGATACCGAACTAGATCATCTTCGATGAGCTCGCAAGCTCGGTTCGGCGGCACTCGGAAGGATCAGGGAGATATCCGTCAGGCCCTGAGATGACAGAAAACAGGTGTCCTTGTACTCGATGCCTTCCTCGCCAAGAACAAGATGCAGGCGATACTAAAGTAAAAAGCCCAATCCGATGAAAGATTGGGCTGATTTTTACGCCTCGTGCTTAAAAAAGACTTTCCTAAAGATCACAAAAAACAGCGCTATACTGATTACTGCTTTTAAAATAGACGATTGCAATCCATATAAGTGGTAAGCAAAAAGGAACTCTAGAGTAAATAGCACAAAAAACAACAAGTAGTACCACTTTCCGGTTCCCGATAAAGATCTAACAATTCCCACAGCCAAAGGAATTCCTAAGACAATTAATTCTACAACTAAAGGCAATCCAAACAACCAAAAGAAATAGAAGAGGTCTTCACCATTTCTCAAGTCTGATAAGCTCACAAATTTAGCATCCCTATTAAAGGTGTAGATCGCTATCAGGAACATTATATACCGTAAAACAATGTAAAACATCGTGTTGATAGTTATTCTCTTCATCTCGCTATCTCCTATATCTACTGTAAAATGATGGCGCAGGTCTTAGGGGTGTATATTGAGTTGTGACACTCCCTCCCATTCCATTATCGCCAATTACTGTGGACCTACTATTTCCATGCGTACCCTTGAAAGATGGTTGATTATATTTAAAAAGCTGAACTCCATTAACGGAAAGAGTTGCTGACGGAAAAATATCGGTTGCCGCATTAATTGATAAGTTATTACCCGAAAGACCCAATGTCAATTTTTGCGCAACATTTACCTTTTGATAACCCATAATCCCTAAACCTAACTCCTCAAAACTATTTACTTTGGCATGCTGCTCAAAACTTGTAGAACCTTGGGTAGCGCCCTTTATATCAAGAGCCACATTTTTCTGACCAGGAAAAAAACCGTCGGTCTGGAATATACCGGCTGTCTTGTGAATAACGGTACTGGAAGAAATATCTACCGATAACAAATTATTATCTGCATCAGTATTTGATGTAACATTTATGGTTGAAGTTACCTTATCTCCTGCTGGAAATTTACCTAAAGGTCCGTCCCACAAATCTGCATCGATATAACTATTGAAAGTAAAAGTAAGATCTCTGCCAAGATACGTTTCACCACTTTTGGTTGTTTCTTGTGAAGTCGCGTCCTTATCCCAATAAATACTGCCGTCTTCCCTTCTTACCCAATCAAACGGCGCCATCCCGTCAGGATCTATGAACCGGATCGGGTTGCCGAAGGCAAAACTGTAAGGCGAGTGCCTCCTCATCTGCTCAGCCAATGGATCCACGACATTCCATCTGCCGATCTCCGGATCGTAGAATCTAGCCCCGTAATCATACTGATCTCCAAGCTCGCCTTGGATTTCTTTGCCATTATAAAGATACTTATTATTCCCGCCCGCTACAACCTTGCGCATACCGAATGGATAATAATTGTCCCGCTGTACGACATCGACTGCTGTGGCCGTACCTCCACGCTTGAGCGTAGCCCGGACATTACCCAGGTGATCGGTCAGGTTGTAGT